>Ga0255345_1007198_pt1 | contig 10512 bp, 10 predicted proteins | sample wastewater_treat_6_FD_192415 | JGI IMG/M metagenome (GOLD analysis project Ga0255345, IMG submission 192415) | Wastewater microbial communities from Lulu Island WWTP, Vancouver, Canada - plant20 | ecosystem: Engineered > WWTP > Wastewater > Unclassified | place: Canada: Vancouver, British... | reverse complement strand
CTGGATCCTCGATAAAAGATTTCGAGGATGACAGTGGGTGTGCTTTCGAGGATGACAAATCCCCACTGTCGTACCTGAAGAAGCGTATCTATAAGCGACAAAGGATCTCTTCATCTATACCAGGAAATGGCAATTCAAATTTTTTGTAAAAATAACTAAAATTTTCCTTGACAAACAATTTTTCTAAATTAGCATTATATTTGAAGATTAATTGAATGCTCTTACTTAAAACGGAAAAAGAGTAATTTAAAAGAATTTAGTAAAAGTAAACAGGAAAACTCCTCCAGAAAAGATAGTTAGTTTCACATTAGTTTCACAATTAATTAAAATTTAAGGAGGATTTAAAATGTTTAATCTAAAGAGTAAACTCTCTCTCTCGAGAGGGAAGGACTGGTAATTCAAGGAAGTCGAAATCTTTAAAGCTCTTAAGCTTAATCGTTGTGCTTCTTCTTCTCTTTATGGAATTTCCTTCTAATCTAAAATCTAAAAGTTCATTCAAATCAAGCTCAGTTTATGGTTATGTTAGTGAAACCATGTTTGAACCATTAAATGCATTACTTCTAACTGATACTATGGAAGCTTTTATCCCTTTTGTTGCTGGATGGGTCACAGATGAAAAAGACGAAGGGGGAAACTATTTAACAAAGGACTTTGAAAAGATAGATATCTATAAAATTGATGGCGAAGAAAAGATTTATGTGAAAACAATTCAAATTGGTGTAACATTGGAATCATCTTACAATATTTCTTACAACGATTATTCAGGTAATGATTTGAGAATACTAAAAGTTGAACCAAAACTAAAGCTATTGCTAATCCAATTTTTGTTTCAGGTGGGACTAAACAAAGATGGCAAATTTTCGTGAATATCAAACTTACTCACAATTATTCTTTCAAAAAATCCATTATTATTTGGGGGGTATTGATACTAATATCACAAAACCTAATAATATTTACTCGAACTTTTCTCTTTTATAACTCACAAAAATATCTATGGAGCCCCCTCTCAAAGTTTGAATATAACGTAGAACCTCTAACAGATTTTCTATCTATTGCTCCTATATTATATTTATTCCTTCTTCTTTTCTTGCTTTCTCGCAAAAAGATTAAAAAAACATTATCTGCAAAAATTTTTGTTGGAATATTTTCTTTTTTTATGCTTATGAATATTTTCGAAATATATGCTACCAAATTAATAGACTACTATCCTTCTGAAAATATATTAATTCAAGTTATCATAGAGGTTTTACAATTTGATAGATGTTTTAAGTTTTATCCAATGCGGTTTCTTTTTCTCATGCTTTGGTTGATTTTTGCGAGAATAGAGCCAAATATATGCAACATCGAAAGAAATATCCAAAAAATGGAAATTCAATACTTTCTAATTCTTTTTTTCTGGTTAATAACATTCTATTTTATCTTTGAGAATTACTTTGTTTACAGCGAAGTCATATATTTATATTTATTATTCTCTTTCATACTGCTGATTGTATGTCAAATTCTAACAATCTCTGAAACTGTTCAAATGTGCTAATTTAATAAATTTTTCAAAAGAAGAAGTCCAATTTACTTACTATGCAGGGGGGCTGAGAGCAAATAAAACAACTGAGGATGAAATTATAACTTATCATTATCAGGGAGGAACTATATCAAAAGAGGTTCATAAAGATAAAGTAACTGAGCAAGTAATTAAAACTATAAGATACATCCCTTATAGAATCAAGATAGAGCAGGCAGGAAATACCGAAACTTACTTCTATGTTACTGATATGAGAGGCTCAGTAATAGCTTTAACAGATGAAGATGGATATATCGTTGAAACCTACTCTTATGACCCATTTGGAAATCTCTTATCAACACCAACAATCTATAACCCCAAGCTTTATATTGGTAGAGATGATGTATTGTATGATACAGAAACTGATTTATACTATATGCATGCAAGGTATTATGACCCAGAAGCTGGTAGGTTCATAATGAAAGACCCGGTAGAAGGAAGCTTAGGTAATCCAATTACTCAGAACCCATACATCTATTGTGCTAATGATCCAATAAATAAGATAGACCCTGCTGGAACTGTTACTTTAGGAGCATTAGATAATCCATTTAAACCTAAACCACCTTCAAAACATGGACCAACTGATGTAATCCCACCTCCTCCTAAACCACCTCAGTGTTTTAGTAATCAATGTATTGCTTGGGGAACCCTTAATGGTTTACCTGGTCTGAAATGTCCCAAAGGTGATCCATTTGATATTAATGAACATGATCTTCCTTCCTGCAAAATAGAAGGTGATGACCTATATGCTTACTATCTTACTGGTGGAACTTCAGATGATCCTGCAAGTGCTTCTACTGTACTTGGTGGAGGACTTGAAGACCTTACGAGCTGTGGTATTTTACCAGACAGTGGAATAATAGAACAACCTAATAAGAATTATGATATAAAGTATGAGGTAGATGAGTATGGTAATGTAAAATTAAGCGCTGTGGATAAGGCTGGAAATCCAGTTGAACTCTCACCTGAAGATCAAGCTATACTTGATAATATTAATAAAGGTATGAATGATGCTTTGAATTGGTTAAGAGATCAAGGATTTAAGTTTAATGATTTAGCAGCATCTAAAAAAGAAATAATGAATTTTATAGAAAATAATTTTACAAAATTTTTTAGAGTGCTAAGTTTTCTCGGGGAAAAGGAACCTGATAATGTTTTCTATGAAATTGGTTATCATGCTACTATAGGGCTAGCTATTGCTTCTAAAATGAAACATTTTGGTGATAGCAGAGATGACTACGATCAGTATATTGGATTTTGGGTTAGTTATAGAAATAAAAATTTCACTCAGGGAAAAGGGAAAGCAACAAATATGGGTTTTTATAGCTCAAAAGATAAAAAGAATAGAGATACTTTAGGTTTAGTAGATGTAGCTAATTTAATGAAAGCGACAATCAAGGGGGAATCGGGCTTTGAACTTTGTGCAGTTGGTAGGAATCCCAGGACAGGTAAAACAATTAGTATTGATGTAGGTTTGATGCAAGTTAATTTCCAATTAAATGGAAAAACAGTTGAGGAAGGTATAGGATTGGCATATTATGCTGGACTATTTGATCCGTTTATTAATATTGGCGTGGGTGTTAATCGTTATTTCCTTAAATTAAAAGAAGCTGCAGGGTGGAAATCAGCTGAAGGTGGTCCACCTTCTCAATACGATTGGATGCAAGCAACTTGGTATTATCAAGGAGCGGGAAAAGGTAGAGAGGCTATCTGGAATGATCTAAGAGAGTGGAGTGGAAAAGATAAAATTTGGGAATGGGATCCAGAGAAAGCTAAAAGAGCTGGAGTTGAATTTTAGGAGATAAAATGAAAAAATATAATCATCATAAAATTATAAGTTTCGTTAATTTACCTATAATATTGTTTGCAATATTATTCTCGTTCAATTCCTGTAAAATTCAAAATATAGAGGAAGAGGCTTTTTATAAAGTTAATCGTGAAAGAAATAGTTACCAAAATAGTTATGATGAAAAAGTAAATAAAGTAAAAGGTAGACTATTATGGGATTTTAATGTTGCTAGAGATACAATAGTATTCCCTTCCTCTCCTATTTATTATAAAAATACAATATACTTTGGTTGTTCAGATGGCAAAATATATTCTGTTAATTCTTCAAATGGTTCATTAAAATGGACTTTTAATACAGGAACCGAGAATAAACTCTCAACTCCAGCTATTTCAGAAGATATTATCTATTTTGGAAGCAGTAATAAATACTTTTATGCTGTATCATTAAAAAGTAAAAAACTTATTTGGTCTTTTCTTTCAGACGGAGAAATAGAGTGTTCTCCAATTGTTTTTAAAGACAAAGTATATTTTGGAACTTCATCTGGAACATTCTATGCTCTTAATATAAAGAATGGTAAAATTGTATGGAGTTATGAGGCAAGAGACCCTATTAATTCATCACCCGCTATCGCGGATGGAATGATTTATTTTGGAACCTATGCAGGAGCTTTTTATGAAAGTGAATATGATGCTACACTCTTCGCGTTAGACGCAGAATACGGAAAAGAAATATGGAAATTTAAAACAAATGGTGGTAATATTTCCACTCCATGTATATGGAATAATACTATATATTTTAGCTCAGATTGGGGTGAATTATATTACGATCCTGATTATAAAAATATTGGTGGCTTTTATGCATTAGATACAAAATCAGGGAAGGAGATATGGAAACATAAATTAGGATCTTATCTTTCTTCGCCTATTTTAATCAATGGTATTATATATAGAGGAGTATTTGGTGGAATAATTGCTCAGGATGCGCAAAATGGAAAAGTATTATGGTCATATGATACAATTCTTCCAAGAGTTGATGGAACACCAGCCTATGCTAATGGAGCAGTATTTACAACTGATAGTAGCGGACACCTATATTCAATTGATGCAAAAACAGGGAAAGAAATATGGAAATTATATTTGGGTGATGGCGAATACAATCCAAGAGGAGATAATCCAGAAACATCTACAACTCCTATTATTGCAAATGATGTACTATATGTAACTCTATTTAAGCATAATTATAGTGAAGATTTTTCAACTCTCCTTAAATCTTTTAAATAGGCATATTAAATCAGAGTATTGAAGTTTCACAGATACTATTCACCCTCTGAGTCGCGGTATTCCTGCTCCAGACAGTGGAATAATAGAGCAACCAAATAAGGATTACAATATAAAGTGGGAAATGGATGAGAATGGTAATGTAAAATTAAGCGCTGTAGATAAGGATGGAAATCCAGTTGAACTCTCACCTGAAGATCAAGCTATACTTGATAATATTAGTAAAGGGATGAATGATGCTTTGAATTGGCTTGAAGAAGAAGGATTTATAAAAACATTTTCAGTCTTTTTGCCTGGTATATTCCATCTTAAAGTTTTAGGTTTTATTAGCAAATACTCTTCTATGTTTTACCATATAACAGGAGGAGTAACGCCAGATAATGCTTATGAATTAGCATATAATGCTACTATCGGAGTAGCTATTTCATATCAAATGGTTCAATACAGCGAAAAGAGTTTTAATGATTTCGATTCTGAAATAGGTTTCTGGACAAGTTATTGGTCAAGAAAAAGTGGTTTAGTATATAATAAAAATAGTAATCGTAGCGGAATGCACTTCTATGGTGATGCCAAACATCTTGGTTTACTTGATGTTGCTAATCTTAGTAAAGCAATTATTTATAGAGAATCTACATTTGATCCTGATGCCCATAGAGGTGATAGTAATGGATTTAAAGGTTTAATGGGTGTTGCTTATGAAGGGGGTCCGATGCTGATTATGATTTTATAGGGCAATTTGGTGGTCCTACTGGGTTTACCAGAACAGGAGCTGATTTTTTTGATCCCTTTAATAATATCGGAATGGGGGTAGGAATGTTGTTTGGAAAATTAGCAAGTTCATCAACATATCTTTATAGTGAAGGACATAGAGAAGCACCAACAGCACAGCAATGGTGGGAAGCAGTAACTTACTACTACGGAAAAACAAATCCTGATGGAAGTATAGACATAATAGCATGTGAAGAATATGCAAATGGAGTTTGGAGTTTATTTCGAACTGGCTACGACCAATTAGGTAACCAAATTTGGAGTATTGAATCTCAAAATTGGGTAAAATATTATGGGAATTACAAGAATTGGTGGGATAGTAAAGGATGGGTGATGCCAATATGGCAATAAATTTTAAAAAGAGAGCTTTATATATTATTTCAATTATGCTCGTTCTATTATTAATTATTGTACATCTAGACTTATTGAAAATTTATTGTAAATACACATACTATGAACCAGTGTTAATTAAGAAAATTTCTATTCCATATAATAAAAATAAATCAATAGAAAAAGTTTTTGCAGAAAGACATCATATTTGCTCTTTTATAGTAGATAATGATAAAATTTATGCAATATCTTGTACACAAAGACTTAATGGAGGAAACAGAAGTTTACTCTTTGCTCTTGATATGAATTCTGGCAAAGAGATCTGGAGAATGTGGCCTACAAGAATTAGATTTAAAGGAGTAGACTATATAAATTATTTTAGCAACCTCTATTTTGATAAGATTAATGACCGACTTTTTGTATTAGAGCCTAAACCCAAAGAAAAGCCCTCTTATTTTTATTCAATAAAGGCTTCAACAGGAGAAATAATTTGGAAGTATCCGCTATCTTACAATGGAAAAATATTCTTTGATGGTGATAAATTATATCTTACCGATGGAAGTAATTTTATGAAATTTGACCCAGATACAGGTGGTATATACGAAGCATATCAAATGCCATTCCAGCCATACCGAATTTATTCTCTCAATAATTATGGTAGAACTTTCATTATAGATGGAAAACTATTTGCTTATTGTGAAGAAGAACAAGAGCTTTTGATAGTAAATTTAGACGATATATCAATGAATCCTATAGATCCAGTTACATTAAGAATTAAAATTAATGAATATATACTCTCATCATTAGTTCTTGATGACAATATACTTTATTTCTCAACTACTGATAAAGCAATGATTGCATGGGATTTATCCAAAAATAAAAAATTGTGGGAGTATACCGAAGGGGGAGGCACTTATTACTCGCCAATAATTTATAAAAACAGTGTTATTTTTTATGATGAGCGATATGGTAGATCATTAATTGCAGCTGACAAGAAAACAGGAGAAATCAGATGGGATATTGAGTTTAATTTAGATTTATCCACATCAATGGTTATTGAAGATCAAACCTTATTTATTGCAATTACAGATGACAAAAATCCTCTTGCTAATCTAAAGGTAACTTCATATATTTGTGCAATAAACCCAAATAATGGTGAAGTAATCTGGAAATTTAAAGCTGAGGATGAGATTATAAGTTTTAAAATACTAAACGATAAACTTTATTGTAGCTGTATTGATGGATATCTCTATATTTACAGAATTTCAAATTAATGTGCCATTATACATTAAAGGAATTTAACTCATTTATTATGCAGGAGGACTACGAGCAAATAAAACAACTGAGGATGAGATTATAACTTATCATTATCAGGGAGGAACTCTATCAAAAGAGGTCCACAAAGATAAAGTAACTGGAGAAGTAATTAAAACCATAATATACATTCCTTATGGAATTACACAACTCCTATGACCCATTCGGAAGTATATTGTCAAACCCAACAATCTATAACCCCAAGCTATATAGTGGTAGAGATGATGTATTGTATGATACAGAAACTGATTTATACTATATGCATGCAAGGTATTATGACCCAGAAGCTGGTAGGTTCATAATGAAAGACCCAGTCTCTGGCTATCTCACAAAACTTATTGATGGTGGATTCCGCATCAAGTACAGAATAACAAAAGGGGGTAGTGAAGAATGACAATAGGGGGTGTAAGGAATGACAATAAAGATAAACGCTAATGACCCAATAAATAAAATAGACCCAGTTGGAACTACACCACAGAATACAGGGCTTCCACCAAGATATGAAAATGAACCAAAAGCAGTTAAATGGGATAGAAGTAATAGAACTACATTTTGTACTCCACTTATAGCCAATCTTGCTGATTTTGGTTGGCCAGAAAACTATGATCCACTTCGTTATAGAAATAAGCCAGGGCTAATCTAAAGAGAATGAGAGCAGGATTGAAACCGAAAAAATGGCCTGAATACGTATTTCCCTCAGAGGAAGATTATCCATGAAAAGAAAGACCTATTCCATAAAAAAAATACTTGTTATTACTTTATTAACAATTTCGATATATTCCTTAATAAATAATAAAGCAAACTTTTCTTATGGTACCGAACCCAGCTTTAGCTCATTAAAATTAAAGGTGAAACATTTTCTCCCACCTGTCTATCCACCTGCTTTGAAAGATAGTTATGCATATTTCTTTCCTATAGATTTAATAAATAATGATAAATTCTTATTTTATTACTCTAAACTTAATACTCTTAACCTTAATTCAGGCGAAGTAACTCCTCTAATAATAGATTCTTCAGTTCTTGCTCCATGGTCCCTATTAGGACATTCGTTTGAGAACCCAGAACCAGGTAATTTTGTGATTTTATCTGAAAATAGAATCATACTACCAGAAATAAAAGATAACAGCAATAAAGATAACAGTTCAATTAGAAAGAATGTTTCAATATCTGCATATGACTATAACACAGGAAAATTGATTTGGAGAACACCTTTAGAAGCTTTAAACCTTGTTGAACTTGAGCATAGATACAAGTTAAATCTAACTGAGCAAGGTATACTTTACTCCTCCATAGATCCATTTCTTCTCTATTGTTTGGATGTTAATAGCGGAAAGATTAAGTGGATTTACGATGCAGAGAAAGATTTTGGGAATCTAAGTGCGTTATATAATATTCCAGCTTCAATGGCATATTGGAGATCTTTTCAATTCTTTGTGGAATACTTTTATAGTGATGGAATAGTTACTTATTTAAGCTATTCTTCTAAAGGTAAAACACCAGAGGAGTTCAAATCAATTAAGAAACATTTATTAATTTCATGGGATGGGAGACTAATATCTGAATTAAAATATGAACCAATAGGTTTTATAGAAGATAAATATATCTTCTATAGAGAAGATAAAAATTCAAGCAAGTACTACATAGGATCAGCAAGATTGATTGATAGTTCAGTAATATGGCAAAGAGAAATTCCATTAAAACTTACTACTTTATACCCTAAAGAAAATACCTATTTTCTTTTTAATGAAAGAGAAATATCAATTCCTGAAATTCCCTGTGAAATTTTGACAGATTATTATTTCCTATTAGGTGGACGGAATGATAAAGAAGACTTTGTGAATTGCTTTTCAATTAAAACTGGACAAAATTTGTGGACTTATTCCCTTCCAAAAGGTTCATTAAGTAATATGTATCCTTTTGAAGACAAAGTATTCATCCACAAAAATTTAGAAGGTGAAGAGCAAGAATCAGTAAAAGTTCTATCAATAAATAATGGCAAGAAATTAAGAGAATACAATTTTAATAAGCCTGTACCGCCAGAGAGAGAATTTTATGGTTCATCTAATGAAATAATTTATGTAAATAAAGTATTTAATAATTACTTAATTTTCTTTAGACATTGTATTATTGAATTATCAAATAATTATGATTTTATTTCAATAGCTTCATATGAAGAATTAAGTGGAACTAACTTATATTGGGAACTTGATGTTCCTGTACCAGTTATTATAGAGAATAAGAATTGGCTTGTATTATCGATTGTTCCAATGAGAGGTGGAGGAGCAACAGGAGGGCTGATATTAAGTTTCTCTAAAGAGGAAAATGTCGTTTCTAAAGCAGAAGACAGTTCTAAAGATAAACAGAAGAATGAAAATGATAATCTTGCAAAAAATAATATTACCAAAGATAACAAGAGGAATTCTAATGTTAATGAAATTGAAAAAAAATTATCAAGTTATTTACTGGAAATATTCGTAATCGTCTTTTTACTAATTGTGCTATTTGCGATTATAGTTTTTAAGAGAAGAGGATTTAAAAAAGAATAAGATATTATTAATTACATTCCTTATGGAATTAAGATAGAGCAGGCAGGAAATACCGAAACTTACTTTTATGTTACTAATATGAGAGGCTCAGTGATAGCTTTAACAGATGAAGATGGATATATCATTGAAACCTACTCTTATGACCCATTTGGAAATATATTATCAACACCCACAATTTATAACTCAAAACTATTCATTGGTAGAGATGATATATTGTATGATACAGAAACTGATTTATACTATATGCATGCAAGGTATTATGACCCAGAAGCTGGTAGGTTCATAATGAAAGACCAAACAGAAGGTTTACTCCCAAACTATATTGATGGTAAAAAAACACCTGAATCAGAAGTAATTGAAACAGCAATAAACCAGGCATTATGGGAAATTAGCTGTGATACTGATTATTTTGTTTCAGGCAATATGATTACACAATTGGGAAAGCTAATTAATGATATGGCATCTTTTACTAATCAAAAAAGACCAGGCGGTGGTAATACATTTGATGCTTGGGCGAGAATGACTGGAAGACAAGGAAATTATATAAGTGATTTCTTTTATCATGCAACAAGAGGTGCAGCAATAGGTGAATTATCTCAACATACAGATCATTCAGAATTTGATGAAAATTATATAGATACTTATAAAGAAAAGAAATATATAATAAATTTAATGGTCGAAATAAAGATGATTCGGGTATACCAGATCAAGATTTAAGGGGAAAGGTAGATGATAAAACATTTAACCAATATAATACTGAAATTGGTTTTTGGGTTAGCTTCTATGATAGAAAGTGTGGATTAAATATGGGTTTTACAGGTGACGATAATCATTTAGGTTTAGTAGATGTTGCAAATCTTATGAAAGCTCTTATTAAACAGGTATCATCTTTTGGAATGCTGGATAACGGAAAACCTAAAAATCATAATC
>Ga0255345_1007197_pt1 | contig 10512 bp, 11 predicted proteins | sample wastewater_treat_6_FD_192415 | JGI IMG/M metagenome (GOLD analysis project Ga0255345, IMG submission 192415) | Wastewater microbial communities from Lulu Island WWTP, Vancouver, Canada - plant20 | ecosystem: Engineered > WWTP > Wastewater > Unclassified | place: Canada: Vancouver, British... | reverse complement strand
CCTTGCGGACAATCAGCTGGCGCTCAACGCAGGCTGGGATGAGGAAATGCTGTCGGTCGAATTATCTGACCTGCAGGATCAGTCCTTTGACCTATCGCTCCTCGGCTTTGATGCCGGTGAACTGGATAAGCTGCTCGGTACTGGGAATGAAAAGGACATCGCCGATGATGACTTTGACCCCACTGCTGCCCTTGAGAAAGCTTCCTTCGTGGAGCCCGGCGACATCTGGGCAGTCGGCAGGCATCGTGTTATGTGTGGCGATGCCACCTCGCCGGAAGATGTGGAAAAGCTCATGGACGGCAAGAAAGCAAACCTCGTCCTGACCGATCCGCCCTACGGCGTATCTTTCAAAGCCTCGGACGGCCTTACGATCCAGAACGACTCTCTCAAGGGCGAGGAATTTTACAAGTTCCTGCTTGCAGCTTTTAAGAACATGGCTGACCACCTTGAAAAAGGCGGAGCCGCTTACTGCTTCCATGCGGATACCGAAGGGCTCACGTTCCGAAAGGCATTCATTGACGCAGGCTTCCATCTCGCCGGTGTGTGTATCTGGGTAAAAAATAGCCTCGTGCTCGGTCGCTCCGATTATCAATGGCAACATGAGCCTGTGCTCTACGGCTTTTTGCAAAACGGCAAGCACCCGTGGTATTCCGACCGCAAGCAGACCACCATCTGGAACTACGATAAGCCAAAGCGCAATAAGGATCACCCGACCAGCAAGCCGCTCGATCTTCTGGGCTATCCCATCCAGAACTCCTCTCAGGAGAATTCTGTAGTTATTGATACCTTCGGCGGCTCCGGTTCCACACTGATGGCCTGTGAGCAGTTAAACCGTATCTGCTACATGATGGAGCTTGATCCGAAGTACGCCTCTGTCATCCTTCGTCGCTACGTGGAGGATACCGGTGATGAGGAGAATGTGTATGTAATAAGAAACGGCGAAAAGCTCCTCTATTCCGCTCTGGCAAAGGAAGTCGAGACCTCTCCGACGGCGGGTGTATAATACACAATTTCTGCCCGGATTCTTCGGCGATTTTTCTACCTCAGAAAATGTCGAAAATTGCTTGATAAATAAGGCTTTCAGAGTGATGTATATACATGCCGAAAGGCACAGCAACAACCACATTTTCAAAGGAGGAACACACTCATGAAAGCAAATTACAACGTAACCGGAAACGACAGAAAAGCATTGGTCGCAGCCATTGAAAACCTCACCGGCGACAAGGCAATCTACATGCGTATGCCGACCTGCGCTTACGAGATCGGCGACATCACAGTCGACAAAGAAGGCGGCGTAACCTGCGAGGACGCAGACAAGCTGGAACGCATCATCCATAACCTGATCGCGGACGGCTTCACACCGGAGGATACCGAAGAGGTCGAAAACGACGATGAAGCCACTGGCCTTACAGTCAGCCTCCCGCTCGACAAGGTGGCGGTCGGAAACCTCACCAACCTCCTCACAGCCAAGGAAAGCCTCATCAAAAAGGCACTCGGCATTGACGACCTTGGCATCGAGGTCACAGAGGATACGGTCAGCTTCCCTTGGTTTACTGAGATGCCGGAGCCGGACGAGGTCAAGGCCTACACCCACTTCATTGCAGCCCTTGGCAAGATGAGCCGGGATCTGAAGCGCATCAGTGCCACTGAAAAGGAAGTCGACAACGAGAAGTACGCATTCCGCTGCTTCCTCCTGCGGCTTGGCTTCATCGGAAACGAATATAAGACAGAACGCAAAATTCTCCTTAAGAACCTCTCCGGCAACTCCAGCTGGAAGAACGGCGCACCGGAAAAGGAGGTGGCAGCATGCGAATAATCACGAAAGAGCAGCTTGAAGCGCTCCGCTCCCGCTACCCGGCAGGCACCCGCGTGGAGCTTCTCCAGATGGACGATGTGCAGGCTCCGCCTATCGGCACCAAGGGAACCGTTACGGGAGTCGACGATACCGGGAGCCTCATGGTGAACTGGGACAACGGCTCCGGCCTGAATGTCATCTACGGCATCGACCGTGTGCGGAAGGTGGTGGGCTGATATGGATGAAAAGGTAAAGGAGCAGATTCTTGCCATCCGGGACACCGGTCTTACCAATATGTTCGATGTGAACACGGTACAGCGTCTGGCCTACGAGAGAGACTTCTACGAGCTGGTTTTATACCTTGAGGATCACCGGAAAGAATACGTGAATTTCATTCTGACCGGCGAGGCATAAACTACACAATTTAGGCCTCAAAACTTCCTGCAGGATTGTCACATATATTTCGATAAATAGCTTGCTATTACAGGCGTTCAGAGTGATATATGTACATACCAAAAGGGAAAACAACCACAAGGAGGAACCACCATGAAGTACACAATCGAAGCCATAGAAAACGCAAAGCCCGGAATGCGCTGGGAAGAGATCGGATGCCATTGGACGCTGGGACAGGCCTACCTTTACAGCAAGGAAGCCGGAAACGACCTGCCGAACTTCGCCGAAGTCATCTGGGATTACGACATCGAAGCGATCCTTGCAGATTGCCGGAAGCTCGGAGTAAAGGAATTCACCATCAGCTCCACCTTCTCAAAAAGGCATTATATTCGTCATCACTTACAAGGCCTAAGTTATAGCCCAGTGGCATAAGTCGTTCGTCAGCGTTGTCGTGGCGGAGGATAAGGCGGTATTCCGAGCGCGAGGTCATCATTCTGTACGGGTCGGAACAGCCCTTGGTACATAGGTCGTCTATTAAGGTTCCGATATACGAGCCGGATCGGTCTAAAATAAAGGGTTCTTTGCCCTGAACCAGATGCGCGGCGTTAATGCCTGCCACAAGTCCCTGCGCCGCCGCCTCCTCATATCCCGAAGAGCCGTTGAACTGGCCCGCTCCGAATAAACCGTAATGGTCTTTCAGTTCCAAAGTAGGTTTAAGCGCCAGTGGGTCTACGCAGGTGTACTCAATGGCATAGGCGTTGCGCATTACCTGAACATTTTCCAGTCCCTTAATGGTCTTGTAAAACTGAATTTGAACCTCTTCGGGCAGGGAGGATGACATACCCTGCAGATACATCTCCTCGGTGAACTCGCCGCACGGCTCTATAAACAGTTGGTGCCGCTCCTTGTCGGCAAAACGAACAATCTTGTCCTCCAAGCTGGGGCAGTAACGGGGGCCAACACCCTCAATAACGCCCGAATAAAGAGGGGAGCGGTGCAGATTATCTAAAATTACCTTCTTAGTCTGGTCACTTGTGTAGGATATATAACAGCTTACCTTATTTTTTATATTGCTTGGGTCGGTAGAATAGCTGAAGGGCACTACCTGTTCATCACCGGGCTGTTCTTCAAGCTCGGAATAATCAATACTGCTTTTCAATACCCTTGCCGGAGTACCGGTTTTAAAGCGGCGCAGGGGTAACCCCAATTTTCTGAGCGCTTCGTCAAGGCCAATTGACGGAAAAATCCCGTCCGGCCCGCTTTCGTAATTCACTTCACCTATAAACACTCTGCCCTTTAAATAGGTACCGGTTGCAATTATAACGGTTTTGGACACAAATTCGGCGTTTAACTTCGTAATGCAGTGCCAACCGTCATCGGCTTTAAACAAATCTACAATTTCGGCCTGTCTCAGCTCTAAATTTTGCTGGGTTTCCAGTTTATGCTTCATATATTCGGCATATCTGCGGCGATCTACCTGAGCTCGCAGGCTGTGTACAGCAGGACCTTTGCCTCTATTAAGCATTCGACTTTGCAATGTGGTGCAGTCGGCCGCCTTGCCCATTTCTCCGCCCAGCGCGTCTATTTCTCGCACAAGCTGTCCTTTCGCGGTTCCGCCTATCGACGGATTGCAGGGCAGATTGCCTACCGAATCCATATTCATTACAAAAACCGCAGTTTTACATCCCAGTCTTGCCGCGGCAAGGCAGGCTTCAATTCCGGCATGACCGGCTCCTATTACAACAACATCATAATTTCCTGCATAATAAGCCATTTTTGCTTCTCCTATTTTCCTACGCAAAATCTTGAAAAAACCTCATTGGCAACCTCGGTGGTTACCCGTTCGCCCGTAAGCTCCATAATACCTGTCAGGGTTTCGTCAATGCAAACCCCAACGGCGTCATAGGTGAAACCGCCGCTAAGCGTCATAACCGCCTCGTTTAAAGACGAAAGCGCGCGAGCCACGCAGCTGCGTTGACGCTCGTTGAACAAAATCGCGGCGTCGGGCGACAGCTTTTTAAGTCCCACCGTTTGTTCAACAACCTCGGCTAATTTAATAAGCCCGTCACCGGTTTTAGCCGAAATGCTGATAACCGGAGCATTTATTTCAGTAAAATCATCGGCGCTACTCTGAATTGGAATATGCATTAAACGGAGTCTGTGTAATTAAAAACGAGCTTTTTTTGGATCAATCTAGACCTGTAATTTACACATTTACCGATATATTGGATGTTAAGAATAATTTTTCAGAGTTTAAAATTATTAACAGCGGTGATTCCTTCTTGTTGAACAGCAAAGTTTCCAGCGTAGTAACCCTAACACTTTGGGGAATTGTATAAAAAAACCCGGCATACTCCACTGGAGAATGCCGGGGTTCTGATATATAGCTTGTCCGAAATAATTTTCATATCCATTAAAAACCGATATAAAATGCAACAAAATTAATATGTTTTAATCAATTATTATATACTGCATAATTTGTAAAAGCAACAATAAGTTTGCGGTTACTTCAAAACTTTAATTTATTAAATCATTAAACTAAAAAAGCTTAGATTGTTAAATGAATAATTATTAATAATTATTAGATTTACATTGACACATATACACCATTATGGTATAATTCAGCATAATATCTACCAATTTAGGGGGGAATAAAATTGGAAACAAAACTCGATAAAAAATACAGCCTTTTAACCGCTATATGCATGGTAGTTGGTATAGTTGTCGGTTCGGGCGTATTTTTCAAAGCACAAACAATTTTAAACAACACAGAAGGAAATCTTTCACTTGGTATTTTGGCCTGGATTATAGGTGGCGCCATTATGATTGCCTGCATTCTTGCTTTCGCAATTATGGCTACCAAATATGAAAAGGTTAACGGAATTGTTGACTATGCCGAAGCAACCGTAGGCGATAAATATGCCTATATTGTCGGCTGGTTCATGACCTTTATTTATTACCCGACTCTTACCTCGGTTCTCGCGTGGCTTTCAGCGCGTTACACCATTACATTTATAGTTTCGGCTTTCCCGGACTTTGCGCTGGCTGTTCCTGTTGAACAAGGCGGCGCCGTACTCGGTCCCGAAGTAATGGCATTTACCGTATTCTATCTCTGCGCTGCTTACACTGTAAACGCTATTTCACCTAAGCTCGCAGGATATTTCCAGATTTCTACAACCTTCATTAAGCTCATTCCGCTTGTACTTATGGCAATTGTCGGAATTATTGTTGGTTTAACATCCGACCAGCAGGTACTCGCTGAGAACTTCGCTTACAACAGCAAGGTAACCGGCGGAACACTGTTTGCCGCAGTTGTTGCAACCGCTTTCGCTTACGAAGGCTGGATTATTGCAACCGCTATCAACGCCGAGCTTAAAAATGCTAAGAAAAACCTGCCAATTGCTTTGGTTGCAGGCGGTATCATTATAATTGTTATTTACATAGCCTACTATGTGGGCGTTGCCGGCGGAGCTTCGGTTGAAACTCTTATGAAGGACGGCGCTACAAAGGCCTTCACCGGAATTTTCGGCACCGTATTCGGTACAATTCTCAACGTATTCGTTGCCGTTTCCTGCATGGGTACAATGAACGGACTTATGCTGGGCTGTACACGCGGACTTTACTCAATAGCCGTTCGCGGCCATGGTCCCCGTCCCGACGTTTACAGTGTTGTTGATGAAAAGACCAACATGACCTCTAACTCTGCAATTGTAGGCCTTATGCTTTGCGGCGCTTGGTTCTTGTTCTTCTATGTTGCAAACCTCGCTCCAACCAACTGGCTGGGCGTATTCGGTTTCGACTCTTCAGAACTCCCAATTGTTTCGCTCTATGCGCTTTACATACCCATTTTCATAATGTTCATGGCAAAAGCTAAAGACCTTAACGTTGTAAAACGCTTTATCGTTCCGGCTCTTGCAATTATAGGCAGCCTTTTCATGGTATTTGCGGCAGTTTATGCTCACGGAATTACTCCTTACCAGAATGCTGCTGAAGACAGCAAATTTGCTTGCCCAATTCTCTTCTACCTCATAATCTTTGCCGTTATAACAATTATCGGCCTGTTCTTCTACAAAAAGACTGCCGTTAAAGAGGTTAAGGAATAATTTTTAGTTAAATGAATTAAAAAAGCACTATAAAGTTTGTTTATAGTGCTTTTTCTTTTTGTATTGATATTTTTTTAGGAACATTATAAAATGGATTTGATAAAATATTTTCTTATGGAGGCTAAAATGTTATGAAACTTTGTCGTAAATTTCTAATAACCATGCTGGCACTTAGTATGTTACCAGCGCTTTTTGCCTGCAAATCTGACAAAGCAAGCAGCGGAGACAATTCTGATGTCGGCAGCGTAATAAACAGCGGTGACATAACCGGAGGAGAAAATGATAATATTCCAATCCAGTCAACGGCATAGCCGCCTAACAACGAAGCTATCATTTTGGCTAACCCGTAGGTCACCATACCAAGCAGGGTTTGACCGCTGGCCTTAAGCTCGTTAGGAACAGTGGTGTTAATATATCGTGAAGTACAGTAGCTTGCTATTATATGTCCCGTTCCGTGAAGCATGTGGATGAAAACCAAAATCCAAGCCGACTCTATAATGCCCGACAAAAACAGCCTGAGCGCCATAGTGCTTCCCGCTATTAGAAGCAGCGGCTTAAAGCCGTATTTTTGCAGCAGCCTGTCGGCCAAAAACAAAAAGGGAATCTCACAAAAGGCGGCCAAAAAGTTGGCAAGGCCAATCATTTGGTTAGTCGCACCCACTTCACGCATACGCACACCGATGAAGATCGCATAAAAGAAATAAGGCGCATAAACAAGAAAATTGAAAAACAAAATTACAACAAGCGAGCGGTTTTTGAAAAGCGTTAAGTAATTTGCCTTTTTGCCATCTTCATTTTTATTCCTTCCGCCTTTAATAAGAGGCATTAAAGCAATGGCAACAGCTAGGGTTAAAAACATTGTAATAGAAAGAGGAAAAATGAGCCTGGTTTTTCCGGCAATTATAAATCCCGAAATCAAAGCCATAATTGCATAGCCTATTGAGCCGCCGAGGCGCATAAGGGCGTAGCTTTTGCCTGTTCTTTCGGCATGAGCCAAAGATATGGCGTCGCCTATGTTTTGAATTGAGCATTGAAAAAAGGTGTAGAAGCAGGTGATAATTAGAAAATAACTATAGGTTATTCCCAAGGAATAACAGTAAACCATAACCGCGGTAATTGCGGCCAAGGTAATTAACACATAGTTTTTATATCTTGCCTTGTCGGCGACGTTACCCCAAAAGAACTGCCCAATAACCGTAATAACCGGACCTATTGCCGACAGCACACCAATTTGTGAAGACGAAAGGCCGCAGTCGGAGTAATAGACGGTTAAAAAGGATGAAAATGGAGCCATGGCAGAATAATAAACCCAATAAAACACGAAAATACAGGTTCCGCCGTTTTTATAGACATTTAAAAGTCGCGTAATCATGATTTCTCCATTCTGTCGAGCCATATAAGCAATACCGAAATGTCTGCCGGACTTACCCCCGATATGCGTGAGGCCTGCCCTACAGATTCCGGCCTTATCTTGCTCAACTTTTCAACCGCTTCTTTTCTAAGTCCCGAAATGCTTTTATAGTCGAAATCTTTAGGAATTATTTTTTCTTCAAGCCGCTTCATTTCTTTAATGGCGGCAAGCTGTTTTTGAATGTAGCCTTTATATTTAATTTCAATTTCTACCTTTTCAATTACATCGTCTGAAAGCGCAGGCCTGTTTTTATCAAACTGCTCTAAATCCTTATATTCAATTTGCGGTCTTCTAAGCAGTTCGGCCAGCTTTGCTCCCGTCTTTAAAGGAGCGGTGCCCTTTAATTCGAGCATTTCATTCAGTTGCTCCGAAGGAGCTACCGTAGTGGTCTCAAGCCTGTTAATTTCCTCTAATTTCAGCTCGCAGCGTTTCAAGCCTCATCGAGACCATTGCAAAGTTTGAGGAGCTCGGCTGCACGCTGGACGGAATTGTAAAGGTCAAGGAGCGCTACACCCACTTCGGAAGCGACGAGCACGCCCTCATCCCGGCCTTCAAGATGACGGTAAAGGAGGCGTAAGGAAAATGTGGAGCGAAGGAGTGATCGGCATCCCGGATGCCAAGGACAAGGAAAAATATACCAAGTGCCACTACTGGGTAAAGCACTACGATGAGCCAAGCGAAACTTACGGCATCAATGGCGGCAGGATCAGCAAGCTCATGATCAAGATTGACGGCACGATCGTTTGCAACTACGACAGAGGCTGGGACATTCATCCCACCTGCAAAGAAGCAGAGATGGCGCTTTGCATCCTGCTGGAGAACCACAACTAAGCATTAAACCCCGAATATGAATATTCCGGGAGACTGAGCCAGAAGGCTCTTTCTCTCGTACTGATACCGGATCGCTATGGCGGTCTTTTATTTTGCCCTGAAAGGAGGCGGCCACCGTGCCAATGCGAAAACTGAAAAACTATAAGCCGACCCGCTTCATGGCAGAGACTTCTCACTACAGCAAGCAGATGGCGGACTTCGCTGTGATGTTCATCGAGCAGCTCACCCACACCAAAGGCACATGGGCAGGAAAACCCTTCGAGCTCATCGACTGGCAGGAACGAATCATCCGCGACCTGTTCGGTGTCCTGAAGCCGGACGGTTACCGTCAGTTCAATACGGCCTACATCGAAATTCCGAAGAAGATGGGAAAGTCAGAGCTGGCCGCTGCGGTCGCCCTGCTCCTTTGCTGCGGTGACGGTGAGGAACGCGCTGAAGTCTACGGTTGCGCTGCAGATAGACAGCAGGCCACCATCGTTTTTGATGTTGCTGCGGATATGGTGAGAATGTGCCCGGCGCTTAATCGTCGCGTCAAAATACTGGCCTCCCAGAAACGGATCATCTATGAGCCTACCAACAGCTTCTATCAGGTGCTCTCCGCTGAGGCCTACAGTAAGCACGGCTTTAACATCCACGGTGTGGTATTCGATGAGCTGCACACCCAACCGAACCGGAAACTCTTTGATGTAATGACAAAGGGCTCCGGCGATGCCAGAATGCAGCCGCTGTATTTCCTGATTACCACAGCCGGAAATGATACAAACACCATCTGCTATGAAGTCCACCAGAAAGCGCAGGACATCCTCGATGGCAGGAAGGTCGATCCAACCTTCTATCCGGTCATTTATGGTGCGGAACCTGACGAGGACTGGACTGATCCGGAGGTGTGGAAAAAGGCGAACCCCTCTCTCGGTATCACAGTCGGCATTGACAAGGTGGAAGCGGCCTGCGAATCGGCAAAGCAAAACCCCGGTGAAGAGAATTCCTTCAGGCAGCTGCGCCTTAATCAATGGGTAAAGCAGGCTGTCCGCTGGATGCCAATGGATAAATGGGACGCCTGCGCCTTTCCGGTCAATGAGGACGACCTCGAAGGCCGTGTCTGCTATGGCGGTCTTGACCTGTCCTCCACTACGGATATTACTTCCTTTGTACTGGTATTCCCGCCACGGGATGAAGACGACAAGTATGTGATCCTCCCGTACTTCTGGGTACCAGAGGATACGCTGGAGCTTCGCGTGAGACGCGATCACGTGCCCTATGACACTTGGGAGAAGGAAGGCATGCTGCAGACCACCGAGGGCAATGTCATCCATTATGGCTATATCGAGAAATTCATCGAGCGCCTCGGCGAGCGCTTCAATATCCGCGAGATCGCATTCGACCGCTGGGGAGCAGTCCAGATGGTTCAGAACTTGGAGAACATGGGCTTTACTGTCGTGCCCTTCGGACAGGGCTTTAAGGATATGAGCCCGCCCACAAAGGAACTCATGAAGCTGACACTTGAGCAAAAGCTCGCTCACGGCGGCCACCCGGTGCTCCGCTGGAATATGGATAACATTTTCATCCGTACTGACCCAGCCGGAAATATCAAGGCTGACAAGGAAAAATCTACAGAGAAGATCGACGGTGCTATCGCCACCATCATGGCGCTTGACCGTGCGATCCGCTGCGGCAATGACAACGGTGCTTCTGTCTATGACGACAGAGGCATTTTATTTATCTGAAAGGCAGGTGATCAATATGAGCATATTTTCAGGACTGTTTCGTTCAAGAGATAAGCCTACCAATTCAACAACCGGAAGTTCCTACCGCTTCTTCTTCGGCGGCACGACCTCCGGCAAGGCTGTAACGGAGCGCTCCGCCATGCAGATGACGGCGGTCTACTCCTGCGTGAGGATTCTGTCCGAGGCGATTGCAGGACTGCCGATTCACCTCTATCGATACGGCGAAGGCGGCAGCAAGGAAAAAGCGATAAATCA
>Ga0255345_1007191_pt1 | contig 10520 bp, 6 predicted proteins | sample wastewater_treat_6_FD_192415 | JGI IMG/M metagenome (GOLD analysis project Ga0255345, IMG submission 192415) | Wastewater microbial communities from Lulu Island WWTP, Vancouver, Canada - plant20 | ecosystem: Engineered > WWTP > Wastewater > Unclassified | place: Canada: Vancouver, British... | reverse complement strand
CAGGAATACAGGTAACCAAGTCGCGAACAGTATTTGCAACGCAATGAGATAACGCTTCTCCGGCAATAGCAATATTGTCGGATCCCTTAAGCCTCTCGATCAATGCAAAATTGGTTCGAGAATTCGGGTCGCTCGCATCCGAAACTTCAGCCCGTATGGCACTATAATGTTCAGTTCGTACGTTGCTTCCTTTGTACGTATAATCCACAACTCGGCCGGGAATTTTGCTTTCCCAATCTACCAGTGCATCAGAAAGAGAAGCATACACATTATGCCCCCAGGTTCCTATCAGGCAATGCGGAGGCCAAATGCACAGATTATATTTTCCGGTTTTCTCGAGCGTCGCTACGTATTCTTCTGCATAATGTTGAAATTGTGGAGCCGAAGGGCGGTATTCCCCCGAGAGAATACTGTCAAGGTTCAAAATTGTATAGGGTTCAGGATGTTTTCCTTCGCGATCTACCCAAAAAACCGGGTGAGCTATATGGAAAAAATGATGCGTATCCATGGTTACATGTATGGATGTCAGTTGCGGATCCAGTCTTTTTATCATTGAAGAAAGCCGGATACAATCATCAGCAGCTCCGGGAACAGTCAAGGCTCCTTCGGGTTCGCAGAAATCATTTTGAGGGTCAATGAGCAAAAGAGTATTAATCATTTTACCAGTGTAGCATAATTGTCATCATTGTCAAGATTCCCGTATTTCTATATACTGGCTGCATATGAATCTTGAGGCTTTTATACTCGGCTGCGGCGGAATGATGCCGCTGCCATATAGACACTTAACGTCTGTACTGCTCAGACGCGAAGGAGATCTCTTTCTTTTTGACGGCGGAGAAGGCACTCAGGTTTCTCTCAGAAAATTGAATCTTCGATGGAAAAAAATCAATGCGATTTTTATCAGCCATACCCATGCCGATCATGTTACCGGCTTGCCCGGACTGCTGATGCTTTCATCGCAAGTCGACAGGGACGATCCTCTCTATATTTTTGGTCCGCCAAAAATTGCCGAATACATTGAAACAAGCCGCAAGGTACTCGATATGTATATTAACTATCAGATAATTGTCAAAGAAATATACGAACCGGGTATTATTTATTCTGGAGATGATTTTACTGTACGGGCGTTTCCGCTATCCCATACTAAAACCTGCGTAGGATACACACTCGAAGAAAAAAAAAGACCGGGGGCCTTCAATCCCGAACGTGCAAAAGAATTGAATGTTCCCTGCGGTCCCTTATGGTCGAAGCTTCAGTCCGGAGAATCGGTAATGTCCGCAGAAGGAATCGAAGTAAAACCGGAAGAAGTGCTGGGAGCTGCAAGAAATGGCCGGAAGTTCAGTTATGTTACCGACACGAAGTATCTGCCTTCAATAGCTGCTGAAGTTGCAGGATCCGATCTGCTAGTATGCGAGGGAATGTTTGAAAACGCATTGGCAGCGGATGCTGCTGAAAAAAAGCACATGACAGCAGCCCAGGCTGCGACAATCGCTCGGGATGCCTCTGTCAGAAAAATGGCCTTGATTCATTACAGTCCAAGGTATACTGATTCCGATCTGAAAAAACTGCTTGATGAGGCAAGGTGTATCTTCCCGGATACCATTTTATCAAGAGACAGAATGATACTTCCGATAGAATATACCGATTGATCGTCAAAAGCCGTTTCGAGTCCCGAATCGTTCGTGAAAAAACTTTACCGAATGGTCTCTGATATAAACGTGCGATATTTATCCGGATTCGCTCTGAATGCAACAATAGGCAAGCTCTGTTCCTCTTCGGCTTTTTTTGACGCACTGACAGCTTCGTCGATCAGCCTGTTTGCGGGAAGCAAGCGGGCGGTTCTTGTGGTTATTCCGATGGCAATTCGGGAATTACTCTCCATTTCAACCAATAAACTGTCGATAGCGGCATACAGGTCATCAGAAAAGCGCATAGCCTGATCCAGATTGGTATTCTGGAGAATACCGGCAAAACCGTCCTTTCCGAACTCGAACACCATATCCTTAAACCGAAAAAGATCAGTAAGCACTCTGGATATTTTTCTGGAAAGCAAATCTGTATGCAGTAGCCCGGCAACGGTAAGAATGATCAATGTCAAATCCTGTTCCGATGATGCAGCCCGTTCAAGCTCTGCATTCAATCGAGCCTCAAGATACTGTTCCCATCCAATTCCTGTAACAGGAGAAAACAACCCCTCCGGCACAGTATTATTCACAATGCCGTCCTTGTCGACAGGAATAGGTATATGTTCTCTGTCCGTCAGGTCTCCTTCAGATTGATCTATTTGTGCAGAATCAGTAAGTATCTCCGCTCTTTTCGGAACTGATGGACGTGTATCCTGCCTAATTTCTTCGGTGGTAAGGGGTTCATTTTTTACCGCTTCCTCCTCAGCCTTCTCCACATCAGCCTTCGCCATAACAGTTTTCACCACATCAGCCGGGACAGATTGTTCGGAACAAGTCGGCTTTGTTGTTTTAATAATCAGAGTATTCGAATGCGATTTTTTTGTTTCCGAAAAAACAAGTAACACAATGACAGAAATTAAAAAAATGGATAGCACAGCCAAAAAGGCGTTTCGGCTGGAAACAAAAATATCTTCCGGATGAAGGGCAAACAAGATACCGGTGACAGTAACTGCAACAGGAGTGTCAGAACCGATATCAATTGTGGTACTGAATACCTTGTGAAGCAATGATGTTTGATAGGAATCTGGTGTCCCGGTGCTGTTGTAATACACTGAAGCATTCGTATCGGGCCAGACAAAAACGGTACCAGAACTGGTTGAAAGTACGCATGCAGTAAGTAATCTGGATTTTTGACAAACTTCTGAGAGATCTTGTAAAAATTGATTGCTCAGGAATCCCTCGGTCTGCGCTGAATCAATAATCTGGCGTACTACCCATGAAAAGGTGTTCTCTGCATCGACAGAGCCCGCCTGGTATTTCCTGGAAATAGTAAAAGTAAAAAAGAGTACTGCAGCCGCAAGGCACATCGAAGCACATAGTGCATAAATTGAAATAAACCTGAACTTCATAGTACTTCAGTATATCCTTCTATAAGATCTAAAGCAAGATTTATTACCGTCTGCATTTCGTGCTGTTGATCCCGAGATTTTTCTTTTTTAGTGTACCATGCAAGAAGGGGAAGAAGAGAAACCGGAAAATCCATTTTGTCATGTTCGCACAAAAGCGCTTTTTTCAGTTCATGTATATAGTTCTGAAGAAAAGAAGAAAAATTGAATCTGTGGAAATCATTGGTAGACCAGCGCGAATCCAAACGGTAACTGCGGCAAGAATCGGCATACCGTCTTAACAGTTCAGTTGTATAGGTTATGGATCCATCTTCCGGAATTCGCGAAACTTCCGATCGAAACAGCAATGTCGTCCAGAAAGTTTCATCTGTAAAAAGTCGATAAGACGAACCGAGCAGTTTTTCGTCAAAATAGGTGCCGCGGGAATATGCTTTCCCCTTGCGATACGCAAAATCCGCACCAATACAATGCACAGACGTAAATCCCATCGAATACGCAGCATCAATTGCAGAAAAAGTCACTGTTCCTGCACCGGAATTAATTCCGGGTAACCCGAGAGTTCTTGCAGCGTATTGAGCAAGCGGATGACTATTAGCCGCAAAAATAACTTTGCACCCTGCGTGCACGGCGTAATCGCCAATTACAGGATTGGCGCACAAATCAAGTATAACAGTTACCGCTGACGACAAGCCGCATGCGATATGCATTGCCGAAACTGATTGAGCATCAATGCTGACCAGATAGTCCGGAAGTATTCCGGAATGAAATAAAACCGGATACGCAGTATCTGTTGAAAAAACAGTTATATTGGCCCGCTGGGCGTGTAGAAGGGGGAGAGCTTCTTCAAGACTGGGTCCGGCTGCAATCACTACTGCCTGTGTATCTGTATCCGGTTCTGGAAAGGCTGATTGGGAAACTGATGCATTTTTCAAATTCCGGACTATGTTTCTGTACCATATTTTACCAAAATGAGCCTGGACAGAATAATCTGCAGAAATACTCTTGAGCGCCTTAGTGATATACGATTCAAGTTTTGGCACCACATCCCTGTAATATTCCTTCCAGGGGCGCAGATAGACCACATGAAAGTCACCATCTATGGAGGGTACATACAAGTGAGCCAGCCAGTCAGGATTACTGCAATCACGTATTGTGAGTACGGTGACCCGTGAGTTTCCAAGAATAAACGAAAGATCAACGAGTGTGCATACGCTATAATAATCCGAAAGAGTGTTCTCGAAAATAATGCAATTCGATTGAGGATGCTGCCGTAAAAACAATTCGATATGGAATCCTGCACCAATTCCTGCAAAAAAAACAAATGCCTTGTCTGCAATTTCAGAAATCTGTAAGGCAGCTTCTTTATCCGGATTATAAAGTGAATTCGTCGGAAACCCGTTTGCCAAGATTGGTATTTTCAATCCGTTTTTCGATACTGTATAACCGGTATAGGCAGTTCCGGCAGGCTGTTTTAACAATTCATCCGCTAGCCTGGAATTCCTATTCTGCAAAGCTGCAATATTTTTGTGCAACACATCAGAATCAATCATATAACAGTCTGTTCTTTATCCTGTTTGTACAGGATTCAACTTTCCTGATAAGCGCTTCGCGAGTATGGGCTGCAGAACTGGTATCTGTTTTCATTCTGTTCGTACGAACAAACCTGAGATATTCGCTATAACCTGCCATAGATACAATTTCCATTTCAACTGATGATGAAGCAATAACAGATTTCTCAGCCAAAAAAATATCATCAAGAACACGCTTCTCAAGCTTCGTAATCCATTCCAACAAAAGGTGTTTCCGTTCCGAAAACGAAAGACACTGGATCGGTCGGGCAAAAACACCAGATGTATCGAGATACGATGTAGAGGAATCTGCAAGTTCAGAAGCTCTCTCTATGGTACATGATGAGATTCCTGGAATAGGTCTTTCAACAGGTTTAATCTGAAAAAAACGCGATTTAAAACTGGAATTCTGTCTGGCAAACCAGTTTCTGTAGATCTCCATGGATGAACTGAACAAATTTCGCTGGACTAACTGACTACACAGAGGCTGTATTCTGGTACTGGTTTCATCTAACCCGGTTAGAGACGGGTGTGGTCTGGCATGTGTAAAAGCCTTTGTTGCAGATAAATCCAAACCGGAGATAAATACCGCGGTATCTGTATGTGCTAATGCAAACAAGGCTGCAGTTCCAGATACAGACCCGTTCCGTACAGCTGAAATTCCAGTATACCCAAGCAGACCCAGTATTTCTTTTTCGACTACACTTCCATAATCCAGAAAAACAACCTGATTGGTTTTCAGTATTTGTCTTGGAAGACAAGCTTCAAGAGGCAGGGCAACCGGTATATGCCAGGGAAAATTCCTAAAATGCTGAGTAACCCAGTACCCAGCATCAGTTACCATACACAGATCCGGTACAACATTGTTCTGGAGCACACATGCATTCGATGATGAAACACTGAGCATAAAGAACTTCTCTGCAACAAGGGGAAACAGGGATTCCAGCGAGGGGCCTGCTGCAGTGATCAACGTTGGTTTATCCGGAAGTGAAATTTGAACTGGACGATCAGCATATAGCGCATTGCGAAAAGTATTATACAGCCAGACAGGTCCGAATGCCTGGCGGGTGGAAATAACACTGGATTGTAACTTCAGAAAATCTTTTATTGAAGCCCAAATTGTGATTGACATTTCTGCCCAAACCAAATCGGAGGGTTTCCATGACCAAAATACTGTGTCTTGAATATCATCTTCTGAAATAATTGTATACAAGAATGATACTATATTGATTCCTGTATTTGGCCGCCAAACAAAGTCCCATAGAGCATCGGTATCTATAAAATGATCTGCAGTATATCGAATTGCAACAAGTCGTACATCCGGAAAGCGTTGTCGTAATATAGGGACTAGCCATGATTCGCCCGGCTCCGTGACAACAAGGTACACCGGGTGCAGATCGTCGTGCGCGTTCGCATCGACAAATCTCTGTGCTTCGAGCACCGGATTATAGATTGAGTGTAGTCGATGTGTAAATTGAGCAGGCATTATCGTTCCCCGAGGATCAAATTCTTGAACTCAGTGTCTGAAGAATTGCTCGTATCGATAAACGTGCACAATATTCTGGAAACTCGATGTGTGCCAAATAAACCGTTAAGGCTTTCAGTCAAAAGCAGTTTGTATATTTCTGTATCTATAGGTTGTGAGGAAAACAACGCGATCCTGATATCGTGAGCTGAAACTTGGTACATAATATTCGACGCCCCAACTTTTCGATACACGTGATGCAGTATCGCAGAATGCAAGGTTTGCAAGGTAAAATCCAAATTAAGTTGCTGCTCATCAGGAAACAATTCCGACAAATCAAGTTTTAGAAGTGTTTTCTTCATACCAGCAGTAAATGCGCCAGAAATTTTTGATGCTATTGCATCATTTGTTTGATTGATATCGCAATTATTAGCCATAAGACGCAGTACTTCTGTGCAACAGCTGATTTGCTCCGATATTCTTAAAATTGATCTCCCTGAAAAATCAGTAATATACTCTGAGCGGTTATCATCAAGCTTTGAAGAAGCGCACAGAATATACAGAGGGAGCGGACCGGAAACAGACAGACTTACAGTATAAATAGAATCAAGACTGGACCATTCATGGGAAGAAAAGAGCTGTGAAAAATATTCCTTTCTTGCTCCGGAAAAACTTTTAACGCCCGTATTGTCTGGAAAGACTGCCGAGATTGACGATTTATTGAGGATAAATCGTCTGGCAGTTGTTAAGTCGAAACCGGTTACCGCAATAGGCACAATATAGTCTGTATGTGCAGTTAACAGCAGCCCCCGAGAAAAACCGTTACCCGTACAAAATCCGGAAAACCCGGAACATACACGATCATATTCCGATGATGCAATTATTTTCTGAAGAAGACCGACTGATCTTGAAACCGAACTACCGGGATCTTTGTTACGGTCCACTTCCAAGAAATCAGCATGGTGCATCAACCCCATAATCAGGATATCCCGAGCTCTCCAAAGAGTTTTTTATACACTTCAAAATGTTCAGACCGGGCAAACTCTTCAATTTTTTCTTCCGGGAGGCTTTCAAGAAGTTGATCCATATATGAGAGAACCGATTTAATCTCTTCTTTTAGGTCTTTGGGAATCGAATCAACTCCGGTGACAGTAACAGGTTCTGAATCAACTGTGTCAGCAGAGATTTCTTCTACTGGTGAAAAGGTATCAGGCTCCAGACTCATATCATCAGATAATTCATCAGTAGGGGACTCGGGAATATCATGATTAACAACGATATCTCCATTCAAGGATTCCGTCACAATATCATGTGCTGTGAACATTGATTCAGATGCAATTTCGTCATCGAGAATATTAAAACCGGAAAGATCAGATTCTTCAGCAGGTACAGGAATCTCTTGCACTGCGGGGAATGAATTGTCCAAATCGGAAAGATCAAGATTGAACTCGTCCAATGCCGGTTCTTCGAGTTTCTCGTCAGCAAAATCGATAATTTCCAGATCAGGTTCATGAATTGAAATATCTTCCACTACAGAATCGTCAGTTTCGGTTCCTTCAAGATAGCTTGTATCTTCTTCAAGGCTATTCACATGAGAAACTTCAACATCAAACGGAGATGTTGCATCTTGACTATCAAGAAAGTTTTCCGGAAGAGTTTCCGGAATATCAGTTTCATTGTCAAAATCAATACGCTCATCTTCTGTCTCAATCTCGTTGAGAGTGGAGGACAATCCAGCCAATTCCTCAGAAATCTCGTCCGAAAAAATCTCGTCAGAAGAATCGGTTTCCGTATCGGACAATCCATCGCTATCCGGTTCAATATCAAGAATTGCAGTCGAATCAGCAAGAACTTCTGAATCGGATATCTGGTTTTCGATGACAGAATCTTCACTTTTTTCTTCAGTAAAATCAGCGGTTATCAATATGTTATTCAGTTCGTCTCCTGTCAAAGCAATAGCTTCATCAGGATCGTCATCAGTGAAAAACCCGGTGCTTTCATGTTGAATTTCAGTATTTTGATCTTCAAGAAAACTCTGAACAGAACCACCTGATTTAAAAACCGCAAGTTCATTTTTTAATGTCGAAATTTCTTCTTTTATTGAAGATAATTCATCGGCAATTCGCATGAGTAATTCTGTAGACTTATCATTTGTAATCACAGTTGCATCTCCTGTTTCCGGAGTAAAATCATTCAATTCATTTTCGACAGCACTAATATCATCAAATTCCAGAGACACGCTTTCCCCCATCAGGCTTGATTCAGACAACCCGGAATCCTGGTGTATATCTGTCATATTGTAATCCTTCTCAACAGGAATATCAAGAAATTCTTCTGGCGTAGAAGAATCCATTTCTGCGACCGGGTCGGCCGGTTCGATTACGATTGGTGTCTCGACGAGCTCAGTATTTTTTTTTTCGGTACTGATTTGTTCGCTTGAATCCCACAACGAAATATTGATTTCCTCATCGCCAGATGAAGATTCGGGAACCGGAGCAGCAACCGGAGAGGAGCCATCATCTTCGGTCACGGACAGATCATACATGGGTTTTATAGTGACGTCATCCGTTGAATTTCCTTGTATTGATTGCGGTTTTACATCAAGACTGGACAAAAATTCATCAAACTCCGATGCAGACTCCAAACTTGTTTCTGATTGTTTTTGAGACGCATTGTTATCATCTGTTTCAAATGTAAGAATGTCAGTTTCATAATCGGATGGATCGAACGATATGGTGCTTTCATCATTCAAGAACTCCGGAGCAGTTTCATCAATTAATTCGACACCGAATTCAAGAGAAGAGAATTCTGATTCTGTAACGGCTGAACCGGTTGCCTTGATTCTTTGAGTGTCTTCAATAAATTGTTCATCAAATTCCAAATCTAGATCTACAGGCTGAACATCATCAAACAGCTTAACGTGTTCGTCCGGAGAAGCTCCGCCGGTTTCGTTAAATGTAGTGATAAAGGAATCGAGATCAAAATCACCGCTGTCGCCTGTATTAGCGATATGCATTTCACTTTTGGGCGAATTGCTATCGGAGTTGAGGTCATCCAGAAAACTGCTGAAATCTTCGTCGGATGGCAAAGACAGTGAATCCATTTCTGATAGGTCAATATCAGTAAATTCATCCTGATCGATCTGTATTTCATCTGTTTCAGGACTATTTTCATACATATCCGACTCTATTCTCTGACTGGAATTGTGTACAGATACTTCTTCCGGGTTAAATTCTTCGAACACAATTTCAACATCAGAAAGAGAAGGTGATGAATCGACAGAGGGATCTGCTGTTTTAGGAAAATCTGCTGAGGCATTGTTATCATCCGAGGAATCAGTGAAAAACTCATCAAAATCGACTGAATTGTACTCTGGAACTTCGGCCGCCGGGAGAATTTCAGGCAATTCAGTACTTTTATCTTCGGAATTGCTATCTGCGGAAACAAGGACTGCAGAATTGCTGTCTGCGGAAACAGGCGTCATTTCCTCAAAAACAATTTCGTCCTGCTCTCTGTCTACTAGAGACACTGACGGAGCATCTATTATTTTCTCCTCTGCAAAATCATCAGTTATATCAGAGATTTCTGTTACGGAGAAAGAATCAGGATCGATAATCGAAAAATCATTGATATCTGGAAGAGTATCTGGAACATCCTCTCCAAAATTCGGAAAATCCTCAGAGTTATGAACCTCGTTTTCAACGTCAGAAGTTTCATAGGTTTCTAAATCAGTTATCGATTGTTTTTGGTCAGGCACTTCGGAAGCCGATCCAACATCACGAGGTTCTTTTTTGACACAAATTCCGAACAAATCCAGTGAAACAGATTCATCTGGAAAATCGACAGGAAAAGCCGTGTCATTTATTTCGTTGTTATCATATTCAGATGTCATCACACACTCCCGAAATACTTAATCACACTTTTCCTTTATCGGCAGATTCAGCAGATAAATTTAACTCTATCTTACACAGAACCTCCTGTCAATAAAATTCAAGATTGGCAGAAAAAGTCCGTTAATCTAATTACAATGAAAAGAATTGCCATTTTGATCCCTGTTTTTATCGGATCATGTATTTATAGTCTTCTATCCATATCAGTTGGCCCCAAGGGCATTTGGGCAATGAATCAATTAATCAATGAAGAAATAAGGATCAATAAAAACCTTGATGAACTGAATGAAATTAATATCAACCTTAACGAGCAGGTTGCCAACTTATCAGCTAATATTGATACAATAACTATTTACGCTCATGAATTAGGATATATCAGTGAAGGGGAACGGCTGATTAAACTAGCCGGCTTCTCCGGTGGAATCAGCCGATTTTATCGGCCCGGCTCGGCAGTCGCCATAAAAAGGCCGGAGTTTATTCCAGACTGGACATGCAAACTCATAAGCTTTTTGTGTGCATTATGCTCCTTATTTCTATATCTTGTAATATTTTATAGAAAAAACAAT
>Ga0255345_1007190_pt1 | contig 10521 bp, 9 predicted proteins | sample wastewater_treat_6_FD_192415 | JGI IMG/M metagenome (GOLD analysis project Ga0255345, IMG submission 192415) | Wastewater microbial communities from Lulu Island WWTP, Vancouver, Canada - plant20 | ecosystem: Engineered > WWTP > Wastewater > Unclassified | place: Canada: Vancouver, British... | reverse complement strand
CAGGGTGACAAGGAGCCCGCGCATAGTGGCGGCGGGGATCGGGGCCTGGGTGAAGAGCCATACATGCCAGCCCCGGCGGCCCGAGAACTCGATCGCGGTCGGGAGCCCGAGGCCTGCAGCTGCCGCCTGGACCTGGCGGGCGGTCCCGAGGGCGGCCTCTAGGTCCGCGCGCTCAGCGCTCGGGGCGTCCAGGTCCAGCGCCCCAGCCTTTACCAGCTGGGTCCGGGGTTGAATCAACTTGATCCCCAGGGTCCGGCGGCCGGCCAGGTGATCAGCCAGGTCCTCCTCCGCCAGGGGCGCGGAGGCCGGGTAATATTCGTCTCCCTTCTGGATCGAGTAGCGCTGATCCGCCTCATGCAGGATCAGCCGCCTCAGGTGTTGGGCTCTCAGGTCAGGCTCCATGGTAGGCTCCCCCGGCCAGGCCGGCGCGGGGCTTGTTTTCGTCTCCTCTCTCCGCATAGGGGCGGCCGACGTCAGGAAGGCCGGCCCCTATTGCGATCTTATGCGATCTTATGCGGCTGTCATAACAAAGTAATTTGAATCTGTAAAGGGCGTCTTGGCTGGCGTTTCTGGGGAATCCAAGCCCCAAAAACGGGCTGATTTTTTTTGCTCGGCTCAGAGTTAGTCGCGCGATCCGGGGAGTTAGTCGCGCGATCCGGGGAGTTAGTCGCGCGATCCGGGGAGCCGATCGCCTCCAATCCGGCGCAATTACAGGGCCCGATGGCGTATCAGGGGCTATAAAGCAGCCAGATCCAGTTATGACAAAATATGACAGCCTGTCATATCTGGGGGTGGTGGAATAATTCAAGCCTGCTCCCTCCCGCTTTCCGCGAAAATGGCCCGCAGGCGCGCGTAATCCTCCGGTGCCGGGGTCCTCGTCCCGCGCTCGACTCGGGCTACCCAGGTCTGGCTCTTCCCAAGGATATCCCCCAGCTGTTTCTGGCTCAGCCCCCGGCGGGTCCGGGCCTGCCGGACCTCCTCCCCCGTCATGCTCCGAGGCCTGGCCTTGGCCTTCTTGGCCCCCGCCTGGCCGGGGAGCTGGCCCCGGTTGGCGGCCAGCCGCTCGGGGATATCCCCCGGCGGCCGGATCTCCAGGGTGGCCTTGAGGAAGGCCGGCCAGTAGCCCCGGGGGAGGCGGCCTGCCGGGGCGCTGCCGGGAGACCGGGCCCAGGCCGGGACGAGATAGGCGGGGTATGAGCCCTCGGGGAACGTGATCCGCCAGCCGGCCCTGCTGAGAGTATGGAGGGCGTTATCGAAGGCCTGCTTAACGTTATAGCGGGCGTCCCGGTCGTGCTGGGCGGCCTCCCGCTCCGCTGCTGAGAAGGCGTAATCTATCAGGGGCTGGACCGTCCGGCGGGGGTTCCCGGTCCCAAGGGTCAGGGTTAGGAGCACGGCCAGCCTTGAGGCGATCGGCTCCTGGTAGGGGTCAAACTGGAGGACGCTCTCCGCCATGTAGCTGACCCAGAAGAGGCTGGAGCCCGCCTTGAGGCCTCCCCGGTTGAGGAAAAACTCCGCCCATTTCCCGGGCCGGACGTTGAGGATCACCTCGTCCGCGATCCGGTCCAGGAGGGGATCGGCCGGGAGGTCCGCCTCAGCGGGGAGCCGGAGCCGGCTCTGGCCGGTCACGGTAAACGAGACCTCCCACATACGGCTGAGGTTGACGACCCAGCGGGGGCTGTTGGGGAGGGCCCAATCGATACAGACCCCCAGGGAGTTGAGGAGGCGGGCCTGGGTGACGATCCGGCCCAGCTTCTCCGCCTTGGAGAGGTCTTTCCGGTGGCCTAGCCCGAGGGCGTTAATCAGGTCCGTTCCCCGGATCTGCATCTCCCCGGCCCAGGGCTTCTCCTGGCGGGCCGCATAGGCGGAAAAAGCCAGGTGAAGGAAGGCGGTTGGGGTGTCAAAGGCGTTGACGATCTTCCACGCCTGATCCCCGATCAGACACTCCAGCCGGCCGCTCTCGGGGTCCTGGGCGGTTATGTTGTGTGTGATCCAGCCCCGGGTATCCTTGTATCGATACTCAGGGCCCAGACCCTGAGGGAGCGGGGTGGGGCTCCAGTTGTCTCCCTGGACGAGGGCCCGGGCCCCCGAGATCACGGGCGGCGCGGTGGCGATCGGGACCGGGCCGGAGTCCAGGAAGAGCGGGGCCTCCAGGCCCAGGGGCTCCCCGGCCAGGTTCCCGTACTCCAGGACTCTGGCAGCGCCCAGGCCCGCGAGAACGTCAGGGAGAGGGGGCTCCGGGACCCCGGGGGCCGGCGCTGGCTCGGGGCGCTCCCGGGGCTGGCGGCGGCCCGCTCCTGGCATAAGGATCAGGGCTCCGCGCTAGCGGCCTGGGCGGGACGGCGGGCCAGGTAGTCCTCAACGGCGCGCGCGATCAGCAGGCGGAGCTGGGGCGGGAGGTCCTCGATTGATTGAAGGGTCTCCGGGGGATAGGGGAGGTCCAGATAGAGGAGGAGGGCCTCCTCGATTATGCGTGAGTTGGGCCAGCCCCGGGCCTTGGCGGCGGCGGCCAGCCGCTCATGGAGGAGCCGATCGACCGTGATATTAACCCGGAGCCGGACGGGCTTGGCGTCACTCATTGTGTAATGGGTGTGTAGGTGAGGGGATAAACGTAACGGCGGCGGGGATAGCCTCAGCCCTCCCCGACATCGATCGGCTCCGAAGGCCGGCCAAATATCAGGGCCTTGAGGCTGGGGAGAAGGCCGGCGCGCGGGGCCGGGAGAGCCTTCTGGGCTCCCTGGAGGAGGACCTGGAAACGGGCGGTCTCCTGGGCCCTCCGGTCCTCAGCGGTCTTGAGGTCCTGGATCCGCTGCTCCCGCTCGTCCAGGAGGGCCTGCTCCAGCTCTCGGACCCGCTCCCCGAGGCGGGTTACCTCCGGGTTCTGCTGGGTGGCGTCCTCCGAGGCCTCGGGGCCGGCGGCCTGGGTGATATAGCGGGTGACGGCCTCCCGGATCACCTCAGCCCGGGTAACGTCAGTCTCAGCGGCCTTGGCGTCAACCTGGGCCAGGATCTCCTCAGAGAGGTTGACAGAGAACTTAGGCATAGAGGGAGCTGGGCTGGGTGACCTCTTCTCCATGCCGGTTTGATCCGGGGGCTCGGAGCGGGTGGCCTCTGGGTTAACTTTGGGTGGTGTTTGGGGGATACCCTGGGTTCTGGGGCGATCGGCCCTCAGAGGGGCTTGGTACTCGTCTCCCTGCCGTCCGTTGGCCTGGGTAATGTGGTAAAAGTTGCCACGTTTCCGAGAGAGCCCTAGGGGCTGGCCTTAGCCAGGTGGCGCTCCCGGGCCTCCTCTCGGGCGGCCTGGAGGACTCGGACGAGTCCGGCCAGACTATCGGGGGCGTCTGGCGCGGTGACGACCGGGGGCGGGAGCTCCTGGACGAGGGCCCGGAGGCTGGCCATGGAGGCGACCATGGACGGCGGCGCGGTCTCTCCGACTCGGGCGGCGATCGCCCGAAGGCGATCACAGGCCTGCCGGGCGTCTGGGCTCTCTGGGCGGGTTCTAGGCATGGGTCCTCGTCAGGCGGTCAGAGGCCCCGCTTAAAAATGTGGCCCTCCTAATCGGGGGCTCCCCGGGTTACCGACACCACCCAACCACCTCAGCCCGGATAGCCTCCCGCTCGGCTGGGGTCCAGGCCAGGTTAATGTAGTGACGAATAGCCACGGCCTCGGAGTGACCCTGGGACATCACGATATCGATCAGGCGATCGGGACAGGCGGCCAGGAGCCAGCTCTCCCAGCTCTTCCTGGAGGTCCTGGCCGTGATCCCAAACGGGTTCCCGGCGGCGGGGGCCCCGGGGAGGGGAGCCAGCCCGGCGGCCTTGGCCCAGGCGATCAGGTTCCGCTGCCAGGTGGTAACGTCCTGAGGGACCTTGGCCCCGAGGTCCAGGAAGGCCTGGACGGCGGCCCGGCCCCGATCGCCCAGGATCACGTTTCGGGCTGGGATCGTCGCCTTGGGCTTCATGCTCCTGATCGTCAGGGTCCCGCGCTCCTGGTCGAATATGGACGGGTCGGCGGCCAGCTGCCGGACCTCCGCAAACCTCAGCCCCGAGTAGATCAGGAGGTCGAAGAGAGCCCGGGAGGAGGGCTTGGAGATCACGGCCCGGATAGCGGAGGCCTCAGCCGGGGAGAGGACCCTGGAGCCGGCACAGGAGAGGGCTGATACCATGATCTCCTCTTGGCCTCCTCTGTATATAAAACCCCCGACTTCTATCCTAGAACTCGGCAGTAGGGGAGGGAGAAACGGGCCCCATTCCTCCAGGCGGCCCGGACGTAATACGGGGTGCTACTATTCTATTGGATCGTGTTACTGGGTAGCCAGCCCGAGCGGGTGGCCCTCGGGATCCCCAGCCTGAAGCGATCGGCCCCGGGGCTGGGGGAGGCTACTTCTTGGCCGTCCGGCGGCGGGGTTTTCTCCCAGCCTCCAGGGCCGCCATGGCCTTCCGCTCCTCAGCCTGGACCTCCTCCCGGTCCAACGGGAGCTCCTTGGAGCCCGGGATTGGCTTTCCGACTGAGGCCTCTAGGGCTGTATGCTCGGAGCCGAAAACGGGATCGACGGGACAGGGCCGGCCAACCTGCTCCCAGACGGTTGAGAGGGCCAGCCTAGCCCGGCGCTCAATGAGGGCCGCATAATTCCGCCTGAGGCCCCGGTTGAGGTCTCCCAGCATATCCAGCCAGGGCTTGAGCGGTGAATCGTCGTCGTCCTCCTGGCCATACTCCCCGAGCTCATAGCTGGCAACCTGGAGCCCCTGGGTTCCGATAACGGCAGCGTCAATGCCTATCCCCGTGTAGGCGATCAGATCGTCCAGCCGGCGGAGCTCCGCGCGCTGCATGCGGTAAACCTCGTCCAGGTCGCTCAGCCGGTCGTGCTCCCGCCTAAACTCGTTGTATTCATGGACTGAGAGGCGGGGGAGGAAGGTATCCCGGATATATGCCAGCTGAGTCTCTATCCTGGCCTGCTCTTTCACGGCCTGGCCAACGAAGGCCTGATCCAGGACCGGCCGATAGAGGGCATGCATGAGGCGGGCCAGCTCCGTGGGGCCGGCCTTCTTGAGGGAGGCCTCCAGCTTCTTGGAGACCTTGGCCGGGGTCGGGGTCATAGGCCCAGCCTCCGGCGCTCTTCTCCCAGCCGGGGCCCGAGGTCCTCCCAGCTCAGGCCCGCTATCTCGTCCAGGAAGGCCTCAGCGGTCGGGTTATCCCGGTAAGCGATATCCATTTCCCAGCCCGCCCAAGCCTCCAGGAGGGTCTTAAGGAACTCGGGGAACGGCGGGAAACCTGTATCATAGCGCTCCTCATCGCAGGTCCAATCCAGGCTCTCCTGGGTCAGGCTGATATCCTCGTCCTCGTAGTGGCGGAGGCTGGGGGTTGAGGGGTCCCGGTCGGCCAGGGCGTTGATCACCTTGATCAGATCACACAGCAGGGCGTAACGGTCGTCAACCTCAACCCCGGTCTTGAACTCGATCCAGTCCTCAGGGCTCATGGCGGAGAGGCTGTAGGCCCAGCCCGATCGATCGTCGTCAACGAAGAGGCGCTCCTCTCCGCGCTCCCAGACTCGGCAGCCTCCCTTGGGGTCCTCGGGGCTCCTCAGGGCATAGACCTGGCTGAAGCCCTGGGCCGGGAGGATCTCCCGCTCAACCTTCACGGCATGCGCGCCCAACCAGCCCCGGCAGGCCTCGATCGCCTCTTCGGTGACCGGCTCCGGGCCCCTCTTGGACTGGAGCAGCAGGCGATTGATCCCCCGGTGGTTCCGTTCCGAGGCTGCCAGGAATCTCTGGACCTCATGGAAAAACCAGAAGGCATGCTCCTGGGACTCCCGGGCGTCCTCGGGGGCCAGCCCGAGGGCCTCCCGCCAGGCATAGAGGGTAAAGCGGTTGGGCGGGGGCTGGAGGACGGTATAGCGCTGGATCAGCTCCTCCAGGGAGAGCTGCTCAGGCCTCATAGCGGGCCTCCTCCAGGGCGGATACCATGCGGTCCAGGTCCTCTATCTCCTGATCCTTCAAGACAGCGTTATAGGCCATGGCGCTATCCTTGGCCAGGGTCAGGTAGCGGATACGGAGCTGCTCAGCGGCCGGGTTTTTGAACCTCCCTCGGGCGGCCTTGTGGCCGGCGATCGTGATGATATCCCCGAGGGCCTGGAGGACTTCCTCCCGGGTGGCGTTTTTCGGGAAGGCCGGGAGGATATCGGGCTCCGTTTCCTCGTCCTCCGGTGGTATCAGCCCCGTTTCCTCTTTGACCTGGCCGTTATCGGCCTCTTCCTGATCCGTCATTTTTCGCTCCAGTTGTGCGCGATCGTCGCCTCGACAGTGACCGGGAGATCCGGGAGGTAATGGGCCCCGGCCTCCTCCAGGGTCTCCCGGACGATCCGGGCGGCCTCCTCAGCCCGGGCCTCCGGGACCTCAACGATCACCTCGTCATGGACCACAGCCACGAGCCTCCCGCCGATCGGCCCCAGCCGGGGGAGGAGGTTGGCCAGGGCCAGCTTGAGGATATCGGCGGCCGTGCCCTGGACCGGGGCGTTAAAGACCTCCGTGATCGGGGGCCGGCCCTCGGGCCACCGCCTCAGCCTCCCGGAGAGGGTCCTGGCCTCCCGCTGGCTCCGCATGCGATCGTGCCAGGCGGCCACCCCGGGATAGGCCCCGAAGAAGGCCTCCCGGAAGGCCTTGGCCTCATTCATGGACAGGGCCACGCCATACTGATTCTTCGCATAGTCCCGGAGCCCCTTGGCCCCCATGGCATAGATAAGCCCGAAGTTAACCGCCTTGGCGGCCTGGCGCTGGGCCTTGGTTACCTCGTCCAGCGGGGTCCCGGTGACAAGGGCGGCGGTCAGCCTATGGAGGTCCTCCCCGTTGCGATAGGCCTCCAGCATGCGCTTATCCTGGCTGAGCTGGGCCATAACCCGGAGCTCAATCTGGGAGTAGTCCGCGATCACCCAGCGGGCCCCCGGCGGCGCGATGAAGCACGATCGGATCTCGGGATCGTGCGGGACCTGCTGGAGGTTGGGATCGGCACAGGCCATGCGGCCGGTGGCGGCCCCCAGCTGGCGGTAACTGGCATGGATCCTCCCGGTCAGCGGGTGAACGTGCTGGGGATATCTCCGGCCAAAGGCGGTGAGCAGCTTGGAGGCCTTCCGATACCGGAGCAGGGCGGCGGCGGCCGGGCTCTTCTCCGCCAGGCCTGCCAGCGTCTCCTCCCGGGTATCGGCCAGCTCCAGCCCGAGGCCTCGGAGGGCCCCGAGGACCTGGGCGGGGGAGTTGAGGTTGAGCCCCGGGGCGGAGAGCTGGGCCCGGGCCTGCTGCTCCGCCTCCTTGAGGTCCTCCTCCAGCCGGGCGGTCAGGCGCTCCCAGCGCTCCAGGTCGATCAAGACTCCCGAGGCCTCCATGGCGATCACGGCCGGCAGGCAGGCGAACTCCAGCCGGGCCGCCTCGACAAGTCCGGCCGCCTTGAGCCGCTCCGCCAGAACGGGGCGCAAATCAACGAGTACCAAGGCGTCCTCCGCCGCGTACTCCAGCTGCTCCGGGCTTAGGGTCGGGGCGCTCCAGTCTGAGGCCTGCTGCTCCTTGGAAAGGGTCCGTTTCAGGTAGGTTCGGACGGTGGCGGCCAGGGAGGTCTCCCGGTCCAGCCCGGCCCCGAGGACTCGGGCGGCCAGCATGGTATCAAAGACCGGGCCCCCGAGCGGGAGGCCTGCTCGGGCCAGGAAAGCCATATCGAACTTGGCGTTATGCAGGGTCTTGGGGAGCGGGCCGGCCAGGATCTCCCTCAGCCCCGATCGATCGGCCTCGGGGATCGCGGGGAGGTCGATCAGATAGGCCAGCGTCCCGGGGCCCGCCAGCTGGAGGAGGCGGAGGGCGTCCCGGCGGGGGTCCAGCCCGGTGGTCTCCGTGTCGATCGCCAGGAAGGGGGCGGCGGCCAGGGACTCCAGGGCCTCGGGGAGGTCCTCGGGGGAGGCGATGTAGCGCCAGCCTGAGGAGGTCCTGGCGGGGGTTGGGGCCGGCGGATTAATTGGGTCATTTTGACCCAGTTTCCCAGGCGATCGGGCCGGGGGCGGCGGGGGAGGCGCTCGGGTCCCGGTCGCCTGAAGGGCCGCCAGGTTACGGAGCCGGCGCTCCCGATCGCGCTCGTCTATCCAGGCCAGGAGCTCTGAGAAGGCCTCAGGTAAATTCTCCATTGTCCTCCGTTCCCTCGTCCTCCCAGGCCTGGGCGTCCAGGTCGATCGGATCGAAGCGATGATAGGCGCGCTCGTAAACGAAGAGGGGCTCAGCCTTGCGGCCTCCCCGATTCTTGAGGATTGAGAGCCGGGCATAGCTGGCCCTCAGCCGGGGGTCCAGCGGATACCGGCCCTCAACCTGGCTGAGAGCCCGGGCCCGATACGAGTTAGGCATGGTCCGCTCTTGGACTAACTGGAGCTGGCTCTTGGGCGGCGGGGCCGGGGCCTTGGTTGTGGCCGGCAGCCTGAGGTCCTCGGAGAGGAGGAGCAGGATCGTATCAGCCGCATGGGATATTTTGAACGAGTCCCGGAGGGCCCCCATATTCAGCTCCCCGGACTTGAGGGCCTCCTGATAGGCCTGCTTTGTGATATCCGAGATAGCGATCACGGCGGCCCCGAGCTCCCGGGCCAGCTGCTTGAGGGCGGTGGCCAGGCGGGAGGCCTTCTGGGTCTCGTTGCTCCCGCTGTCCAGGGCCTCCTCCCCGGTGTTCATGCACTGGAGGTAATCGATAATGACGAGGACCGGCTCCGAGTCCTCCAGCCCGGCCTGGGCCCGGACCTGGCCGATCGAGCCCTTGAGGGCGGCCGGGGTGACCTCGGGCCCAGCCTCCATGATCGTGATCCTCGGGGCGATCGCCTCCTGATACGTCCGGGCGGCCTCCGCGATCCGGGCGGCCAGGGTCTCCGCCTCCATAAAGCCCTCGTCTTTCCAGCGCTGGCCCTCGATTAGGGCGGAGTTGATGCTCTGGAGCCGGGCCAGGCTGTAGATATACAGCTGCTCCCGGCTCATTTCGTAGGACACATAGAGCACGGGGGTTCCCTGGGTGGCGGCGTAATCGGCGGCCCAGGCGGCCAGGGTGGTCTTTCCTGAGCCCGGCGGAGCCCCCAGAACGTAGAGCCGGCCCGGGAGCCAGCCCCCGTTAAGGGCGTTATTCAGCCAGGCGGAGGGCGTCTCGATCCGCGCGGGCGGGCGGGTGAAGAGGTCCCGGAGGATCTCCCCGGTCAGGTCCTCCATGGGGAGCAGGGAGGCGGCCTCCCTCGTCTGGATCTGCCGTGCCGACGTTATCAGGGTGTCCAGGGTGTCCGGGAGGTCCTCCCCCTGCTTGAGCCCCGCCTCAGCGGCCCTGAGGCTCTTGGCCAGGACCTCCCGGAGCCCGGTCTCCCGGAGCCGGTCCAGGTGGCGCTCAAAGGTCGATCGGGAGCAGGCCGGGGCCCTCGTCAGGGCCCCCAGCCAGGCGGCCTGCTCGTCGGTAACGGGGGCCCCCTGGAGCTCCTCCCACTGTGCCAGGATCAGGCTCAGCCGTGTTTCCTGGCCCGCCAAGGCCATGACAGCCTCCCAGACGATCCGGTGCCTGGGCTCCTCCCCGTCAGGGCCTCCCAGCGTCAGGAAGGCCTCTAGGGGTATCTGCTGTTGGAGGGCCAGCGGGAGGGCCTCCTCTGGGTTGGCGATCAGGTAGGCGATCGCCTCCCGCTCCGCCAGGGTATCGGCGGGGGAGGCCTGCCGGGGAGCTGGGGCGGCGGCCGTCGCCTCCCCCGGCCAGGGCCAGGCCGGACAGGACCGGCCCGAGCAGGCCTCCCGCCTCAGCTCCTGGGAGCCCCGGACATATGAGCAGTTGAACTGGTAGCGCTCCGGCTCCCGCTGGGCGCTCCCGAGGGCGGTTCGGAAGTTACGGAGCTTGGCCTGGGGGTCAGCCTTTCCGGTCGGGTGCTCGGGTCGGGTGGCCTGGGCCACTGCTCCGGCCAGGAGGGTGGCGGCGTCCTCTCCGAGGCCTCGGGAGACGGCATAGCGGGCCAGGGTCAGGTTGACTGAGTTATAGGGTTGGTCCAGCGGGGCCCCGTGCTCTCGGAGCCAGGTAATGCAGGCGGGTTCCGCCTCCCCCAGCCGGGACAGGTCGGGGAGGCGCTCCTCCGAGGCGATCGGGCTGGGCGGCGGGGTGAGAGAGGAGAGGGCCCCGAGGACCTGGGCCGGCGCGGCCTGCTCGATCGCCTCCAGGAGGGGGGCTTGGTCGGGGAGGACCGGGCGGCCGTCCTCTCCCCAGGTGACCTCCTCCCCAACAAAGCCAGCCGGGGCTCCCGAGGCCTGATGCAGCCCGCATGGCAACTTGAGAGGCTTGGCCCCGGGACCGGCCCGGCCGTCCTCCGAGATCCGATCGCCTGCCGGAAAGACCTCAGCCCCGGCACAGCCCGCGCGATCGGCCAGGGTGACAAGGAGCCCGCGCATAGTGGCGGCGGGGATCGGGGCCTGGGTGAAGAGCCATACATGCCAGCCCCGGCGGCCCGAGAACTCGATCGCGGTCGGGAGCCCGAGGCCTGCAGCTGCCGCC
>Ga0255345_1007184_pt1 | contig 10525 bp, 17 predicted proteins | sample wastewater_treat_6_FD_192415 | JGI IMG/M metagenome (GOLD analysis project Ga0255345, IMG submission 192415) | Wastewater microbial communities from Lulu Island WWTP, Vancouver, Canada - plant20 | ecosystem: Engineered > WWTP > Wastewater > Unclassified | place: Canada: Vancouver, British... | reverse complement strand
AGGGCGAGCGAGGCGCGCCCGGTCCTGACCTTGCTGAAGGACTTCTCGAGAAACTTCACGCTCTTTTCCATGTTTTCCTTCATCTCGGAAAAGACGAGGTCGGTCATCTCGCTCATGTCATCCTCCTTCAATGATTTCAGCTATTTACGCCTTTTGGTTGCGCGGGGGTTGCGTGTGGATAACTCCGCTTTCGCCCGTCCAGCTCGTCAATGTTCGTCGCGCTCTCCCTCGGCATGTGCTTGTAATAGGTCTTGAAGGTCACATCCGCCGACGCATGCCCCATCTCCTTCGAAACCTCCGCCAGCGGGTGCCCCTGCGCCAGCCGCAGGCTTGCGTATGTGTGTCTGCAATCGTGCGGGGTGCGGCGTCGGAGCTTCGATTTCGTCATGGCCTTGTTCCACACCTTCGTCAAAAACCGCGCATAGTGGATGTGGCCGCCTTCCTCAGCCGGGAAAACCCACTCGGGAACCTCGCCCCAGCCTTTACGGAGGGTCTTCTCTATCACATCCCGTCGGTGTTTTTCAAGCACTTCCACAAGCCCCGAGGTCATCCGCACCTCGCGCCGTGAGGTCTTGCTTTTCGGGGTCGTGACGCGGTTCGTGGTCATGTTGCGCCTCACCGTGAGAGTGCCGGGCATCACCCGGCCGTCCGGCAGCCTTCCCGGCCATTGGATGTCGCCCCATTGCAGCGCAATCAACTCCCCGGGTCGAAGGCCGGTGCGGAACGCGCAGACAATCATGGGATAATACGCGGGGAAGTCCTGCTTGAAGGTCGCCTCCAGGATGTCCCGCTCGTCGAAGTCGAACGGGTCTGCCTCTTTCGGTCCTTCCTCATCCGGCCGCCTCGGCACCTCGACGCCCCGGGCCGGATTGTCCTTTATATAACCGTCGGGGTGAATGGCCCTCTTGAACATGGCCCCGAGGCAGTTCTTGATACCGTTGACGGTTGCGGTTTTCAGCCCTGCCTTTTTCTTCGCCACAACGAAATCGCTTACATCCTTCGGCGTGATTTCGTCGAGGCGCCTTGAACCCAGCGCCGGGACAAGGTGCGCGTTGACGATGATTTTGTAAGCCCGGTATGTGTTCTGCTTTCGCGTTTCGGCCACCACATTTTCAAGCCAGCCTTCGGCGTACTGCGCCAGCGTCGGGATGTCCCTGCGGCCGATATGAAAGGCATCGCGGGCAAGCTCAACCTCGATTTCCTTCTGTACCTTCGTTGCGGCCGTCTTACTCCCGATGCGCTTGGCTTGCCGCTCTCCCTTCTCATTTATGAATACCCACCACACGCCGCTGCCTTTCGGTTTCTCCCTCACCGTGACGCCCATGTGCTCACCCCCATACTTTCTTAAGTTTCATCTCTTTCGGAATGTCACAGAGAAACTCTTGCTCGTTACGTTCATCGCTGTATGCGTAAACGTGCTCGGCCGTGACGGTTGCCTGGTAAACCGTCGGCTTTTCCATGTCGGGCAATTCCGCAAACCTCTTTGCAAACCATATCGCCTTATCAAGTGATGCCGTCCACGACAGGCCCCGCAACCGTCGCTTTGCCCCACGGCCCGCCACCCCACGGTAAACGACGAAAGGCCCGGGACCCGGCAGCGGGTCGCCTTCCTTGATGAGCTTCTCGCGGTCTGCATACTGAAATAGAAACTGCAAGGTTGACGATGAGATATTCGCATTATTAACGCGGGGCGATGTGAAAGCGTGGAGAAGGGCCTTCTCGTAAACCCCGCTTTCTTTGAGCAATAGGAAATTGTCACAGACAAAGGCCATGTGCATGTGATTTCCCAACCAAAGCAAAACCCGCTCGATGTCCTTCTCAGCCCACGCCGCCTTGACCCGTTCAATCATTATCGGGAATTCCTTTACACATACCTCAAGGATTTCCTCCGCTCCCTCGCACTTTTGATACTTTTTTAAGTTGGCCTCATACTCATCCTTGAACGCCCTGAGGTTCAGCTCTGCCATGCCCTCACCCCCTCGCATACCGGCCCCAGGTCGGCCGGTCCTCGACGGGAACGTGATACACCTCCTGCCGGGTCGGGTCCGTTACAACCCAATAATGCGGAGGGTCCGGCCAGCGCTGCCCGCCGCTTGTCTTGCCCTCAATCCACGCCTCGCCAGCCCTTAAGAGCTTGCCCAGCCGCCGCTTGTGGTACTGTGTCGCAATCATGCCGCCCTCCTTAAATAAAAACGCCCGTGGAATTGCTGAGGCATTTGACTGCCTTCCGGCCCTCACGGGTTACGGATTCCACGGGACATTTTCGGTTGTCTTGCAGATACAAAAACGGCCTCATCTCGGCGGGCCTCCCGGTCAAATTTTCAGCGTGTTTATTGTAACACGGCCTGCGTGCCTGTCAACCTCGTTTTCGGGCCTTCACGGCCGCCCGCACGGCACCCACGTTGAGCTTGCAGCATACCGCCGCGAGCGGGAACGTGCTCCCGGGGTCGAGGAAATACCGCCAGCGTCTATCTTTCCATGCCGTCAGGATAACGGCGGCCCATAACCGGGCCTCGCCCGTTTCAAGGTCGCCCAGGATGTCCTCAAAAGATTCGGAACAATCCCACGACGATGAGGCCGAGCAACGTCCCGGCCGTGATTGCCGCGAAGAATTCAACGTAAGGCATCCAACGAGTTTTTTGTTTTGTGCAGCATCCCATTTCGTTTTGTCCTCATTATTGAACCCCCGGCCTCCCCGGGAGGAGGCGCGGAGAGGCACGGGGGATGCCCTCCCGTTGTTTTAATGTCCCTATGCAAGCAGGAGCGCAAGACGCCGCATGCGCAGCCTCAAGGTGTCATGCTTGGGTTGCTTTGCACCGTCAATGCGTGCCCGCACTTCTGCAAGCGCTTCCTCGGGGGTGAGTTCAACGCCCCGTGTCTCTTTGACCCAGGCAAGGTATGAGCGCATTGCAGGGTCCGCGTCAACTATGGCTTTCTCGTATTGCATAGCGTGATGCACTCCATTGATGTTTTTATTGCCCCGGCCCCGGGGGAGGTCAACCCCCCGGGAACCGGAGCGGCCCTTCTGGCCGGACAAACCATAAACCGGCCAACCGCAGGAATCAGCTTGAAAGTTTATATTTCACGTTTGCGGCCGGCATGTACCTGCCACCTCCGCGAATCAGCGTCACGGCGGCCCGGCAGGCCGTGCTTGCCGTGGAAACCTTCGCCGCGATATATCGCTTGCCCGTCGAGAGGGCATCGGCCTTGAGGTCAAAGCATCCCACGGCCTGGTTCACAAGCGCCGTCATAACGGCCGTTGCCGTCAGGCCGAGAGCACCGGCCGCCGAATCCGCAACCTCAACCGTGAGCGTCCCTGTCGTCGGCGTGCTGCAAAGAAGCGTCCCGGCGAAACCGAGCGTGCTTTCAATCGCCGTCTTAAGGGAATCAAGCGAACCCTGAATCCCCGCGTTGACGGTGCTGCCAACCGTCGAGCCGAAATACTGGTTCGTTGCCGTCTGGAGCGTGGAACCGGCAGCCCATGCCGCCGTGCTTGTCGTGTATGTAAATTTCTTCGTCACCGTTCCGGCCGTCAGCGTGAAATACTCATCGGCCGTGCTTGCCGTGCCCATCGTAAGCGTCATCTTGCGCACGCCGCCGCCTGTGATATAGGTTGCTGCGGTCCCGCCGATAACGAGGCCCGCCTTGCTTGCCGCAGCGCTGGAACCGGCCGCCGTTGCGGCCGAGGATTCCATCAAGTCAATCGTGACGCCGGGGGCATAGCTGCCCTCGACGGCCACAAGCACCGCAGCCTGCGGAAACTCGCGCATGTCGTAAGCCTGCGAGGTTGCCCCCGCAGCGCTCGAAATGCCGAGCACTTCACAGTCAATTTTGTTGTATTCAACAATTTTTCCACTCATAGCGTCACCCCCTTAAACCAGCGTCACGGCCCACGATAACGTGGAACCGCTCACCGGCGTGATAGGGGCATCCATCAGCGCGTGGCCGTCACAGCGGCAGACGCACCGGAACGCAACCTGGTCCGAGGCGAAATAGGCGCTGTCGCTGCGCTCGACAATGAAGTCCTCGCGCAAACCGAAAGCGTACTGCCCCAGGTTGCAAAGGATGATGTCACCCTCGGAGCCGAGCGCCGAGCACTTCTCGGAAATGCCCACAGGCAGCCCCAGGAGCGTCGGGGGAATGGCAGGCCCGGCAGCCGGGACCCACAGGTTGTTATTGCCAGCGTCGGCAATCTGTAAGAGCTGCGCCACAGCCGACGGCGAAACCAGCCAGCGGGCACCCTTGAGGAACCCGGGGTGCAGCCGGACATACAGGTTGCAGATGTCGGTGTAAGAAATCTGATTCGCAACCGCACGCGCAACCTGGATGCGCGACGGGGAATTGATAATTCCGAGCGGACGGCCAACACCCGAACCTCCGATGATTGCGGCGTCGAGCGTGTACGCAAGGGACCTGACAAGCGTCGGTTGGAGTTGCTGGCCGAGGGTCAGGCTGTCGTTGATACACTCCCGCGAAACCCGAGTGAGCACCATCATCTTGTGAGCCGTCAGCGTGACAAGCCTGAGTTTCGGCGTCTTGATGTCGGCATCCGTTGCCTCTGCAATCCATTGGCCTTCAAACGATGCAATGCCGCCCTGCGAGCGGTCCTCGCTGTCCCACATGGGAATCGCGAGGCTCAGGCTGTCCATGCGAAACTGCCGCAGGAAGGGCACCGTGACGGATTCCTCGTAAACCGAATTGAGAATCTCCCGATGGAGCTGGCTCGGCACGGTGAAACCGCCCTGCGTGCCGATGCCTTCAACCATGTTGCGGGCCTCGGGGGCCTGGTTCGCGAGCACATGGGCATAAAAGTCGTCACGGCTTTGATAAGGTCCCATGTCGCCCGGGCCGAAAAGTTCTTCGGGACGAAGGCCCACTTCGCCGCTGCGGAGTTCACCCCCGGTCCTCGTGGCGTTCCTTGTCTTGCCGTTGCCGCCGATACGCACGGGACGCGGGCCTTTGTTACCGGATTCCAGCCGCTCGTTCATCTCGCGGTCAAGGCTCGTCAGCATGTCCTCGAGCATCCGGCAGGCTTCCTGCTCGGCCTCGTTCATCTCGTAATCGTCGCCCGCCTTGTCCAGCTTGTCGAGATAACGCTTCATCGCGGCCGTGGCATCCTTCTTTTGTGTCTGAAGCTCCGGCCATTCCAGGTTTCGGATGGGCCTGTCGCCGAGCTGAATCGTCGGGAAAAGTCTCTTGAAAGCAATATCGCGTTTTTCCATTTCTGTTTTGTCCTTCGTTTGTATTGCCCTCACAAGGTTTCCGAGGCGGCGTGCCCTTCTCATGCCGGGGACCAATCCGACACAAAAAAGGGCATCGCCCCCCGAATGGTTCAAGGCCCGTGGCGCACCACTTCACCCTGTACCTCGGAGGCCATGCCCTGAAACTCGGCCAGCGCTTCGGCCCCGCTGCCCTTCGGGGTCCCATGCGAAACTCGGCCGCCTGGAACCCCTACGGGTGCAATATTCAACTTTCTGCAACGTCGGTTACTCATACTTATCACAAAATCATTGCTTGTCAAACGTCTTTTGCGGGTTCGCTCTTTCGTCTGCCGTACCATGTCCACGGGTGCACAAATTCCTTGCCGGGGTTGTAATGCGCCCATATTTCCTCGGGGGTGTGTCCCGGCCGGAAATCATCAAGCGCCAGCTCGAGCGCCTCGTCAGGCACCGGCAAAGGCCATTCATCGCGCAACCATGCAATCAGGTTCGGGTGCAGCCCTCGCGCTCGCTTCGATTTAACGGGTTTTCTCGGCATTGCTCACCTCCGGGTAATACTGTCGCCGCAGGGCCTCAAGCTCTGCGTCTTCCATCAAAAACAAATCACATGCGCCCTCCACATCCGGCGGCATTGCTCCCGTTTCAAAATACAGGACAAAGGCCGGGGGCAATGGCGCGAGGCGCTTTTTCGTTTTGTGCGGCTTTCTCGGCATTGCTCACCTCATCAATACAGACGCGGCGGCCGGGGTCCGTCGCCTTCGTCGAGGTCCAGGCTCAACTCGCGCACGATTCGGCAGAAAACGATTTTGTTGTCGCGAATCACCTTGAGGCCCGGGTGCTCGCGCAGTTCGTGAAACCTGTTCTGTACAAACATTCCCTCGGCTTCCACCTTTTCCTCGGCGGCCTTGATAACGTCCAGGCACCCGGCGGCCTGGGCAAGTCTCACAAAGTCGTGCTCGGCCTCGAAATCATATTCGGCCGTCACGCGGTTCCAGAATTTCCGGCCCTCGGCCTTGAGGTTTTTCGGCGCTTTCGGTTTCTTCAAAATCGGTCCTCCATGTAAAAGTCTCTGTCAACGGGGTACGTCCGAGCCAAAGGAAGGCGGGGGGTCGGTTCTCTCAATGATTACGGCAAGATAGCATACTCCCGCCCATGTGCCTGTAATCATTACTGTTTCAGCTCGGCATTGATGCCCTCAAGCACCGCGTTCACTTCATCCATCAGCCCCGAGGCCACACCAGCCAATGCTGCCGATAGCAGGGTGAGCTGGTTGTAATCGCCCCGTTCCCGCAGTTCTTGCGCGGTTCCGAGAATGTTATCAATCAATTCTTTGTGCTCCCGTAAAAACCTTCTCTGTGCGTCCATAGGCACCTCTGCATGGTTTAATATGGCGGGCGGGCCGCTCTGGCCTGTCGGACACCGCCCGCTGTCAAGGGGTTTAAGCCTTTCCGCTCCACATCGTCGTGGGAACATGCACAAAAAGCATGTCCATAAAATCAGCCATGACAGACCGGCCCCAGTTCTTCGCCCCGATTTGGTGCGCCCAGTCGAGGCAGGCCCCGGGGGTCGTGCATCGTTCCAGGTCTACCTGGTATGCGAACCCCGGGTGAACGTCGATTTCGATGCAACTCGTTTCATGGACGAATCGAACCCGGCCGATTTGCGTGGATGCATGAAACATTGATTTCACCTCCAATGAATTACACATGCGACGACGAATCTTCATCGTCAAATTCAAAACTGCCTTTCAAGATAATCTTTGTGCCTCGCACTATCTTGAACGGAATCCGTTGCCCTTCGGGATTGCGCCAGCTCTTGAGGTTGCGGGCCTTGTCAACGCGGATATACCTGTCCACGCCTTGCTCGCCTGGCCCTTCTCTGCCTATCTTTTGCAGCGTCACATACAGGGTTGCGAGGAATTGCGTCTGAGGGCCGCCAACTGCGTATTCCTTCATCTTGCTTTTCTGCATCATCACCACAAGCAGGCCATCGCCAATCTTTTCCTTGCACTTCCACAGGATGTCATTCACCTCAAGGTGCTCATCGCCCGTCAGCTTGAGCCAGTCGATAATATTCAAACAATCCTTCTCGCAATATAGGTGAGCATCACGGGCGCAGAAGTTCTCAATGTGCCTTACTCGCATGTTCCAGGCAGCCCGGGAACGCCGCAGCCGTTCGTCCGTTTCCTCGGAGTAAAGGTCAATCTTGTTTGTGAAGGCGTCTATGTCCGGTTCGGTGTAAATATAGACAACCCGGTGCCGGTCATCGTTCATTCGCGCCAGTAAAAGCCCCATCGTCGTTTTTGCCGAGCCGGGTTCACCGCTCACCCCAATGATGGAACCCCGGTCAATGTTCAAATACTTGTCCAGGCCCGCCCACATCCACAAGGCGAGGTGAGGTGCGCGGGCCGTCCTCTTGAAGTCATAGAATCCGGCACAGGGTTCAAGGTAACGATGCCCGCCCCGGTGCAGCGTGTCCCGCTCAATATGCCCCTTGCGTCGGAGATATTCGTTGTATGTGTAAACCCGCTGTGCAGGCCACTTGAGCGCTTCGGTGATGTCGCGGGTGAACAGGGTACAGCCCGCCTGCCGATACAGGTCGAGAAGCACCTGTGCCTTTTTGTCGCCCCCCGGGAGTTGAGAAAAAGTTGAGGTTTGTTGAGGTTTGTTGAGGTTATCAACTTCCCGAGTTGAGGTGCATTTTGTCAAGTCTCCGTTTTCATTTGGGTTTTCATTTTCGGGGGGTGTTGAGGTCAACCCCTCTCGCATATAAAGAAAATTCTCTTTATCTTTAGGGAATGTGTCACATTTGTTGAGGTGTGCCTTTGCCCTCCGAATCTCCCCGTCAAGCCACCTGTGGCGGCCCCGGCCTTGCTCTCGGAATTTCTCGCCCCCGGGGTATTGCTCGCACAGGGCTGTGATGTCCCGGGCGCCGATGCCGATGCCGAGCAAAGAGCACAGCATCTTGAAGAATAGTTCCGAGCGCTGGCCCTTCGGCGCACCGCTGACGATGAAATCCTTGACGGCGGCCGATACCGGCAGGGCATCAACGTCGAGGCCCTGGGGGCCGTCTGCGGCGTCCTGGGGCACATCCCTGTCGTCGTATAGCTTGAGCAACCATTCCGGCGGGTCTGCGCACGGTCTGTCATAGGCCAGTTTATAGGGCCGCTTTGTGTCCGGGTGTGTGCTTTCCGCTGCGACGACGTACCCGCCCACGCCCCGGTTATCAAAGCCGAGGGTTTTTGCCCTGCCGAGGTTGCCGTAGTCCCTGCCGTCCCGTGGATATTTGAAATAGTGGTGCGTTTTGCCCTGACCCCCGCCGGTTATAACCTCGAGGGTCGGCGGCAGCGTCCATTTGTTCTTCGCGGCGTGCTTCAAGAAAAGTTCCTTGTCGTCAACGTCGAGCACCATCACGCCCGAGGCCGGGCCTGTCAGGATGCCCGCGTTCATGCCTTCGGGGTATTCGGCCGGGTTGAACGGCCGCCCCGTCACGCAGGCCGCCTGCCAGCCCTCCGAGCCTTTGACGGGCACTTTGCCTGCGAGTGGCATCAACTGAAAACCTCGTTCATGTAACTGCCGCCAAAACTCAATGCGTTGTTGATGTGTCATTATGCGATTCCCCCACAATCGTTTTCCCCCATTTTATTTTCGGAGCGGCAGGGCATGGGGGATGCCTTTTCGGGTACGTTTCCCTATCCGCTCCGGTCCTGCATTTATGAGCTTGAGGCCGACAAAATGATGCTAGCCCCGTTTTCCGTTTGTGCCCTGTATTGAGTAGGTGCACCCCGGTGCGCTTGCGGCCGCTGTGCCTGGTGCCGCTGCAAGCCCTCTTGAATCAATGCGGCGGAGAGGTGCTTCACGAGGGAATGCCGCCGGACACACTTGGCATCCAACAGCATCCGAACCGGCACGAGAAGGCCGCGAGGGTCGTTTAATTGATTGAAACGCTCTTGCCCTGTCTCTCTGAATTTGTCCCGGTGCTTCATTACAAAGGAACGAATGACGGGCAGGGGTCCGACAACGGCGAATCGGAAAAACGGGAAGCAATAAACGAGGTCGGTTGCGAGGCACTTCGTAAACCAGCCCGGGGTCCGGTATGAATAATTGGAAAAGGTTTCCGCGTACAAATTGAGGCCGTGCTCCCGGTTCATCTCCGGCAAGCGCTCATCGAATTTTACTTCAATCAGTCTCGTGCCCGTAACGTCGAACGCCACCACATCGCAAACCTGTTGAATGGCGAGGTGCCCCGCCGTGGCGCTGCCAATGAGCACATACCGCGCTCCGAATTTCTCATAGAAGAAGCCCTCCAAATGGGGCATCCAGAAATCTTCAATCTTCAACGCCTGTGCAAACCCGCCCGTTTCATCCATGCCGGTGTTTCCTCACAATGCTGTCCACGATGGCCCGCACCTTGTCGCGCTCAACGCGGTGCCGTGCAATCCATTCGTCAAGGTCTGTGAACCGAATCAAGGTTGTGCCGTTCACGCGGGCATGAGGCAAGCCCTGTGACAGCCAGGCCCACATGGTTCTTTCGCTTACGTCACAGCGGCGGGCACAGGTCGGGACCCGGCCCCATTCTTTCGGAACGGCCGGGTCGGCAACTTCGGCGGCCTCTTTCCGAAACTGAGAAATTGAAAAAGTCGTGACGTTCATCTATTCCCCCCAAAAAGTTCTTCCGCGTCTGCGCCCAGCGCCCGCGCCCATTTCCGTTTGCGGTCCTCGGGCAGCTCATTGTGTCCCTGCACAACTCGCGAAACGGCCGTTTCCGTTTCCTTAACCCGTCGGGCAAACGCCGTCTGAGTCCCGAATTTTTCAATAATTCTTGACTTCAATTTCCGCGATTCTGATTGCTTCATGCTGCACCTCCGTCATGCTGGCAAAATTGAATCACAAAGATATTTGTGGTGCATGGACAAAACGGCGCGAAATGCGCGTATTTCACAAAATATTTTTGCCACGAGTATTTTGGGCATAAAAAAGCCCCACCGTCAGGGACGATGGGGCACCATTTCCGTCATGTTGAATATTTTTTTTCTCGCTCACGAAAAAAAATTTTATCGCATTTGTTGCCTTCGTCAAGCGCATATTGCGGGGGGCCAGGCCCGCCGCCTCACCCGCCTGGAACCCGAGACGCAGGCTGAGGCATGGCAGAATTGAATGTTGTTGCAATACGAATGATTTCTGTTTATAACTTTTTGCGCATAGGTTGCCAATGGCCGCAAAAAAAGGCCACTTATCAACAAGTGGCCTTTAATGATTTCGGGCACTTACAACTGACCGTCAGTTCTCGCTCATGTCATCCTCCCA
>Ga0255345_1007175_pt1 | contig 10535 bp, 6 predicted proteins | sample wastewater_treat_6_FD_192415 | JGI IMG/M metagenome (GOLD analysis project Ga0255345, IMG submission 192415) | Wastewater microbial communities from Lulu Island WWTP, Vancouver, Canada - plant20 | ecosystem: Engineered > WWTP > Wastewater > Unclassified | place: Canada: Vancouver, British... | reverse complement strand
CCTAACAATCGCGTAGACGCGGAAAAACCGGCCGGATCACGGGTCTTGCTTACGCAAGCCCCGCGCCCGTCTCGTTTTTCCGGTCACGACTGGCGTTATGGCAAATGAAGAATTAAATACAATCGGACAACAGGACAAAAAATACCGAAATAAATCCGTAATGGTAGAACCAGGTGACGCAGGCGAAAGATTCTTCTTGGACACACGATTGTTTTCGTTGTAAAGTTTGTTTGGCTTGTTTGATGTGACAGCGGAGTCTAGCTTGATATGCTCAAATACGGAATTACTAAATACCGAGTGCAGTAACCAGAATTTCTTTCTGGGGCGATTTCCCGGCGGCAAAGGTATTGAGCGACTAAGGCGCTATTCAACGGTGCTTGCCGGTTTACGCAAGAATAATTCTTTTCCCTTCAATTTTTCAGATGCGTATTAATCGGGCGACCCTGAAGCCATGTTTAAATTTGCAGGCGGCGTTAAGTGATCCATACGAAATTGTGTGGCATCCCAAACAAAAACCACCCACAACGCATACGCGCTTTCAGTAGGTCACTTATAATATATACTCGTCATGGCGCTTCATTCGGGTATAATTTTCTCATCATAGCCACCGTCAATTATATCCGTAATAGCTAAGTTCTTAACTGTTGCTTTTGAGAATAAAAAATTTGCCTGGAATTTATTATTCTTCTTTGTTATATCTCCAAAATCTTTTTCAACACATTTTTCTTTTGATAATCTTTTGCAGCCCCAACGATAATCCTTGAAAAGATAACCTGCCATCGTTTGCTTAGGAGTGCTTGAATTTTTAGCTTTATCAGCATTATTATTCAACGTAATAAAGTAAAACTCTGGGGATGATATATCTTTTTCTGCAGGTAATTCAATCGGTACAGATATACCAAGTTCTATTTGACTTTTTATAATCTCAATAATCTCATTTTTCAAATGACTTTGAAAATAATTTTTCTCACAAAATTTAGCAAAATCCTTAACATGCTTATATATGCCACTTTTTTTGCCGATTGCACCAATACCATATTTTAATTCTATTAAAGCAATTCTGTGCGGTTTTGCTTTTGAGAGTGCAATAATGTCAAACCGGCTATTAAAAGCTGCTTCTTTTTTTTCATTTTGGTTGTTGAATTGTTTAACATATTCAACATCAATACAAAACCAATTTGATTCTTTATTTCCATTGTTTAGAAGGATAAGCTTTGATTGGGCTTTTTTTTCTAGATTTACTTTGTCATTACTGTATTTTTTAATTATTTCGTATTGTTTGCAAATTTCACTCGGCTCAATTCTATATCGTTTTTCTTTCTGTTTGCTTCTATAATGCCTTCCGTCTAAGTAATACTTGTCTATTTCGCAAACAATTTTTCTGTCTTGTTTTTTGTATGCAATCTTGGCGATGCTGTCACAGTTGTAGTATAAATTCAGATAATTATTTCTCACACCAATAATTAATTCATCCATATGTTCACTATAAAGCTTATCAATCTCACTGAATTTGAATGCCTTAGCAAAGTCTTCTGTTATTCCTCGGGTTATTTTCATTTTAGTTATCCCTTATCTTCTATTTTTTGGGGGGGGCTGTGTTATCAAGTGCAAGTAATTTCTCAGTGACCCGGTATTCTCTCCAAGAATTATACCAGAAACGGAGTGTCGTTTACATCACTATTTTGCGTATTCTGGTAAATCCAGCCACCAGTTCTGGAGAAAAGCAGCGAGTTTTCTGAGCGAATCAACGAGGGCAGTAAAATTCTACTATGCAGCGAAGTTATCAAAACTTTCTGGAACATCAAAAAAAAATAAGATACAATCAAAATTTGATGTTTCTGAAAAATGGAGATAAATGAAGATGAAAAGATTGATTGCAGTCTCTGCGTCATTGAAGCCTATTTTGCTCGCCTCTCAAATTTTTACAAAGCACGACCAGGTAATGGGAACAGGGTATAAAGGGATATTCTCTGTTTTAGATAACGTGAAGAAGGTCGGTGGAACCAATCAAGTAATAACTATTCTGAATGACGATAGAATCGCCGACAAGATCATTGCAAAGCAGAAGGCCCTTGTGGACTCGGTAGAGTTCATAAATATTTACCTTGGCAAAACAACCAACAAGCCCTCTGTACATAAAAAGGGGCGGATCTTGAATCTCTATCTTTCCAGCGATCAGGAGCAAATTTCAAAGTTGTTCTCTGATCCGAAAAAAGAATTTTGTCTCGAAAAAGCTGCCGGCAACAGTGAAATCGAAGCTCTGGTTCAGTATTATTTAACTCGTTTTTTTATGAAAATGAGCTCTGCTAAGGAATTGGAGACCGCCTTGTCTTTTCTGAAGCAGCAGAATCTTAATGCAGCATCATTCAATAATGACAAATCTGTTCCATGGGAAGCAATAGAACTCTTTCAGGAAAAGGAATCCCCCTTTATTAGCGGCAAATCTAAGACCATGGGGCGTTTAAAAGAACGAATCATGCAAGTCGGTGCCACCGACATGAGAACTCTTATCATAGGTGAAACCGGCACAGGGAAAGAGCTGGTTGCTTTTTTTCTGCATGACTTCAGTCAGCGAAGATGCAAGCCATTTGTTTCGATAAACTGTGCCGGACTGGATGAGACATTTCTTCGTGCTGAACTCTTTGGGTTTGTTAAAGGGGCCTTTACTGGTGCGGTTGCAGATAAAACAGGTCTGGTTCAGCAGGCTGAAGGAGGGACGCTTTTTCTAGATGAAATAGGAGATATGCCCCCGGCAATTCAGGCCGATCTGTTAAGATTTTTGCAAAATCAAAGATACCGAATGCTTGGCTGTACCAAAGAAAAAAAGGCCAACATTAGAGTTATTTCAGCCGGGCAGCCAGACATTACTGAAAAGATTCAAAATAAAATCTTCAGAGCTGATTTGTTTTACAGGCTCACGGAAGTAACTATCAGAACTCCGGCTCTTAGAGAGATTCCTGAAGATATCCACACAATGATAGAAGGCTTATTGTATCAACGAATTGGCAAGGGTGATCCGTATGCCAAAGAGGCCTTTTCCTACTTTGAAAAGCACAAGGAAAAGCTATCCCGGCACTTGTGGTCTGGCAATTTCAGAGAGTTGGCGAACCTCGTAAAAAAACGCACGCTTCTGAACGACGATGTTGTAGGTGAACTAAGTTCCAAGGCAATGCAGGCAGACACAAAAATGACCCCGAAAGACTTTCTGCCAAACGGCTTCGAAGAGATAATTCCTTTGCAAAAAATGACATCTGTTTACGTAAAAAAAATACGTGAACTCAATTCCACCATGACTTTAAAGGAATTGGCAAAAAAGCTGGAAATATCCGAAAACACTTTAAAGAAATATGCGAAAAGTTAGAATGATATCAAAATTTGATGGCTCATGTGCTCCTTCAGAAATCCCGGGATCACTTTTTAGCCCTGGAAGTGGCTAAAATCGCATATTGTCATTAAATTTCCTATTGGCACTCCTTTTGCTTTGCAGATGATTAGCCTACTTGAAGGAGTCATTATGAAGCCAAGGGAAACTGATCTCAAGCAGGAGGGATTCGTCCACCTGCACGTTCATAGCCACATGAGCATGCTTGATGGTGCCGCGACTATTATAGATATTGTTGATGAAGCCTGCAGATTAAAGATGCCGGCAATTGCCATAACTGATCATGGGAATTTGTTCGCAGCATCTGAATTTTATGAGTATGCCAGACATCGTGGCATAAAGCCGATTATTGGGATCGAAATCTACTTAACCCCTTATGATCACGCAGATTTCAGTCAGAAAACTCCCCTGTATCATCTGATTTTGCTGGCAAGAAATAAGACTGGTTACATGAATCTGGTTCGGTTATCTTCGCTGGCCTTTACAGAAGGCTTTTACTACAGACCCAGAATTGATTTCGATCAGTTGAAAAAGCATAGCGCAGGATTGATAGCATTGAGCTCCTGCATTTCGGGAGAGGTCGCCAGAAAATCACTGGAAGAAGATAGAGAGGGTGCTGTTGCCGCAATAAGAAAATACCAGAGGATTTTCGGAAAAGAGAATTTTTACGTTGAGATTCAGAACCATGGCATTCCTGAGCAACTTAAGGTTCTTGATCGCCTCGTAAAAGTCGCTCGCCTATGTAATGCGCCTATTGTTGCCACGAACGACTCGCACTATGTTAAGGCAAAAGACTGGCTGACTCAGGATCTGCTCATGTGTGTGCGGACAAAGTCTTTATTTAAAGACAAACATCGATTCAAATTTAGTTCGAAGGAGTTTTATTTAAAGTCGGCTCAGGAGATGAAAAGCCTTTTCTGCGATTACCCGAATGCAACAGAGAACACCTTAAAGATCGCTGCAAGGTGCAATCTCACTGTTAAATCTTCCTGGTCACTTTTTTGTAGAAAGCAGCTGGCTGAAGTGAAAGATTACCCTGAGAAAGTAGATACGCTGTGCTACAACAGGCTGTGCAATATGGCTTTGCCAGAAGGCCTTCGAAAGATTTACCACGAGCGTTTAAAAGAAGAACTCGTTGTTATCGAAGAAATGGGATGTCGCGAATATCTTCTGCTCCTCAGTGATTTGAAAAAGCATATTGAACAAGAAGGCTTCGCAATTGAAATTTTCAACAAAGATTGGGCAAGAAGCCTTATCGCGTATTTGCTGGGCCTCTCGAACAAAGACCCAATCGAGCAAGCCTTAAGCGCAGCAAGAGTAAACAAAAAAGGTCATGGCGACCTGTTTGAAGTAACAATCAGGGCCAATACAATGGGGGAATTCGCCGCTACTCAGTATCTTGTTAAACAGCATGGCATAAGAAAAATTGCAAACATCATAAAGTTCAAACATCTTTCTGCAAGATCTTCAGTTCGAGCAATCGGCAGGATACTGGGAGTCGGAGCAGATGTTACTGGGACGATTTTAAAAGCCGTCCCGGCTAGATCAAGACTGCAACTGAAAGAATGCATAAAGGTCGTTCCGGAACTGAACAAAATGTTTTACAGGGGCACTTCGCTACAAAAGAAAATTCTGCGATTGGCATTGAAGATCGATGGGTTTAGTTTGCATTCGGAGGTTAATCCCCATCAGTTGCTTATTTCTTTTGGAAACATCGATGAATTGTCGCCAGTTATGCTGGACCACCGCTCTAAAATACTGGTAACGCAATTTAAGAAAAGCGACTTAAGAGGCTACCCCTTTATCTCGGTGTTTTTCCAAAATTATGCGCCAGCAAAAATTCATGACTACAATCAAAAAATGATGGACGACGTTCAAATATTGATGGCAGATAAGCCATGCCGAGATGATTCCCATCATTAAATGCCGCTTTCGGCAGAAAATACGAGTTGGCATCCGGCTTGCTCTATAAATAGCATAAATAACTTTAAGGAGCAAATTATGAGTCACAATGATATCCGCCAGATTCTGGAAAAATCGTCGGCTGAATGGTTTAAGACAAAAGGATATCCCACCAGACCTGAATATCCGTATATCCTCAAAAACAAATCGGACTGGCGTAAGAACATCATTCTCCCAGAGGTCTTCGACTATGTAATGGAGCGGAAGCAGGCAAGAAACTACCCCTTCCCGCTGCATGACTGGTTACATCACGGACTGAGTAGTCAGGCTATGCTGTTCAACCTGTTGGGGCCTCTGGTTCTTAAGAATAGTTTGGTTGTTCTCGCTGAACCGTTCAAAGAAGCAGGGATAACTTGGCCAAAGCAAATAGATGGCGAGTTCGAGTATCAGGATCGTCTTGCCTTCAACGAATTGCAGACACAGCCAACTTCTCTGGACTTCGTGATCACAGATCACACGAAAGAGCCTAAGATTTTGATCGAGGCAAAGTTAGTAGAGAAGAGCTTCGGTTACTGCAGTCGACTGCAAAGCACAGTTTGTTCTGGTCTCAACCCGGTAAATGGAATTCTCGAAAAAGAGTGTGAGCTTGTTAGCGTAGGACGCGAATACTGGAAAGTCCTTATAGAGAATGATGTGCTGACCGAGGAGACTTTGAAGGGGCCAACCTGCCCAATGGCTGTTTTTTACCAGTTCTACAGAGAGGTCGGGTTTGCAGTTAAGACAAATTCTCAGCTTGTATTTCTCGTCGATGAAAGAAACCCGTTCTTTTCACCAGCAACAGATAGCAGCCTGCCGAACCGGTTAATTAAAAGCCTGAAGCCAGCCGTTCAGGAAAAGGTAAAGATAGTAACAATACAAAGGATATTCGCTGAAATAGCGAAATTCTTCAAAGGCGAAAACTGGGTTGAAAACCTTGCCGCAAAATATGATCTGAATTCTCCGAAATAGACTACAGAAGAAAGGAGCAATGAATATGGACTCGTCTGAAGGCATTGAAAGACTTCTGAGAGTCGAAAAAATTGAACTGGTTTATGGACGAGCCATAATTGTAGTCGTTAGAGATGTGGAAAGCTCTTTCGGACAAAGCTTACAGGACTATGTTCGTGATCAGATCGCTTCAAGTATGGGCTGGATAATGCCGGATATAAAAGTCAGTTATTCTATTTTGCTTGAGCAGTTCAGCTGCCAGTTAAAAATTAATGGTCAGATTGTTGCTCAGACACGAATTCTGCCTCACCTGTCTCTTGCAATAAACCACACGCCTCTGGAAGGAATTGTTGAATGTCTTGATGCCGGAGATATCTTCGAAGGTTATTGCTGCGCGTGGATTGACAGCAGAATGGTTTATAAAGTGATCAAACAGAAAGGTAAAATTCTGTCTTCAGCAGATGCCTTTGTAAAATGGCTTCTGTATACAATTTCCGGCAATATCCAGGACCTTTTCGGCTTTGAAGAACTGCAGACGTTGATTGATTTTGGCAACAGGCTGTATCCTGCAACTTTGAATGCGGCAGTTAAAACCGTTGGTATGCCTGCAATGCTGAAGGTTTTCCGGAATTTACTGGAAGATGGAGTCAGCGTTAAACCGCTTGAAAGTATTTTTACCAGCATAGCGATTCACGGGTATGCTGATTGTGACAGCGACCATTTGACGGAACAGGTTCGGCTCTCTCTTTGTAACAGCATCTGCCTGCCGCTGGCATACGATGCCGGTTGTATTTATGTTATCTCGATCCATCCCGAACTTGAAGCCTGGCTCATAAAACAAGATTACACAAATGATATCGCCGGACAGTCCTTTGCAGGGGAATTGGCTTCTTCGATTCTCGCTGCTGTTGATGAAGTTACCGACTCGGGGTTTTTACCGGTTATCCTGACAAATACCGGTCTGCGTTCCCGGCTGAGTAGCCTCTTACGCAAGAACCACCGCAGAATACATGTGCTGGCTTCTTCAGAAATTCCACGCGCCGCAACCGTGGAAACGTGTACACAATAAAGCCTCTGAAGCAGAAGGAGTCGATTTATGACCGTTAATTTTTATGTAGAAGCAGTCATTAGATCTGCTGCTTTGAATCCAGGGAAAGAATTAAGAAGGAGAGTTCTATGTTTCACACCAATTTCGTTCATCTTCACGTGCATAGCCATTACAGCCTTCTCGACGGTGCCGCACCGATAAAGGCAATTATTGATGCTGCCCGAAAGCTTCGCATGCCGGCAATTGCCATTACTGATCATGGCAATATGTTCGGGGCGATTGAATTTTATCAATATGCTCTAAAGCGTGGCGTGAAGCCGATTATTGGGTTCGAAGCCTATGTTTCTCCGCATCCGCTCGGAAAAAATACCAAAGATCCGATGTACCATCTGGTTCTGCTGGCACGCAATATTGTCGGGTATCGAAATCTCGTCAAGCTTTCCACCATTGGTTACACCGAGAATTTTTATTACAAGCCGCGGGTTAATTTCGAACTGTTGGAAAAGTATTCTGAAGGGGTAATCGCTCTCGGAGCCTGTCTGGCCGGAGAAGTGCCCGAAAAACTGCTGGAAAAAGACCGTGAAGGCGCAGTTGAAGCGATTAAAAGATATCAGCGCATTTTCGGGCCCGAAAATTTTTATGTCGAAATTCAGAACCATGGAATTCCCGAGCAAATTGATGTTTTGCGGCCTCTTGTCGAAGTGGCACGCCAGTGTAACGCACCGATCGTGGCCACTAACGACAGTCACTACGTCAAACCCGAAGACTGGGAAGCCCAGGCTGCACTTTTGTGCCTGAGCACCAATGCCAAAATTGAAGATGAGAAGCGCCTTCGCTTTCAGACTCGTGAGTTTTACCTCAAATCACCCCGGGAAATGAATGAGCTTTTTGCCGAGTTCCCGGATGCAATTTACAACACTTTAAGAATTGCCAGGCGTTGCAACGTGCAGTTGACTCTGGGCAAATCGATTCTCCCGGAATTCCCCATTCCTGAGGGCAAAACTTCTGAGAGCTATCTTACTGAGCTGTGCCTGAAGGGCTATGGATGGCGATACAAAACCGGCACCCCTTCCAGAGAAATTCAGGATCGTCTTGAATTCGAACTTTCGGTTATAAAACGGATGGGGTTTTGTGACTACTTCCTCATCGTCTGGGACTTTATCAGAGCCGCCAGAGAAATGGGAGTCCCGGTTGGGCCGGGGCGAGGCTCGGCTGCAGGCAGCATCGTCACTTATCTTCTTGGCATTACTGATATCGATCCGCTCAAATATGGCCTGCTTTTCGAAAGGTTTCTCAACCCCGAATGCATCAGCATGCCTGATATAGACGTTGAATTCAGCGACGACGGCAGGCAACTGGTAATTGATTATGTGGTGGAAAAATACGGGCGCACCAAAGTTGCCCAGATCATTACTTTCAACTTCATCCTGGCAAAAATGGCGATTCGCGATATAGGCAGGGTTCTCGGCATGGAACTGCCTGAAGTTGACCGCATTGCCAAGCTGGTTTCCGAAAAGCCGGGCATTCCCCTGAAATCGGCCTTGAATGACGTGCCAGAGCTGACAAATATGCTTAACAACGGCAGCGATCAGCAAAAGAGGTTGCTGCGCATTGCCGAAACCGTTGATGGGCTGGTGCGAAATACCGGAGTTCATGCCTGTGGCATTGTTATTTCAAAAGATGATTTGATGGATATCGTTCCGCTTTATAAGGATAAGAACGATGAAATAGTGACCCAATACGAAAAGAACGCCATAGAATCCATCGGTCTTTTAAAAATGAACTTTCTCGGCCTTAAGACGCTTAGGATTATCAAAAGGGCACTTGAAAATATTAAAAAGAGCCGCGGTATAGACGTGAACCTGGAAGAAGCATCTCTCGAAGATGCAAAGGCCTACGAACTTTTGCAGAAAGCACTTACCCTGGGAGTGTTCCAGCTTGAATCTGCGGGCATGCGCAATCTCATCGCCCGATTGCAGCCTTCCGTCTTTGAAGACATCGTTGCGCTGCTGGCGATGTACCGACCCGGTCCGCTGGCTTCAGGCATGGTAGACGATTTCGTTGAACGCAAACACTACCGCAAGGAAATGGCTTATCCACACCCTGAACTTGAGCCGGTTCTCAAGGCCACCTACGGCGTTTTTCTCTACCAGGAACAATGTATGCAGACCGCAAATATTCTCGCCAACTTCTCAATGGCTCAGGCAGACGATTTGCGCAAGGCTATGGGTAAAAAGATTCGCGAAGTAATGGATAAAATGGGGGGGCTGTTCGTTAAAGGTGCGGTTGAGCGAGGGATAGACGGACAGAAAGCCCGGGAAATATTCGATTTGATGGCCAGTTTCGCCGAATATGGGTGCAATAAATCTCATTCGGCCGCCTATGCTCTTGTGACCTTCAGAACCGCATATCTCAAGGCGCATTACCCGGTCGAATTTATGGCGGCGGTGTTAAGTTCAGAATTGAACGATACCGATCAAATCGCTAAATATGTCGATGAATGCCGAACCATGGGCATTGAAATCAGACCGGAACTAATGAAATATAAATGAACCGTCTAACCGGCGCGTCACCACTCATCCAAAAATCTTCCGGGAGCCTGTCAGATAGCAGAGCAGAAGGAGCCAATTTATGACCGTTAACTCAATTGTGGCAGTTGGTGTCGGCAACGGTGGTATCGGAGCGATAGAACGAATGATCGCCCGTAAGATTACAGGCGTTAAGTATGTGGCTGTCAGCAATGATGTCCGGTTATTGGGCAACGCAGCGATTGCAGAAAAACTTCTACTTGAGAACGGCATTGATGGGTGTGGCGGATTCTTGGGCAATACCTCGAAAGCAAAACAAGCCACAACCGAGATAAAGGCGAATATCGTCCACGCCCTCAATGGTGCTGAAGTGGTTTTTATTTCGGCTGCACTTGGTGGCGCAACAGGTTCAGGGGGAGCTCCGGTTATTGGCGAAATAGCCCATGAAATGAAAATGTTAGTGGTTGGTCTTGTTTCGATGCCTTTCACTTTTGAAGGCAATAACACCTGTAAAAGAGCCGGGGAAGGGTTTATAAACCTGAAAAAGCATGCAGACATTATTCTTGAGTTTAAAAAAGACAATGTCCTTGAATCATGTTCAAACTTGCCTATGTCAGACGCTTATACGGCATATTATGATTATTTCTCATCTATCGTCAAATGCTTTACCGATCTTTTTCGTTCCGGC
>Ga0255345_1007172_pt1 | contig 10538 bp, 7 predicted proteins | sample wastewater_treat_6_FD_192415 | JGI IMG/M metagenome (GOLD analysis project Ga0255345, IMG submission 192415) | Wastewater microbial communities from Lulu Island WWTP, Vancouver, Canada - plant20 | ecosystem: Engineered > WWTP > Wastewater > Unclassified | place: Canada: Vancouver, British... | reverse complement strand
AATCAATATATGGACCGGCCCGTTCAGGGGTACGATGACATCAGGGAGGGAGACTACGTGGTACTTTCCGTGTCCGATTCAGGAGAAGGAATTCCTGAAAATGATATCAGGCATATTTTTGAACCGTTTTACACGAAGAAGGTCATGGGAAGAAGCGGAACCGGGTTGGGCCTGGCCGTGGTCTGGGGCACGGTCAAGGATCACGACGGTTACATTGACGTCCAGAGCGAGGAAGGCAAAGGCTGTACTTTCAGGCTGTATTTCCCGGTAACGAGGGAAGAGACGGCCGAGGAACATGGCCCCGTATCCAGGACGGGATACATGGGCAAGGGCGAATCCATCCTGGTGGTGGATGACATAGAGAGTCAGCGGGAATTGGCGGCCCGGATGCTTGAGAAACTGAATTACCGCGTAGATGCTGTTCCGAGTGGCGAAGAGGCTTTTGATTATATGAAGGAGCACAGCGTAGACTTGATTGTTCTGGACATGATTATGTATCCCGGCATGGACGGTCTTGACACCTACCGGAAAATTCTTGAAATCAGTCCCAACCAGAAGGCTGTCATCGTCAGCGGGTTTTCGGAAACGGACCGGGTCAGGGAGGCCCAGGTTTTGGGGGCGGGCGCCTACGTCAAGAAACCCTATGTTCTCGAAAGAATCGGACTGGCGGTAAAGCGGGAACTTGAAAAAAACAATTCCGGAAAACGTCTGAACAAAATGGAGGTTTTCTCCCCAGCGGCGGGGTGATACCAAACTTCCATATCCATCGTTCGTTTCGATCGGAAATCCGGGAGCCGCTTCCATGGCCTTCTGTGGCCTTCTACAACCCGGAAGGAGATTCCGTCTTTTCCTGCGGGATCGTTTTTCATTCGTTCAAGAAGAACAGGCGCACTTCGGGCCGTGTTTCTTCAAGACTTGAATCCGTTCATTGTTGCTTAAGCGGCGCGGTTGCATTCGCTCGAAATGACCATTTTTGTAATGATGACACAGTCTCCGGGGGCCGGCATGACAGCTTGGGGCCGGCTTTTTACGGTTTCATCAATTTTAAAGGGGAACTGTACACAAAAAGTTTACAAAATCCACCTTTCCGGCACGCGATCCCGTAAAACTGCATCGATCTGATTCCTGTTGTACTCCTATGTATCCGTAATGAATGCCATAAGCCGAAAAGCATCACTGGCATGCTAATTGATAAATTATCGTGACTCCGCTTGCAAGAGCCGGGGAACGAAAGACTGAGTGATGAGGATGGCCGTAATCTTTTATTTACCCTCTAATGCGGAAGGAGTGGAGGCGCTTCTGCATCGTACGAAGGATGCGTTACCTCAGCGGGAGATTGAAACCTGCCGGGTTTTCGGCGATCTGCGGCGCAGGCTCCTGCGCCCGTTGTCGAATCTCAAGGTGGCGGTTCTGTTTTGCATGACCAAGGCGGATCTCCAGGATGTTTTTTCCCTGTGTGACCTGATTCTGGATTTGAAAATTATCCTGATCCTTCCCGACGACGATGAGGAGACCATGGCCAAGGCCCACCATCTAAGACCGCGCTATCTGTCGTGGCTGGATGACAACTTTTTGGACATCGGGGTCGTGTTAAAAAAGATGATCAGGCTTTACGATGTCTCCCCTGTCGGTGAAGATGGCTGAGGTTTTTGGAAAACGAGGCTGCAGCACGTGCGGTGGCGGTAAGGGAACGTTTTGAATAATCGGAAAGGGAGAAACGATGGAATCAGCAGCGGACGTATCGACGAGTTATCGGATTCAGCCGTCAGTGAACCGTGAGGGGAAGTACCTGACGTTTAGCCTTGCCGGGGAGGAGTACGGCATCGGGATTAAAAAGGTGAGGGAGATTGTCGGGATGATGTCCGTCACCCACGTTCCCCAGACCCCCGGTTACGTCAAGGGGGTGATCAACCTCCGTGGAAAAGTCATCCCCATTGTGGATTTGCGGTTGAAGTTCGGCATGGATGGGATGGCGTATACGGAGCGCACCTGCATCATCGTGGTGGAGATTTCGGGGGAGGGCAAGACCATCGCCATGGGGATCGTGGTCGATTCCGTATCGGAGGTGCTGAACATCCGGAACGGTGAAATCGACGACACCCCCGGTTTCGGCGGCAGCCTGGATACGGATTATATTCTCGGCATGGCCAAAATGGCCGGCGGGGTCAAGATTCTTCTCGATATCGACCGGGTATTGGGAGAAGCGGAGTTTGCGGCCGTCGGAAGCCTGTCACAGAATTGAGGGTCTTTTGAAAAGCCCGTTTCGGTCATTCCGAGGGGCGCAAATAATGAAGAATCTCCTGCGATATTAAGAGGAAATATCTCGCAGAACAGGGAAGATAGAAGGAGAGAAAAAACATGAAGAACATGAAATTGGGAGTCAAACTCATTGGCGGGTTTATGGTGATTGCGGTCATCACCTTGATCGTCGGGGTGCTGGGTATCACGCAGATCAACAAGATCGAAAAGGCGGATGTCGCGATGTACGAGGAAAATGTGACGGGTATGGCCTCACTTACCGAAATGAACGAGGCTTACCTGGCCATGAGAATCCAGGTTCTTTACGGTCTGGTCGACAAGTTTGTGAAGGGAAACGATGTTTCGAAGGTCTCCGATAGCGTGAAACAGTTGGACCAAAAAGTTTTGGCACAGGTGGAGAAATTCGATCGTACGGTCAAAGATCCGGAGGCACGGAAACTTTTTGATGCCTTCAAGGCGGATCTGACACCTTACATGTCTGCCCGGGATGGTGTCGTTCGGGGTGCCATAGCCGGAAACCGAGATGAAGCATTAAATGCCTTGGTGGAAGGATCCGAAGGTGGGAAAAGATTGTCTGCCGCTTTGGCCGGTATGATTAGCAAGAATGTTGAACTGGCCAAGCAGAGGGCGGAAAACAACCAGTCCGTTGCCGGCCGGGCGAACTGGATCGCCGGTATCGTCACCGGATTGGGAATTCTCCTGGCCATGGGTATCGGCAGCCTGCTGACCCTTTCCACTACCAGGCCCATCAACCACGTCGTCGAGGGGCTTTCCGACGGGGCCGATCAGGTTGCATCCGCCTCCAATCAGGTGTCATCGTCCAGCCAGCAACTGGCCGAAGGAACCTCCGAGCAGGCGGCTTCTCTGGAAGAGACCTCTTCTTCCATTGAGGAACTGTCGTCCATGACCAAGCAGAATGCCGATAATGCCGGCCAGGCAAAAGCCATGATGGAACAGGCGGGACAGATCGTTGGGAAGGTCGATCAACACATGACAGAGATGATCGATGCCATGGAAGAGATTAAGAAATCCAGTGATGAAACAGGCAAAATCCTCAAGACGATCGATGAAATTGCCTTCCAGACCAATTTATTGGCCCTGAATGCAGCGGTGGAAGCGGCAAGAGCGGGGGAAGCCGGTGCCGGCTTTGCGGTTGTCGCCGATGAGGTGAGGAATCTGGCAATGCGATCGGCAGAGGCGGCAAAAAACACGAATAACCTCATCGAGGGTACAATTAAGGCGGTCAAGAACGGGAATGAATTGACTCATAAAACCAAGGAGGCCTTTGAAGAAAACAGGGTCATCGCCATGAAAATCGGTCAATTGGTTGATGAAATTGCCACAGCATCGAATGAACAGGCCCATGGCATCGCCCAGATCAATATCGCCGTCTCCGAGATGGATAAAGTGACGCAGCAGACGGCGGCGAACGCCGAAGAATCCGCCAGTGCTTCCGAGGAATTGAACGCCCAGGCAAAGCAGATGAAAACCTATGTTGATGATCTGATGCGGGTCGTGGGCGGAAGCAAACAGGACGAAGTGGCTCGGGTTTACGCGGTTTCTCCAAAGGGGACGCCCAGCCTGCGCGGGCAAGTGATCGGGGGAATGAAGCACCGTCTTCCTTCGGTAACCGCCGGAAAAGGGACAGAACTCGTTTTGGCGGCGGCTAAGGACGGACGCGGCAAAGGGATCAATCCCAATCAGATTATTCCGCTGGATGAGGATGAATTCAAAGAATTCTGACGGCTACGGTGGCGAAATCCGCTGAAAGTTCCGAATGACAAAAACGTGTATTGCGATACCGTCCAGGGTAGGGGGAAGCGGACTTTCTACGGCTTCGTCATGCATAGATCTTGAACTGCTTTTCATCGTGAACGCGATGCGATTGAAACCATCGGTAAGATGTCGTCGATGGCCTTTAGATGGGTGACTTTTCCCCTGCCAGGTCCGGTTCCCCGCAGTGGCGTAGAATGTGATCCCGGGCGAGGCCGCGAAGAACCAGGGCTTTGCTCCACAAGTCAGGGGCCCGATCTTGATTGATGAGGGAGGGGTTGATGGGTTGGCCGATATGGACCGTGATTACCCCGCGGCGGGGCAAACAGGTATTCCCGGGCAGGATGTTACGGGTGCCGCGGATCGCCACAGGAACAACGGGGAGGTCGGATTCGGCGGCAGCCAGGAAGGCGCCCATGTGAAAGGGAAGGAGGCCGGGAGTGCCGGTGAAGGTTCCCTCCGCGAAGAAGAACAGGGAGCGTCCCTTTTGGGCGGCGAGGGACAGGTTCCGGGCGTCTTCGACGCTTTTATGCCTGCCGCCTCTTTTTACGTATTCCGTCCCGATCCGATACAAGGGCAGGCGCTTTAGAAAACTATCCGCGAGTTCCGCCTTGGCGACAAAGCTGAATTCCGGCGGCAGGACGGCCGCCATGACATAGCTGTCCAGGTAGCTTGCATGATTGGCCACATAGATACAGGGGAGTTCCGGCGGCAGGTTTTCGCTTCCGTGCACCCGGATTTGCGTGAATGTGGCACGAGCCAGAAGGCGGACCGCACATTTCATGACCCGCCATCGCCACGAGGATTTCGGCAGCAGGACGACGGCCAGCCATGTGAACGGCGCCAGCAGACAGTAAAGACCGCGGCAGTAGGTTGCGTACAGGAAATCGGAGACGGCCCGGCGCATGCGCCGCAATTCCGGGAAGACGGCGCCAAGGATGATGTGCAGCACCGGCCACCCGGATAGAAAGCGGCGCCCGCCGATCCGGCCGCTGTCGTAAAGATCGCGATTGGCGGCCCGCCGGATCTTTCCGCTTGAGGTCTTGAGAACCGTTCCGGGTTTGGCCAGGACGATGTTGTCCGCCGTCATTCCGGTCAAATCGATCGCCAGCGCATTGATTTCATTTTTCAATGCTTCAATGGCCGCCGGGTCTTCCTCCCGCGTTTCCGCCAGGACGACCATCTGTTCCGTCTGTGTTTCCGGATCGGTGGTTCCGAACACGACCACGTTGCCCTTGCGGATACCCTGCAGACCGCTGACCGCTTCCTCCAGCTCCTGCGGGTAGATATTCCGGCCGGCACGGATGATGATGTCTTTTTTGCGGCCGGTTATGTAGACATTTCCTCCGGCAAGATACGCGAAGTCGCCGGAGTCGAGCCAGTCTCCCCGGAAAAGCTTTTTCGTTTCCCCGGGGTTGCGAAAATATCCACGGGTCGATGACGGGCCGCGGAATTGAAGCGTTCCCTCGTATCGTTCGGGAAGCTCCCTGCTGGCTGAATCGACGATGCGGATTTCGTGACGAGGCAGGGGGCGCCCGCAGGCCACAAATCTCAGGGCGTTCAAATCCTCCTCGCCGACAGGGACGGCCTGGCCGCTTTGCATGAAGGTGTCACGCCTTATCCTGTCCACGACGGGACCGCTGCCGAGAGGCGGAAAACACAGTCCTACGGTGGATTCCGCCAGACCGTATACGGGCATGAATGTTTCCGGGCGAAAGCCGTAGGGGGAAAATCGCTCGCAGAATCGTTCCGCCGTGTTGGGGCTGACCGGTTCGGCGCCGTTGCAGGCAATCCGCCATGAACTCAGATCCAGGCCCTTCAAATCATCGTCTTTTATTCTTTTCAGGCAGAGTTCGTAGGCAAAGTTCGGTGCCGCCGAGATCGTCCCCCGGTAGTGATGAACGGCCCAGAGCCAGCGTTGCGGGCGGGAAAGGAAACTGAAGGGGGACATGAGGACCAGCAGGCAGGCGAAATGGAGACTGCTCATCCAGGTTCCGATTAAACCCATGTCGTGATAGAGGGGCAGCCAGCTGACGATGACGTCGTCCGGGCTTGCCCGGACCGCCTCTCCCATGGCCCGGATGTTTTCCAGGAGGTTTGCGTGGCTGATGATCACCCCTTTGGGATTGCCGGTGCTGCCGGAGGTGTACTGCAGGAAGGCCGTATCATCGCTTTTCGGCCTGGTTTCATGAAAGATCCCGCCGCCGGAGGTCAATTCCCCCATGGTCATCAGATCACGCAGGGTTTCGACCTGTAATTTCAGAACCTGTCCAAAGCGCCTGGCTTCGGGCATGATGATCATCATGGATGCTCCGCAGTTTTTTAAGATGGCGCTTTGCCGGCGCAGATGATCTTCCATCTGGCTGCGCCTTGCCGGCGGATACAGCGGTACCGGAACGCCTCCCGCCAGGATGATCCCGAAAAATGCAAAGAAGAATTGCCGCTCCGTGGGGAGCATCATGGCGACTGGTTCTCCCTGGGAAAGGCCTTTATGCCGCAGATTGAAGGCAACGGTCTCCGCCCCTTCCCGGAGTTGCCGGTAGGTCAGGGTTTCTCCCCCTCCCCCGTCGCTGTAAAAAAGGATATGAGCCCTTTCCGGGTGCGTCTGAACGTGCCAGTTAAGGACGTCAATTAAGGTCTGGGAATCGCGGGGCGCCTGCCGGGCTTCACCCGGAGATACGGGCTCGACGGCCGGGGGCGGCGGGGCGGCTCTTGAACGCCCGGCGGCGAGGACCGCCTGCAGCAGGTCCCGCAAGGTTTCGATCTCGGCGAAGGTACGCTCCGGTATGTTGACGCCGAAGCTTTTTTCCACCCGGGAGAGCAGCTCGACCCGGGACAGGCTGTCCAGCCCGATGTCATCGCTCAGCGAACTATCCGGGTTCACGGGAATGCGTTCCGGCCGGCCTGGATGAAGTTCATCCGCCAGTTCCCGAACCAGGTTGCCCAGAATCTCTTCCGTATGGTTCACCGCTTCCATCGTCTTTTCCTTGAAATCGAAATCGATCTTCTGTTGCGACGAAAAATTCATATTGCAGAATATTGTAATGATAATACTTGACTTTGTAAACAGCAGCATGTAAATAGCAGCTATATTTTATACCTGCCTGGTTGTGAACGGGCGAGGTGCGAAGCAAGTTGGATATAGACATTTTGAAGTGCAAAGGCGGGTCGCCAAGCTTTTGAGAGTCTTGGAGACCTTTTTTTATTTCATCTTCTGCATCCGGCTTACAAATTTATGAAAGGAGGATGCGACAAGATGGAAGAAGGAAAAGTCAAGTGGTTCAATGAGCAGAAAGGTTTCGGCTTCATTGAAAAGGACAACGGCGGAGATTTGTTCGTACATTTCAGTGCAATTCAGGCCGGCGGCTTCAAGACGTTGGCTGAGGGGCAGCGAGTCAGTTTCGACGTGGTGCAGGGCAAGAAAGGCCCGGCTGCGGAAAATGTAAAAGTCATCTAGAATAGTCATCTAGAATCACAAGGAAAAAGGGAGGCAAATCCCATCATTTTAATGATGCGGAGGCGCCTCTTTTTTTTACAATGTCGTCGGCTGCTTGAAAAAGCGGCAAGGCGCGGTGAAAGATGGTGCGATCGAAATATACCCTTGAAAAACGGCGGCAGATTTACCCCGCTTCTGTCTTCTGAATTCTCTCTCCTGGCCCCAATTGTCAAGGTTAAAGATTTGACCCCATATGCGTCATCGATGCATAATAGCCGCAAAGACCGTGAACGCCTCCGCCCGGGGGCGTCGATGAAGAGCAGAGAAAGATGTTTTTCCGTGATGTCCGGTAAGGGTGAAAAGAGGCGACCGGCCGTGTGTAAAGCTGAAAGAGATCCTGGATGCCGCCGTTGATGTCCCCCCCGACGTAGTTCGGGTTGTACCGTTCCATGGCCGCGGCCGTCAGGCAACTCCTTGCCATGATCACGTTCCGGAAACCCGGAGCGAACTGCTCGATCCGCCTTTCGACGAGATCGGAAACATCCTGGTCGGAGCCATGGGGAACATGGCAGTAGGCCCATGCCGTGTGCCTGCCCTCCGGTGCCCGCGTCGAGTCGAAAAGGCTCTGCTGGGCAAGGACAACGTAGGGGGCGGACGGCATTTCCCCCATGCTGACATCCCGGATCGCGGCTTCGATCTCCACCAGGGAATTTCCGAGGTGGACGGCACCGGCCTTTCTGCATACTGCGGCTTTCCACGGAATGGGCTCTTTCAGGGCCCAATCCATCTTGCAGACCCCCGGTCCGTAGCGGAACCGCTCCAGCCTTTTCCGGTAGTTTGCCGAAAGGTCCAGGCCTTCGATATCCAGCAGCTGGCGGGGAGTGATGTCGAAAAAGTAAAAGCGTGCCGGCGGTAGATCGTTCATCGAACGGATCCGCTTCTCCGTGATGATTTCTCCCCCTCGGTCCCGGAAACAATCCGCCAGGGCGTCCGCCAGTTTCTGTGATCCGCCCCGGACCAGCGGCCAGCCTACGGAATGGGCCAGGATGGCCAGGACCATGCCGAACGCCGCCGTCGCCGGCTTGTCAAGGGGAATCATGGCGTGGGCGGCCAGTCCGGCGAGAAGCGCCCGTGTCTTGTCATTTTGGAAACGCTCCTCGGCGAGGCTTTTCAGGGAGCGCAGGCCATGGAAGCCGAAACGGGCCATCAGGAGCGGGTCCTTTGGCAAGTGAAGCGGTTTGAGAATCCCGGGCAGGAGCCGGTCATGGTTTCCAACGAAGGGCGCCATCAGCCGGGTGTAAGCTTTGCCGTCGGTTCCCAGGGCGCTCGCGGTTACGGACAGGTCCCGGTGCAGAAACAGGGCCGATCCGTCGTCGAAAGGGTGGGCCAGTGGAATGTCCGGCTGGATCCATTCCAATCCGTGGCGGAAAAGTTCCAACTGACGGAAAAAGGGGGAAGCCAAAGCCAGGGGCTGAAGTGTGGAGCAGACGTCGTGTGTGAATCCCGGCAACGTCAGGTCCGTCGAGCGGACACCGCCGCCGACGGTTTTTCCCGCCTCCACGAGCAGGACCGATTCGAAGCGGCGGCTCAGGTTGATGGCGGCGGCCAGACCATTTGGCCCGGCTCCGATAACCACCGCATCGTAGTTTCTTCCTTGATCCATCCGTCTGACGAGACCCCGTCGATCTATTTTGGGCGGCCATGCCCCTTTTTTAACAGGTGCAGGGGCAGGTAAAAGAATGACCGAATCGCTGCGCTGTAACGGATATTTTTCCAATGCCTCCACTGCAGCCGGGAATCGATCAACTCCTCTGTCTGTTCGGTTTTCCCGTCGGTTCCCAGACGGCGGGCCAGGTTTCCGAGAGTTTCATGCCAGAAACGGTCTTCCTGCCTTGCCGCACCCAGGCGAAAGCCAATCTCCATCATGGGATCGCCGGTCCGGAAGAGGGGGTGGACCTGGATGACGGTGGCGCCTGCCCGGCGGAAGCTGCTGAAGGTGATCCACCCGGACAGGATGTGTCCCTGGATCGTACTGAAGCTGAAGGATCTCTCGTCGGCATGGATGACCATGATGCCCGTCGCCAGCACCAGTCCGCCGGGGAGTGCGAGATTGAGAACCGCCGCCGTTCCCGGTGCGATCGGCGCGCCGGCGGAAGGGAAAACACGGTTTCCTTTCGGCCAGAAATCGGGGAATTCCGATCGCCAGACCGCTACGACGTCCCGGGGATCGATCTCCGGATCGTTCACACGCAGAAAGTACCGCTTGTCCACGAGACGTCCGAAGCCCGTCGCCGGGAAGGAGACCCGCCTTCCATTCACGTTGATGTTCATGGCTTCAGGCGGCATGGCTCTGACCGAAACGCACTCTGCGAAAGGCGCCCAGCCGGCCGGGGGCCGGGACGGGGCGGAATATGGGCGGAAGCCTTCGGGACGGGTTTCTCCCGGATGTTGCCGGCAGCACAGGGCTTCCGTCTCCCTGTCGTAAACCCCGATCGCCTCGTCGAGGCCTGTGAGGTGAAACACGTCCTGGTACGGCTCACTGAGGCCGCATGCCAGAACCCGGATGTTTTTCCGGGAGGCCCGTGACGCATTGATGAGCAGCAGGCCGGCTCCTTCCACGTCCATGCGGCCGAGACCGGACAGATTCAGGAGGATACGCCCGGATGCCTTCATTCCCTCTGCGAATGCCCCTGCCAGGGAAGCCTCGCAGGAGCCGTCCAGGTCGCCCCGGATATCCAGGATGGTTGCGTCCTGATGGATTCTGATGGAAGCCACGACATCGTTTTGGCCTTGTCCCGCCATTTCCTCACGTGTGATTTTCTCGCTCATGGGTAAGGGGCCTCCGAATTTTAAGAGATGAAAAATTATAGATAGAATCGCCCGGTGAGTCAATTCAAGAATGGTTTCGGTGGGTGACGAATGACCGAAGGGTATTTCGCCTTTGTTTTTCCCCTTCCGCCTTTCCCGGCGGAAGGGGAAAAGACCGGCCTTCCTGTCAGGGCTGGTGCCAGCTCTGGGTCAGGATGTTGATATAGGCCTGGTCGCCCCGCATGGCGTTGTACTTCTGGAG
>Ga0255345_1007171_pt1 | contig 10538 bp, 11 predicted proteins | sample wastewater_treat_6_FD_192415 | JGI IMG/M metagenome (GOLD analysis project Ga0255345, IMG submission 192415) | Wastewater microbial communities from Lulu Island WWTP, Vancouver, Canada - plant20 | ecosystem: Engineered > WWTP > Wastewater > Unclassified | place: Canada: Vancouver, British... | reverse complement strand
TTGGAAAGCTGGATGGAGGTGGAAGCGCCTTATATCCGCTTCCTTATCAGTGGACCTCTCGCTTGGTTAGGTTTGATTGAGCTGGGCTGGGAGGAGGGGGTACAGGCACCAGTTTACTTCCGCAAGTCCGCTTGGTTTGGTGCGCTCACCAGGGGTAATGCAGAGCTGGACCTGCCGGATGAGGATGCTCTTGTGGCGGTGAGCGCCGATGGCACGCTGACACTCACCAACCGTACCCCGCGTATCGCCCGTTACCAGTTATCCCGTTTTGGAGAATGGCTGGAAGTGAGCCCGAAGCGCTACCGTATCCGCCTTACGCCGGCATCGCTGCAAGCAGCAGCCAATCAAGGGCTCAAGGTGCGGCACTTGGTCGCTCTGCTGCGCAAATATGCCGGAACCAATTTGCTGCCCAGCCTGGTGGCAGCCTTGCAGCGTTGGGAAGCGCATGGACGCGAAGCTGCGATTAAGCAAGCTTGGGTGCTGCAGCTCAGCGCTCCGGAGGTCCTGCAAGCCCTGCGGGAATCGCCTGCTGCCGGCAGCTTAGGCGAAGCGCTGAGCCCGGTAGCTGTCATTGTTAAGCCTGATGGCATCGAGAAAGTGCGCATGGCTTTGGCGCGTTTGGGTTACCTCAGCGATCTGGAAGGATTGCCCAAATGAGCCGCAAAACGCGTGGATTTCTCGGCTGGCTTGTGCTCCTGCTGTTGCTATGGAATGCTGGCAGCGGCATCTTGCGTATGGTAGGCGCCTGGCAGCAGCGCGCACTGTTGCCGCAGATCGGGCTGCCTGGATGGCTGCCGTGGTATCTACTGGCTGCAGGCGCACTCACAGCTCTGCTAAGCTTGGAAGCGTTCATTAGCTTGTATGCTCGCCGCAAGCAGGCGATCCTCCTGGCTTGGGTTGCACTGGTTGTAACCGTATCGGGCTACTGGCTGGAGCGTCTGCTGCTTTGGGTGCCGGAGCAGCGCAGCGGCAATGTACTTTTCATGGCTGTTTTCCATTTACTCTGCTTTGCAGCCTTAGGCGGTTATACTTATCGGGAAAGCAAAAAGAGAGGTGAGGATGGATCAGGAGATTGAAGCCAAGTTTTACCTGCAAGACCTAGCAGCTTTTCGTCAGCGTTTGCTTTCAGCGGGGGCTATTCTTACCCAGCCGCGCGTAAAGGAGACCAACCTACGCTTCGATACCCCCGAAAGGGACTTGAGCAATAAAGCCCAGGTACTGCGCTTGCGGCAGGATGAGGCTGCTCACTTGACCTTCAAAGGACCTGGTGCGCTTGAAGGTGGGGTGCTCGTCCGGCAGGAAATTGAATTTGAAGTGAGCGACTTTGCAGCGGCGTGCCGCTTTTTGGAAGCTTTGGGCTACCGCGTGTATACCACCTATGAGAAGGTGCGGGAAAATTACACCCTCGCAGGCGTGCAGATATCGTTAGATGAGATGCCCTTTGGCACTTTTACCGAACTCGAAGGTCCAAACCCCGAGGCTATCCGGCAGCTAGCCGAGAGCTTGGGCTTAACCTGGGAGCGGCGTATCGCCATGAGCTACCTAGACCTTTTTGCCCAGCTCAAAGCGCGCTTGGCTCTGCCCTTTGACGATCTCACCTTCGAGGCTTTCCGTGGATTAATCATCCGCCCTGAGGATCTGGGCGTCCAGCCGGCGGATGGAAAATTACGGAAGGATCGTTATGCCTCAAGTAGGGGTTAGTATAATTACACGTCGTTTATACATTGCCACTCGAGCCATGATATACAAACCAACTCCTGAGCATCCAAATACTTCTGGCTAGCCAGAAGTTAGATCTAGAGCAGTGGTCTAAGAGACCATTGCCCTAGTTATCGGTTCATAAATTTCGGCTGATAGCCATTATCATTAAAAATCAGTGATATAATTTCGTTTGTATATTCCAGTATAAGATATTAATTACTAAGACTAAATTTAATAATAAACAAAACACGGAGAGTGAAAAAATGAGGAAATATATTATTGGGTTATTTGTGTTTGTGTTATTGAGCTCCTGTGCTCCTTCACAAGAACAAATAGAAAAGGCAATTAAAGAAACTCAAGCCGCAGAAGAAAACTCTTATACCTCAACACCATTGAGCACTAATACGCCAGTTGAAACCAATACGCCAATACCGACCAACACCCCGAAGCCAACTAATACTCCAAAGCCAACTAATACACCCAGACCAACAAACACACCTTCTCTAGGTACTTATGATAACCCCTACCCGTTTGGAAGTGCTGCTTCTTTAATACTTACATCTGAAGGAGAGGAAGTAGAATTTTCTTTAACAGTTGAAGAGGTTATTAGAGGGGAAGAGGCTTGGTCTATTATCAAGCAAGCTAACAGGTTTAACGACCCTCCCCCAGATGGATATGAAGCATTATTGATTAAGATAAATGTGAAAAATACATCTTCATCAGGGTTCTTAAGTCTTGATTATTATGATTTAAATTTAGCAACAAAAGGAAATGTGATAGATGCCTTCTTTTACTCGCCTTGTTGCCTTGACTCTGCTGGGCTTGTTGAATTTGAGGCAAAACTGAATCCATCGGGAGAACATTCGGGCTGGTTTCCAACCGCAGTACATATTGATGAGGAAAATCCTATGTTGGTTATAGGTGTAGATTATAGTGGACGTGGTGGAATTTATTTTTCATTGAATTAATTTAAATTTTGTGAGAAGAGATTGTCTGTCTCTCTTAGATAAAGAAACAGTTTTCACAAAAGGATAGCCTTTTATTTCTGCATCACTCCTTTGTAAGACAGAATTTTATGTTTTGGTACCTAGTCTCAAGGATCATCGATGTTCGTTGGCGTAGATGGCTGTAGGATAATGCTAATTGATATGCCCATTGGTTTGTTAAATAGTGGCTGTGAGGAGCGCCAATGTGATAGAAAAGTATGAACATGGTTATGATATATAATTAAACGGCGAACCTAAATTTTGGACATTAAGTGCTTCAAAAAATGAAATCTTTCAAGAAATAGAGAAACTACTAGAATAACGCCATGAATTTAAGGTCAAAATGGATAGAGGTATGTTGCAACATTGCCTAACAACTAATAAGATACTCCGCTATGCTTTGCATTAATTGCTTTCGGAAACCCTGGCTGGGCGCCAGAATAAGCTTCCTCTATCCGCAAAATGTTATATAAAATGCTATTAAATCTAGAAGGAGGAAGAGATGAAAATAAAGTGCCCAAATTGTGGATTTGAAGACGAAGGTAAATTTTGCAGCAATTGTGGTACACCTCTCCCTCAACTAGATTTTCCTGTGGAGCGAGAAGCTTCTGCAGTTCCTTTAGAGGCTTCATGGCTTGAAAAGTGCCCTGTATGTAAATCGGGTAAACTATCCGCTGTCGCAAAAAAGAAACTCTTCGGCTTAGTTGCTACCGAAAATATTGAGTGCAATAATTGCAGTGCGGTCTTTGCTCAAAAAGGAGAAAAATATAGGCTTATTAAAGTTATAGATTCTTCTAACAAAGTCTGGCTTGATTATGGAAATCAGGACCTAACAGAAATAGAGTGGAAAAACATCGCCTATGGAGGTCTGTCAGACGCAAAACAAAAAGAGATGGATATGGAGACATGGATGACAGAACTTAAAGAGGGTAATATTTCTGTCCGAATGGGAGTAGAACCATCGATTATTTTGAAAAAGAATGAGGAAATCCAACTTGCTTTACCGAATGTAACTTTGTTAGAACAACGAGCAGTTAGAACTGGCGGATATGGAGGACCGAGCTTTAGGGTGGCTAAAGGGGTGTACTTCAGAGTTGGGGGATTTCAGTCCGAGTCTCATGATGAGTTGAGGAATATAGATCAAGGCACACTTACTTTGACAAACAAGCGGCTTGTTTTTTCCGGTAATAAACGTATGATCAATATTGACCTAAGAAAAATTGTGTCGATAGAACCATATAGTGATGGGATCGGATTAAAGCGAGAGGGCAAAGAAAAGATTCAGTATTTCACAGGTATTAACCAAGCTGAACTTACTATTACCATTGATGACAGAGTATATAAGGAGCTATTTTCGGGTTTAATATTGATGTATCTTATTGAGGGTTTGACAAAGCGGATAGAATAATATTTTGTCTACTTATATGATCGAGACGAAGAGAAAAATGCTCGCACTTAATATAACATCAGATGGAAGGCTTCGCTATGCTTTGCTTAAATTGCCTTCTTATCTAAGAGCAGCTACGAACAAGCCTGCCAGATCAATAATCGAATGACTGGACGGAAACTCTCTTTGCAGACTTGGAGTATCCTACCAAAAATACGCGAAGTGAACAATCTACTCATAAATGATGCCTTATCCAGATCGCATATTAGGGAAACCCATCCGGAAGTGTGTTTTTGGGCTCTGGCCGGTGGTCGTCCCATGCTGCATTCAAAGAAGAAAAAAGAAGGACGCTCTAAACGTTTAGAGCTTCTCAAAACTATCTATCCACAAACGGAAGAAGTTATCAAATATGCCTCAAAAAATTGGCTCCGCCGAGACTTGGCCCTCGATGATGTCCTTGATGCTCTTGTAGCATCAATTACTGCAAGGAAAGGATTTGATAAACTCCTTTCCATCCCAGAAGTACCTGAAATTGATTCGCATGGCCTGCCTATGGAAATCGTTTATTTTTATGATACAAGTAAGAGTAGTGCGTCATAATTTTATGCAGGTATAATTCAGGAGTAGAAACTACTATGAACCCTTGGCGAACTGTTTCTCGAAAAATATTGCTGGAGCGCAAGCCTCAGTTGACCGTTGAAGAGCGGCATGTCATCCTACCCGATGGCAGCGAGATCACCGATTGGACCTGGCTGGATGCCCCTGAAGCCGTCATGGTGGTGGCGGTGGATGAACGCGGTCGGTTTGTGCTGCTGGAACGCACTGGCTATGCTGTGAGAGGGCCCATCTTTGCACCGCCAGGAGGAGCATTGGAACCAGCCGAGGAGCCCTTGCGGGCAGCCCAGCGCATCCTGCTGCAGGAGGCGGGCTACACCTCGCCCGATTGGGTTTTTCTTGGTGATTTTATCAACGATGTGGACCGCGGCTTTGGACGGCGTTATTACTTCCTCGCACGCCAAGCCAAACTCGCCGGCAGTGAACCTGCCCCTAGCGTGCACCTGCAGACCCGCCAGCAAGTGGAGGATGCCGTTGCTGATGGTCAAATTCGTGAGCTGAGCTGGCAGGCTGCCATTTCCATGGCGTTGCTGCGGCTGTTTTATCTCTGAGGCACTTAATTGATGAAGGTCAGGTCTTTGCCTTGCCAGCGCAGGGCTTGGGCTTGTTCCTGCACGCCGATGAGGCGTGGCAGCACGCAGGAAAATCTGGCTGGGTCACCTGTGGTGAAGTAGCGCGTTATGCCCGCCCCTGGCTTGGGGTTCACCAAGCCGCGCTCCTCAAGCACGCGCTGCGTTTGGCGCGCTACCGCCGGTGCCGGGTCAATCACGCGGGCTTTGCCCTCCGTAATCTGCTCAATGAGCGGGATGACGAAGGGGAAATGCGTGCAGCCCATCACGAGGGTATCCACACCGCGCGCGATGAGCGGCAGCAAGGCTGCCTCCAAAATCCGGCGGGTTTTGGGCGTTTCCAGCCGGCCTTTCTCGATCTGGCTGACCAAGCCAGGGCAAGTCTCCTGGTAAATCTCCACGCCATTGGCAAAGCGCTCCACAACAGAGGCATACAGCTCCCCCTGGAAGGTCGAAGGCGTAGCCAAAACGCCAACCTTACCGCTGTTGGTCTGCTCGGCGGCTGGCTTGACCGCTGGCTCCATGCCCACAAAAGGCACCTCTGGGTATTCCTGGCGCAATGCTTTCAGCGCTGCTGCGGAGGCGGTATTACAGGCGATAACTATCAGCTTGGCGCCTTGCGCGAGCATAAAGCGCGTAACGCCGCGGGCAAGTTCTCGCAGCTCCTCAAGCGAGCGCTCGCCGTAGGGCACATTGGCTTGGTCGCCCAGGTAGAGCAGGTCTTCGTGCGGCAGCGCGGTACGGATGGCACGCAGCACCGAGAGCCCTCCAACGCCGGAGTCGTAGACGCCGATGGGCTGGTGAGGGTGAGATGCAGTTTGCATGCGGGTTATTTTAGCACGGAGTTAGAGGCGGGAATTCAATCGAAGCTACGCTTATGGAATCAAATCTTAGAAGCAATAACAAACGCTTTGAACAGCCGCTGCATCGCCGGCTCATCGGGTAAGCACTCTGGGTGCCACTGCACGCCGATAGCAAAGCGCTTCTCGGGCAGCTCCACGGCTTCGATGACGCCATCTTCCGCGTAGGCTAACACCTCCAAGGCAGGGGCAGGCTGCCGGATGGCTTGGTGATGCAGGCTGTTGGTGCGCAGCTTGTGGGTGCCCAGGATCCCGGCTAAGCGGCTGCCTGGCTCGACCTCGACCGTGTGGGCTAAATAGTCTCGCGGGTAGTTAGGGTACCAGTCGTGCCGTTGGGCTGCTGACAAGGTGCTGGCGATGTCTTCGTACAAGCTACCGCCTAATGCCACGTTAAGGACCTGCACACCACGGCAGATCGCGAGCAACGGTTTATCCGCCGCGAGCACAAGCGGAATGAGCGCAACTTCAAAAGCGTCGCGCTCAGCGTTGATGGCATGCACGTTTGCGTTGGCTTTGCCGCCATAGAGCGCTGGGTCCACATCTCCGCCGCCGCTGAGCACAAAACCGTCAAAGCGATTCACGAGCTCGGGCAGAGCGGTTAGGGGCAAGCCGGTGGGCAGCAAGATTGGCAGCCCGCCGGCTGTAAGGATGGCATCAAGGTATGCCTGCGGGATTTCGTAGGTCGGCGCGCGCTTAGGATGGGTTTGGCGGGTGGCGATAAGGGCAACCAGCGGCTGATCAGGCATAAGCGTCAATTAGCGATAGACAAAAAAGGCCTTTTCTGGAAAGGTAAGCTTGTGAGCTCGTCAGAAAAGGCTTGGGATTTCATCCCGATATAGGGAACTTGCGGTTTAGAAACGCTGTTTGAGGCGGGCACTCTTGCCGGTGCGTTCGCGCAGGTAATACAAGCGGGCGCGGCGGACTTTGTTGTGCCGTTCTACCACCACCTTGGCGATGCGCGGGGAGTTAACCAGGAAGGTACGTTCCACGCCGATACCGTTGCTGGCGATGCGGCGGACCGTGAATCTGGCGTTATTGCCAGAACCACGCGTGTAGAGCACAATACCCTTGAACTCCTGTATACGTTCGCGGTCGCCTTCCTTAATTTTATAGTGCACGCTGACCGAGTCCCCAGGGAAGAGATTGGGGATCTCCGGGTTCTTCTCGGCTTCAACAGATTTAAGTAATTCGGTATCGTTCATTATAGCTTCCTATTTTATACAAATTTCCACAGCACACACTCCGGCTTGCCGGACGGTGCGAAAGGTTAGTATATCATAAGAATCCGGACTTTTGTCAAGAAATTTTCTGGTCCAGATCCTTTTTTAGGCAGCCCTAAATTTATATCGAATATGAAGGTTTAATTCGTTTCATATATTAACCCTGGAATGAGCAAGCAAACTTTGTAATTATTCTCCCCAATCTTGACAATCGGCGGCGCTAAGGGATTCAAATTGACCAGGTCCCAAGCTGCCTGGAGGACTTCTCCTTCTAATGGAAGACCATCAGCCGCTTTGCTTAATTCTAAGGGAAATGTTTCACTATCCCAAATGGCAAATGGCTCGCCCTGCGTTTCTTCCAGAATCAGCGTGCCACTCACAGGCTGGTAAGGTGTGCCAAGAGCACCCGCCCCACTGCTGAGGCGATCGAAAAGCTCACGGTATCCCTCCGGAGGCTCGGTCATTGTCACCCTGACCGTCTTTTGAAATGACTTTAGGTTGAGGGTAAGATAATCAGAGGGAGGATTGTCATAAGGTAACTTGGAGGAATAGACATCCTCCCAGATAAAAAAACCTGCGTCAATAAATTCTTGCAAGAGTGAGGTCATCTGTTCTTGCGTCAGGAACCCTTCCATGACAGTACGCGAGCCATCATCGGCATATATTGCCCAGATAATGTGCCCATCTCCGAATAAACGTCCTTCCGGAATGTAGTTGCGGGTGTAATCCGGCAGTAAGGTGGGATGATAACTTTTAATCGGGGTAGCTGCTTGGGCAACAATCGCATCCGGAGAAGGATCCCACTCTAACGCGGGAGGGGTTGTTTGCTGAGCTCCAATCAAATTGCAGCCAGCTAAGCTAACCAAGCTGACTGTCAAGATAGAGAAACTAAAAAGTATGTGACAATTTAGCGGAGTGTTTTGTGAAGATTTAATAAACATAACAACCTACTCTCTTATTAAATTCATCATTTTATATTATATATCCCATAAAGTGACTCGTGAACCCGAGAGGCAGAGCAAATTTAACTTTTGGCTTGTGGAGGTCAATAAGTAAAAATGATTAATGATTTCAAGGAAAAATATTGGAAAATTGTGTTATAATAAAATTAATTTCAAACCATTGATCCTTCATGGGAGGGTATAATGAAAATAAAGAACAGCCAACTTATTAAAGTTTTTCTGCTTACCTTTGTTTTTTTCTTACTTGTCGGTTTCAAAAATGATTTGCATTTGGAAGATATTAATACGATTATCTATAAAAGTGGAACTATTAATTATAATGAGACGTGGGTAACAGGCAATATTTATGTGGTTAATGGTGACCTCACGATCTCCTCAGGAATCAGAGTTACAGTTCAAAAAGGGGTCATTATTAAAGTAGATTCTAATAAGCGTATAATCGTTAATGGAAGCATAAGATTTAACGGAACAACAGCACAACCAATATATGTCACTTCCCTCAAAGATGACACAGTCGGCGGAGATACGAATGGTGATGGCAGTGCCTCTGCTCCTGCGCCAGGAGATTGGGCACATATCCGATATAATAATGAGAGTGTCGATTCAGAGAATATTATTGATAATGCAATTATGCGATTTGGGGGGTTTTACGAATATAATTATCCTGACTATTATGGAGTGATAAGGATTTATTCAGCTTCACCGACTATCAAAAATAGTCTGATAACGCAAAACAGTGGATATGCGATATCAGCAAGCATTGATTCTTTCCCCATCGTGCAAAACAACACACTGACATTGAACGGCGGAAATGGAATTGAAATTCGAGAAGGGACATTATCAACGCCTTCTCCAATAGCCTATCGTTGGAGTAACACCAGCACGGCTTATGCCATCACTGGAGAGATTACAATTGGGAGTGGAACAACGCTGATTATAGATCCGGGTGTCGTTGTAAAGCTAGATGATAACTGTCGAATTATTGTTGATGGAGCATTGAAGGTTCTAGGCACTAGTAGTCAAAAAATAAATATTACTTCTCTTAAAGATGACACAGTCGGCGGAGATACGAATGGTGATGGCAGTGCCTCTGCTCCAGTGCCGGGAGATTGGGGTAGCATTTGGTACTCAGATTCAAGTGCCGATTCAGAGAATATTATTGATAATACAATTATCCGATTTGGGGGGTTTTACGAACATAATTATCCTGATTATTATGGAGTGATAAGGATTTATTCAGCTTCACCGACTATCAAAAACAATGTCATAAGTAATAATAATATTGGCATATCAACTGTTGGTCAATCGAATCCAACAATTCAGCATAATTCTATCTATCTGAATGAAAATTTTGGTTTAAAAAATGAGGAGGCAACAGTAAACATTAACGCAATTAATAATTGGTGGGGACACTCAAGCGGTCCATACAATGCAACTAGTAATCCAAGCGGGCAAGGTAATGCCGTCTCCGACCACGTAATCTTTTCCCCTTGGCTTCACGAGCCGCCTTTTTAGGGTAAAGAATAATTATAGAAGAACTACAGAATCCTCTATTTTATCGACCAAAAGCATGTTGAGTTTAGTGAGCAGCTCAACATGCTTTTATTCCTTTTACAAAAGTTTTACCTTTGGCAGTCGTTCGGCAAGACCGTCAAGCTGGCTCTCGGAGACGCTGCCGTTTTGCATGCCATTGTGCAAATATTGGTCGTAAGCGGCTAAGTCCAATAAGCCGTGCCCCGAGAGGTTGAAGAGGATCACGCGCTTTTCGCCCTTCTCCCGCGCTTCGATGGCTTGGTCAATCGCCGCGCGGATCGCATGGGCAGATTCGGGGGCTGGCAGGATGCCTTCCGTGCGCGTGAACTGCAGCGCAGCTTCGAATACCTCGCGCTGACCAACCGCCACAGCGTCGATGAACCCGGCATTATAAAGCCCACTAATCAACGGGGACATGCCGTGATAGCGCAGCCCGCCGGCATGAATGGGGTCAGGGATAAAGTCACTGCCCAGGGTGTACATCTTGAGGATCGGCACTAAGCCAGCGCTATCGCCAAAGTCAAAACCATACACGCCGCGCGTGAGCGAGGGGGTCGCTGTCGGTTCAACAGCCAGGAAGCGCGTCTGCCTGCCTTCGCGCAGGTTGCCGCGCAGGAAGGGGAAGGCGATCCCGCCAAAGTTGGAGCCGCCGCCCACGCAGCCAATGACCACATCCGGATATTCGCCGGCAAGGTCCATCTGTTT
>Ga0255345_1007168_pt1 | contig 10540 bp, 7 predicted proteins | sample wastewater_treat_6_FD_192415 | JGI IMG/M metagenome (GOLD analysis project Ga0255345, IMG submission 192415) | Wastewater microbial communities from Lulu Island WWTP, Vancouver, Canada - plant20 | ecosystem: Engineered > WWTP > Wastewater > Unclassified | place: Canada: Vancouver, British... | reverse complement strand
TTTTGCAGATAAAACTTATTCTTTTCACAGGGAGCTCTTTAAAGGGATAAGGGAGAAGGATATCAGGAGAATACATTCTGTAATAGATAAGCTGATAGATATGATTGAGGATGAGGTGGAAAGGAATGGTAGTGTACCAAGAAATGGGGGATAATATTAGTTTTAAGAACTACAAAATTAAAGGAGGAGGAAGAAAATGCATAAGTTTTTTGCAGTTATTTTAACTCTAGTGCTGATTTTAAGTATGACTGCTTCTGCTTTTTCTGCTCCAGTAGAACTTATCTATACATACTGGGGTAGTCCACTCGAGAGAGATGCTCAGGCTAAGATGTGTAGAGATTTTGAGAAAGCATATCAGGATATCTTCCCAGGGATCAAGATTAAAGATATCTATATCCCATCAAACTATGATGAAAAGATAAATGCCATGGTTGCTGCTGGTGAGCCTCCACATGTGGCACAACTGGGAGAAGCTCTTTCTTTAGAGTGGGCTGAGAAGGGTATTTTACTGGATATCCTTCCCTTGATAAAGGAGGATAAGGATCCTTCTGTCAAGATTGAAAATAGGCTCTCTATGACCTGGTATTGGTATGATAAGGGGAAGAAAACCATAGGTACTAACCTTGCGCCAGAAGTAATGGTCCTCTGGTACAATAAAGAGCTCTTTGATAAGGCGGGAGTTCCATATCCAACTTCAGATCCAAATGCCTGGACCTGGGATAAGTTTCTTGATACAGCAATAAAGCTCACTGTTGATAGAAACGGTAGACATCCGGGTGATCAGGGTTTTGATCCGAGCAATATAGATGTTTATGGTGTTGCTTTTGGTACCTGGTGGGCTGCGATACTTCCTTTTATATGGTCTAACGGTGGAGATATCTGTGACTCTGAAGGAAAACGTCCTCTAATTAATCAACCTGCTTCTGTTGAAGCTATTCAAAAATTAGCAGATCTTATGCTCAAGCATCATGTTGCCCCTACTCCTACCCAGATGCAAGCTTTCCCAGCGCTTAGTGTAGCATTACAGACCAAGAAAGTAGCAATGTATGTGGATGGACAGTGGGCTCTGTTGGATCTTGGACAGATGGGAAAAGAGGGGAGGATTAAGCTTGGAGTTGCTCCGCTACCTAAACTTAGAAAACCAGTATGCCTAGAGCTTGGATCTCCTAATGTTATGTTTGCCGCATCTGCCCAGAAGCATCTTAAGGAATCCTGGGAGTTCTATAAGTGGACTACAGATAGTGAGAAGGTTATATCTCTTGTAAGAGGTGGACTATGGATGCCTTTACAGAAGTGGTATTATACTGATCCCAAGTACAGGGAGAAGTGGTTAGATCCAGATGTTCATCCTAAGGAGTATAAACCAGCAGTTATAGACTATCTGCTGAAGTATGGAAGAAGAGCTCCAAGTTATTATCTGAGAAATTGGGGTAAAATATCAGATATTATGTACCAGGAGTTGTCTAATGTATGGTTAGGGAAGATTTCTGCTAAAACAGCTTGCGATAGTATAGCTACAAAGATAAAGCCATTATTAACAGGAAGGTACGATAGGTAGATGAATTTAAAAGGACCAGGGTGTAAGCCCTGGTCCTTGAATGTACAGGGTGATATAGATGACTAAAAGCAAGTCTCTTAGTAATGAAGCTAAATGGGGAATAGTTTTGGCTTTACCTGCCATATTGGGATTCCTTATCTGGACATTAGGTCCAATGGTAGCAAGCTTTATCTTAAGTTTCACTGATTGGAATGTTGTATCCACCCCCCATTTTATTGGGATAGAAAATTTTAGAAAGATGTTTATGGAAGACTTTATTTTTAAAAAGTCGATATATGCTACTCTATATTATACCTTGGGCAGTGTCTTATCCACGGTAATATTTGCTTTTTTGATAGCCCTTCTATTAAACCAAAAGATAAAGGGTTTACCAATATTTAGAACTATATTTTATCTTCCCTCAATTACCCCTGCCATTGCCAGCGCAATGCTCTGGATATGGCTATTTAATCCAGATTTTGGATTACTTAACCAGTTGCTGGGAAGATTTGGTATCCCCAGACTTCAGTGGATATATGATGAAAAGCAGGTTATACCATCCCTTATCTTTATGAGCATATGGGGTATGGGGGGAACGATGATTATTTTTTTGGCTGGTCTACAAGGTATTCCTCAGGAATTCTATGAGGCTGTGGATATGGATGGAGGAAATTGGTGGCATAAATTTAGATATATTACTATCCCTATGATGACTCCAACAATATTCTTTAACCTTGTTATGGCTATTATAGGCACCTTTCAGGTCTTTACCAGTGCCTATATAATGACCAGTGGTGGTCCTAACTATGCAAGTATGTTCTATGTATACTATATTTACCTCTCTGCCTTTAGATATGGAGATATGGGATATGCCTGTGCACTTGCAGTGATACTCTTCTTTATAATACTTTCATTTACCCTCGTCGTCTTTAGATCTTCTCCGTACTGGGTTTACTATGAAAGTGCTAGAAGGAGGTAAATGCCTTTAAATGAAAATTGGGAAAACTGCTTCAACAAGAATTAACAGATTGATTGTCTATATAGCCCTTATCTTAGGGTCCATCATCTTTATACTGCCATTCGTATGGTTGGTTAGAAGTTCTTTTATGGAATTAGGACAGATCTTTATACTTCCTCCAGAATGGATTCCAAAACCGTTCAGATGGCAGAATTATCCTGAGGCTCTTAAGGCAGCTCCTTTTTTCACCTATTTCCTGAATACCCTCAAGATACTTATCTTTAATGAGGCAGGTGTCATATTAACTGCTATCACCTGTGCATATAGCTTTTCCCGTTTAAGGTGGCCAGGAAGAGATTTAGTCTTCGCTGTATTATTAACATCCATGATGCTCCCGTATGCGGTTACACTGATTCCAACATTTATACTCTGGAAGATATTGGGTGGATTAAATACCTTTTATCCATTAACTGTTCCTGCCTGGTTTGGAGGAGGAATGTTTTATGTGTTTCTTCTGAGGCAGTTCTTTTTTTCCATCCCATACGAGCTGGATGAAGCAGCATATATGGATGGGGCTAATCCCCTTAAGGTTCTTTGGAGTATTGTTGTTCCACTGTCTAAACCAGCGATTATAACTGTAGCTATATTTAATTTTATAGGTGTATGGAATGATTTATTGGGTCCGATAATATATCTCAGTGATCCGGATAAGTATACCCTTGCTATAGGTCTTTCTGTTTTTAGAAGTATGTATACTGCTCAGTGGCATTATCTTATGGCTGCATCTGTTGTGGTTTTACTCCCAGTAATAATAGTCTTCTTTATAGGGCAGAGATATTTTATTCAGGGTATCACTTTAACAGGTTTAAAGGGATAATTTAAACGAAGAGGAGGATCTTATGTCCAGTACTTTTGTTATTAACAATACTAAGAGTAAGTATTGTGCGCTAAAGTCTATTCCTGTAGAATCAGTAAAACTTACAGATAAATTCTGGTCAGAAAGAATAAAGACTATGGAAGAGGTAACTCTTCCCTTGCAGTATGAACTTCTGGAGGAGACCCACAGGATAGATAATTTTAGAAGAGCATCTGGCAAGATATCCGGAGATTTTGTAGGCTTCTTTTTTAATGACTCTGATGTTTATAAGTGGATAGAAGCTGTGGCTTATCTTTTAAGTTATAAGAAGAATGAGAAGCTGGAAGGTTTAGTTGATAGTGTAATAGAGGAGATCAGATTAGCTCAGGATGAAGATGGTTATCTGGACACCTATTTTACCTTTGAGAAAAAACAGGATCGCTGGACAAACCTGAAGGATATGCATGAACTCTACTGTGCTGGTCACCTGATACAGGCAGCTGTTGCATACCGTAGGGCTACAGGAAAGGCGAGTCTTCTTAACATAGCTATAAAGCTTGCAGATCATATAGCCCGGATTTTTGGTCCTCATGGGAGAGAAGGAACATCTGGACATCCTGAGATAGAGATGGCTCTTGTAGAACTTTACAGGGAGACAAACGACAAAAAATATTTAGATTTAGCCAGGTTTTTTATAGATGAAAGAGGAAAGGGTGTTATTGGCGGAAGCTCCTATCATATAGATCACAAGCCATTTAGAGAATTGAACGAGATTGTAGGGCATGCTGTGAGGTCTCTATATCTGAACTCTGGTGCTACAGACCTCTATATGGAGATTGGAGATGAGACTTTACTTGATGCCCTGGAGAGACTCTGGTCTAACCTGGTAGAGAAGAAGATGTATGTAACAGGTGGAGCTGGAGCAAGGAAAGAGGGCGAAGCTTTTGGAGAAGAGTATGAATTACCGAATGAGACGGCTTATGCAGAAACCTGTGCAGGTATAGCAAACCTTATGTGGAATTTCAGGATGCTTCAGACACTGGGTGAGGCTAGATTTGCTGACATAATGGAGCTCTGTCTCTATAATGGGGTTCTCTCTGGTATATCTCTTGATGGAAAAGAATATCTCTATGTAAATCCCCTTGCTGATAGAGGTAACCACAGACGACAGAGATGGTTTGCCTGTGCTTGCTGTCCACCCAATATAGCCAGGACTATAACTGCTATCCCAGGTTATATGTATTCAGTCTCTTCTGATGGAATTTGGGTACATCTCTATGCCAGCAGTATACTGAAGCTAGATATTAACAGTTCCAGTGTGACTGTAAAGGAAGAGACAGATTATCCCTGGGATGGAAATATAGAGTTTGTTCTGGAGGCAAATTCTCACTTTAAGCTCTTCTTGAGAAAGCCGGGATGGTGTGAAAAATTCTCAGTAAGTATAAATGGAGAAAAAGTTAATCCAATTTTGGAAAATAGTTATATTGTTATAGAGAAAGATTGGCAAGAAGGCGACACTGTAAGATTAAATCTGGTAATGAATCCAGAACTTTTAGAAAGTCATCCTAAAGTAAAGGATAATGTAGGACGGGTTGCAATAAGAAGAGGTCCTATCATCTACTGTGTGGAAGCAGAAGATAATCCCTGGGGTGATGTCTGGGACCTTGAGATATCAGAAGGTACAGGTCTGGTAGAGGAATACAGGGATATCCTGGGTGGACTTGTTGTAGTTAAAGGGGAAGGGTATGTTAATGATCCTGAGAGCTGGAATGGTCTCTATCTTACAAGAGGTAATGCAAGAGCGTTAAAGAGAGAAATAGAGTTTGTAGCGATACCATACTATGCCTGGGCGAATAGAACCCCTGGACCTATGGAGATCTGGATAAAAAGGTCATAAAAGATCAGTATCCTGTTATCAGGTATAGAGAAGAAATCCCCTTTCTGGTTAGATGTATATACACTTGGTGTTAGAAGGGGGATTTCTCTTTGAAAGTGGTTACACCTAATTGATTTATCCCAGTCTTTTAGATATAATATAAATGCTATTTATTAAACCGGGTTTTATCTGGAGTTGCTAAGCCTGGTGGAGAGGAGGTGAAGAGAACTGCATCTATAATTTTGATTGGGGAGTAGATGAGGTTTTCTTGGTATTGAAATTTTTTATGAGGAGGCTTGAGAGAGTATGAAAAGTTTTAGGAGTTTATTAGTATTAATTTTGTGCCTGGGCTTAGTATCAGGATTAGTCCAGATGTCTTTTGCTCAGAAATATCCAACCCCATCTCAGTACAGTACCGTAGCAGATTACAAAAAGGCTACTGGAAAAGATATAAAGTCATTCAATGAGGCTCCTATGCTTGCTGAACTTGTAAAACAGGGTAAACTTCCCTCAGTAGATAAAAGACTTCCCGCTGAACCTCTCGTTGTCATGCCGGTGGAAGATATAGGGAAATACGGTGGAGATTGGAGGACGGTTACTTTAGGTGTTGCTGATAACGCATGGTTTCAGAGAACAGTTGACTATGAAGGTCTGGTAAGGTGGGCTCCAGATTTCAATACAGTTGTGCCTAACCTGGCTAAAAGCTGGAAGATAAGCGATGAGGGTAAGACATTTACTTTCTCTCTGAGAAAGGGTATAAAATGGTCTGACGGTCAACCCTTTACTTCCGATGATATAATGTTCTGGTATGAGGATATCCTTCTAAATAAAGAATTGACACCTACTTTTCCCAAATGGCTCACTACGAATAACCAGCCGGTAAAGGTAGAAAAGGTTGATGATTATACGATAAGATTCAAATTTACTCAGCCTAATGGGTTGTTCTTACAGAGATTGGCTACTCCAGATGGTATGGGTTTGATAGTTCCAAAGCATTATATGAAGCAATTCCATCCCAGGTATACCTCTAAGGAAAAGCTTGATGCAATGGTAAAAGAAGAAAAGCTAACGGATTGGTTTACATTATTTGGCAATAAGAATACCTGGTGGCTAAATTCTGATAGACCTCTACTATTTGCATGGAGACCAACCAATATTATAGGTTCTGGTCCCAGATACATATGGGAGAGGAATCCATACTACTGGAAGATAGATCCGGCTGGAAATCAGCTCCCATATCTGGACAGGGTAGTATTTGATATAGTAGAAAATGCTGAAGTAGCCCTGATGAAGGCGCTAAACGGTGAGATAGATATGCATAGCAGACACTTTAATACTCTGCAAAACTATTCTGTCTTGGCTGAGGGAAGGCAAAAGGGAGATTATAGATTCTTTACTACCAAGCCAACAGGGATGAATGCTGTAATAGTGGCCTTCAATCTAAATCAGAAGGACCCTGTGTTGAGAAAGATATTTAATGAGAAGAAGTTTCGTTTTGCCATGTCTCTGGCGATAAACAGGAAAGAGATTATAGATTTAGTTTACCTTGGCAGAGCGGAGCCATGGCAGGCAGCTCCTCTTAAGGAGTCCGCTTTCTATCACGAGAGACTGGCAAAGGCTTATATAGAGTATGACCCTGCAAGAGCCAATAAACTCCTTGATGAGATAGGGCTTAAGAGAGGACCGGATGGTGTTAGATTACGTCCAGATGGAAAGCCGCTGGGTGTTACCATAGAGATAGTTTCTGGTTTTAGACCAGACTGGGTGGATGCCTGTGAACTTATCAAAAAATACTGGGAGGCTGTTGGAGTAAAAACAGCCATAAAACCTGAAGATAGGTCCCTATTCTATTCGAGAAAAGTTACCGGAGAGACAGAGGTCACCATATGGAGTGGTGATGGTGGAATGGAGGTTCTTCTGGAGCCAAGATGGTACTTCCCATTTAGCAGTGAATCCAATCAGGCTCCACTATGGCAACTCTGGTATAACTCTGGTGGTAAGTCTGGAGAAGAACCTCCAGCAGATGTTAAGAAGCAGATGCAGCTCTACGATGAGATTACAAGGACAACCAGTTTTGCCAAACAGAAACTACTGATGAAACAGATACTTGATATTGATGCCAATAATTTGTATGTAATCGGTATATGTACCAATCCTCCAGGTTATGGGATAGTTAGGAATAACTTCAGGAATGTCCCGGAAGAGGATTTTGATGCCTGGCTTTATCCAAATCCATCGCCAACCAATCCTTTCCAGTACTTCAAAAAGTAAAAGATTATGAATTAGCCGAATATTATCAAGGAGAGAGTATTTCTCTCTCCTTGTCTTTTTAAATGGAGGTAAACGATATGTATAGTATAGAGAGTGTTGAGAAGATAAAAGAGTTAATATCTGAAGAGGCATTAACTGAACCTGTAATTTTAAGAGAAGACGAAATAAGAGAGGATATTCCTGAGGAAAAAATTATTGAACTCTGCGAAGAGATAGTTAAATCTCCAATCCCAGAAGCCAGGTATTCATTCTTCAGAGAGTTTTATATTACAGGAGACAGGACTCACTATGAATCTCCCCATAGCTTAAAAAGAACAAATATGTACCTTCTGGCTCTTGGAGTGTTTCTTACAGAAAGGGAAGATTTTTTATTGAGACTGCAGGATTATATCTGGGATGTATGCAATGAAGTTACCTGGTGTTATCCTGCACATCTACCTGAAGAACTCGATTATAATGAATCGTATATAGACCTGTTCGCATCTATGACAGCAGAACAGCTTGCCGAAATTCTGGATCTTCTTGGGGAGAGACTTGATAGAAATATAAGGGAAAGGATTAATTTTGAGCTGAAGAGGAGAATATTTATACCATTCTATGAGAATCCGGATAGATACTGGTGGGCGAGTAGCTACTGGTCTAACTGGTGTGCAGTTTGTTGCGGAGCGATTGGTGCATCTAGTATAGCTGGAAGAGCTGAAGAGCCCTATTTCAGTAAAATCCTCTTTGAAGTAATTCAGAGACTGAATAGATATTTGGACTACTTTGATGATGAAGGTGGATGGGTGGAGGGGATAGGATACTGGAATTTTGGACTGACACATCTAACTAGATTTGCTGATAGTCTGTACAGAGTTACAGATGGCAGGATAAATATCTTTGAGCATCCAAAACTTCAGGTCACCGGGATATTCCCCATACACTGTTATCTCCCCCCAAACACCTTTGTTAACTTCGGTGACTGTTCTTGTGATGTAACTCTTAATAAAGACCTTATAATGCTCCTTTCCAGGTATACTAGCCCTGGCAAAAAATTAAACTGGTTATCTAGTCAAATAAAGATGAGAGAGCTGGAGAACTTCAGATGTCTCAGGGAGGAAGATACCAGGGAAATGGAGATCCCCAAAGAGACATCCATACATTTTAGCGGTATAGACTGGGTTATAACCAGGAGAAGCTGGGAAGACAGGCTTGGACCTGTTCTGGCGGTAAAAGCCGGAAATAATGGAGAACCGCATAATCAGATAGATGTTGGACATTTTATATTCTATGTATATGGGCAACAATTCCTTCATGATCTGGGTTCAGGAATTTATACAAAGGATTATTTCAGAGAGGGAAGATATAAGAGCCCGTTCTGCAACGCAGAAGGTCACAGCCTGATATTTATAGATGGAGAGAGTGAAGGAATAGGAGAGGAGTTTAAAGGGAAGATAGTATCTTTTGAATCAGGTACGGATGAAGATAGAATCGTTATAGACCTGACAAAAGCCTATTTCTCTGAGAATGTCAGAAATATTACCAGAACCCTTCATTTCCTGAAGGATAGAATAGATGGACAGCTTATACTTGAAGACCTGGTCTCCTTAAATAGAGATGGCAGAATAGAATCCAGGATACAGATAAATGGGGAGATAGAAAGAACTGGGGAGAAAAGCTTTATAGTTAAGGGAAAATATGGTAATCTTTATGTAGATATAAAAGAGCCACTGGATTGTAAGGTGGAACTTGGAGAATTGAGTAATCTGGAATTCCACGATGGAACTGTGAGAAGTTTTAAGTTTTTGGATATAGTTACCTATGGTAAAGATGCAAGGTTCCGTATTATATTTACTCCATTCAGAGATAGGGGTGAGTTAGAATGATGAAACTCTCTTTCAGTACTTTAGGGTGCCCTAACTGGGATATAAAAAGGATTGTTGAGTCTGCTAAAAGGTATGGTTACAATGGGGTAGAATTGAGGGGAGCTGGTAGACAGCACATATCTTTCGAGATCTCTCCTCTGGAGAGAAAAGAGATAAAGACAATTTTTGAAGAGAATGGATTGGAGATATGCTGTATAAGTGCCTATACCAGATTTTCCACCCCCGTCAGAGAAGAGAGGGAAAGTAATATAGACACTTTAGTTAGATACTGTGAACTTGCCAGAGAGTTAAATTCTCCTCTTGTAAGGAGCTTTATAGGAGATGTACCTGAAGATATTAAAGAAACAGATTGGCTTGAATATATTCCAGAAGCGCTTCATTCTGCAGGAGAAAGAATTAAAGGGTCTGGGGTAGACGTTGTTATTGAGACTCACGATTATTTCTCCACCGGTAAACTTATAGCCCAATTAATAGAAAGGGCTAAGAGTGAGAATATAAAAGCCCTCTGGGATGTATGGCATCCATACAGGAGTGGGGAACCTCCTGAGGAGACCATAAGTTATCTTAGAAATTACCTGAGACATATGCATATAAAGGATGCCAGGATAATTGGTGAGGACTGGCAACTGGTCTTGCCAGGGGATGGTGACATACCGTTGAAGAAGATCACCGGTCTGCTTAAAGATACAGGCTATAATGGATATCTCTCTTTTGAATGGGAAAAGATGTGGCATCCTGAGATACCAGAACCAGAGATAGCATTTCCCAGGTATGTGGAATATATGAATTCGATTATTGTATAATAATAACTTAAATTTCTGATTAAGGAGGAACCGTATGCTTAAAGGGATAATACCTGCTATTATTACCCCGTTTAAAGGTGAAGATATAGATTTTCTGGCATTTGAGAAGTTGTTGAATTTTCATATTAATAGTGGGATTGGTGGGTTCTTTGTAGCTGGCACAAATGGCGAGGGACCTCTCCTATCAAAAGAAGAGAAGAGTTTACTCTTTAAAAAGGCAGTCGAGGTAGTAAATAGAAAGGTCCCTGTTATAGCTCAGATAGGGGAGATTACCACCAGTGATACCATAAAAACTGGTGAGTCAGCTGTGAATGCCGGGGTTGATGGGGTGGCTATAGTAAGTCCATACTATTTTAAACTTGAGGATTCCGCTC
>Ga0255345_1007163_pt1 | contig 10543 bp, 11 predicted proteins | sample wastewater_treat_6_FD_192415 | JGI IMG/M metagenome (GOLD analysis project Ga0255345, IMG submission 192415) | Wastewater microbial communities from Lulu Island WWTP, Vancouver, Canada - plant20 | ecosystem: Engineered > WWTP > Wastewater > Unclassified | place: Canada: Vancouver, British... | reverse complement strand
GCAGAATCTTCATAGACATAGGGTACTCCATGGATCATCTGGATTCTCTGTGGCATGACAATCTCCCCTCATTGATATATTGTATACCAATGATAAGAAGATGTCAAATATTATTTTCTTATAAAACAATAAGTTAAAATTTTCCTTGGTATAATTTCGCGGGAATCGAGGCTGCAAGGCGAACTGATGGAAGACGGGATTCGGGCACGCATACGGAAGATCTGTAACGTGCTTGGCTATAACCGCTCGAATGTGTACTACACCGAAAAGCCGAGAAAGAAACAGGTGAAGACAGCAGAAGCGTGGCTTGTGGACGAAGTGCACAAACTGATCGAGGAATTCCCTGAGTATGGGACGCGAATAATCACTGCCGTACTGCGAAGACGATACCAGAAATCCTTCAACCACAAGAAGATCCATAGGATCGTGAAAGAGCATTGCTGGCAGCGATGGAAGCGCTCCTATGACAATCGTCCAAGGGTACAGGGCAGAAAAAGCGTCACGGCACAAGCCAATAGCCGCTGGGCGATCGATATGACGCATCTTTTCACGAAACAAGATGGCTGGTGCCACCTGGTGGCAGTGATCGACTGTTATGACCGATATCTGGTCGGTTGGAGGTTCTCTCGATCCGGCAAGGCGGGGATCTCTGCCGGAGCCCTTGAAGATGCGCTGATTCGGGAGAAGATCATACCGAAGGTGCATGGTCTTGTGATCCGATCTGACAACGGACTTGTCTTTGGTTCGAAGCGATTTCATGAAACAGTGACGAAATATCGGCTTCATCAAGAGTATATTACGCCATACACGCCGGAACAGAACGGCATGATTGAGCGATTTTTTAGGAGTTTCAAAGAGGAATGTGTGTGGCAGCATAATTTCGTTTCGTTTGATGAGGCGTACAATAAAATCGCTGAGTGGATTGATTACTACAATTTCCAGCGACCCCATTTGGCGCTTGGATATTCTACGCCGGCTGAGGTCAGGAACAAATTAGTCGCATAAATGGTCTGAAAACGAGGGGAGCACTACATGTTTTATTTTAAGAAATTCTCAAAAAATGAAAAAATCAAAAAACCTGAACCGATCTATTTTCGTTTTATTCTATCCATTCTTGCATCCCATTTCCGGGATATACTGAGGTGGCCCATTTGTTTAATGTTTTAAAGTGGCGTATTTTCTCCATATTGCATTATTAAATTCCCGATGGAGAGCTTACTCGTTGCCATTGAAGATTTGGCGCACTAAAACACATCGAAATTCCATGCGCGGCATGTAGAATATTCAGAGACATTGATAATCAGGCGTAAAATCGTGAAAATGCCTATCTTATAAGCTTTTTCATAAATTACTGCTTTTTTCTTCATTTACTCTCCGTGTTGTCTCACGATAAAATCTAAGCGTAGAAGAAGCATTGCCTCATCATAAATTCTAACTTTAATTATTTGGATATGAAGCCTTAAAATGTTCTAGGAGGTTCTTGAATAATGAGAGAGGTTATTTGTGTAGTGAGAGATTCATGAGCTTGGTGACTGCATCGTCGAGTAAATGCTTTAGCTCGATCGGATGGAACGCTGCTGCCCTCTTGCGTAGATTTGTTTTCGGCTTTTCATCGAGATGAGGACTTTCTAAGAGTCTCTGATAGGGTGTTTTTGGTGAATCGTAGATCTTTTTCATGCGAGCACCGATGCAGAACTTCTCGATGATCTTCATCGATGGATACTAAAAGCTTAATAGTGGGCAGAGATATCGATAGACTTCCTGTAAGGTTTCATATTCCTCAAGGGTCGCAAAGCGTGCATAGCCTATCGTACGGCGCACTGCAAAATCATTTTTCTGTTCTACAAAGCAATTATCGTTCTTATGATTCGCTCTGGTTCGCGTGAATTGGATGTGGTGCTCAGTACACCCATGCAAAAGTTGCATGTTGATGAATTCACCCCCATTGTCACTCTCATTACCACACAAGTGGAATGGTAATTCTTGGGCGATGAGCTCTATTTGCTCTTTGACCCATCGATGGGCACGATTAGGGAGGGCACGCAGTGCTCTCCATCCTGAATAGACATCAGTAGCAGTGAGTGTCCAACAATACTCTCCGAGCGTAGTTCCACCATCATGAGCGACCGTATCGAGTTCAAAAAAGCCAGAGCCTGTAAGGACTTTTGTGTAAACGGCCGATTCATAGCGGCACACGGTCGCCATAAAGAATCGCGAATTGATTCAGCGCAGCGTCCCAATCCCGTATCGGCATTGTCCATTTTTGCGAGATATTCTGTAATGCCATGAACACCAGTTTCATCGCCGCGTCGGCAGTCGGAAAGCTCTGCCGGTTCTTGGTGACCTTCCTGACCGAAAAATTCAAAGACTCGATCGCATTGGGCGTGGAGATCACCTTGCGGATCATATCTGGGAACTTGAAGAACGGTGTCAGTTCCGACCACCTGGGTTTCCATGACCGGGATATCATAGGATACTTGCAATCCCACCGCGTTAAGAATGCCTTCAGTTCGTCCATGGCCATCTCCTCCGAGGGAGCCGAGTAGATTTTCTTCAGGTCGGCGGCAATGGCTTTCCGGTCCTTGAACAGTACGAACTTCAGCGAATTGCGAACCATGTGCACAATGCAAAACTTCACTTCTGTCTTCGGGAACACCGTGGCAATCGCCTCGGGGAACCCTGAAAGCCCGTCCACTGCCGCGATCAGGACATCCAGGAAAAGTATCGGGTAGAAGCCTAAATTCCCGCAAAATTATAGCGAGGAATTGAATAAATCTATACAAAATATGCGAATAACCATTGACAGAATTATAAAACATAGCTACAATTATAGCTATGAAAGCAGGTCTTCGTTAATGGCGTACCGCGTACATCATCTGAATAAGAAAACCGGCGTAACCTATGTCTATGAATCAGTGTCTCGCTGGGATAAAGAAAAGCAGCAAGCACGTAGCACGCAAGTTTGTATCGGGAAACTCGACAAAGAAACAGGCGCATTCATCCCTTCAAAGCGTAGAACGCAGCTCGCCATACAAGATAAAGAATTTATACGTACTGCCACAGCGATTATCGTGGGACCGTCACTGATCCTTGATGAACTATCAAAGCGAATCGGTATTGCAAAACTATTAAAAGCCACAATCCCTGAGTACGCTACTCAGATTCTTACCATGGCATATTACCTAGCCTGCCAAGGTGGCCCGTTAAGTCAATGCGAAGCGTGGACTAAAACTCACGAGAGTCCATCAATAAAGCCACTTACAAGCCAAAGGATAAGCGAAATCCTTGGATCCATTTCGACAGGGGCAAAGCAGGCATTTCTTGCTTCCTGGATGGATAAGGTTCTTGAAGACGATTACCTTTGTTACGATATCACCAGCATCTCATCCTATAGCGCATTCAATGAGTATATCCGCTATGGTCACAACAGGGACAATGAGACGCTGCCTCAACTGAATCTGGCTCTGCTCTTTGGCCAAAAGAGCAAGTTGCCGGTCTACTATCACCGGATTCCTGGCAATATCACCGACGTACAGACGGTACATAATCTTTTAGCGACATTTAAGAAACTGGATATCAAGAATCTACACTATGTGCTGGATAAAGGATTTTATAGTAAGAAGAATGTCGATGAACTGCTTGAGCGAAAAGATCATTTCACTCTATCGGTGCCGTTACACAATCTATGGATCCAACATGCCATTGACGAGATCTACGATACGATTCAAAGACCAGAACATTACAGAATGATCGACGATGAAGTGCTGTATGTGCATTCACAACTCTATTCCTGGGGAGAAGAACATCGGCGCTGTTATCTGCATTTGTACTACAACGCTGAAATGAGAGCCCATGCGATTGATCGGTTTAATAGAGAACTCATTGCTTACAAAGAAGAATTAGAATCCGGTAAACCAAAAGCTGAACACAAACAGCAGTATGAAACCTTTTTCATCATCACTACGACACCGGTTAGGGGGATGAAGGTTTCCTACAACAACGAAGCAGTAGACCAGTATATCAAACGCTATGCAGGCTTTCAGGCGATATTTACGACAAAACTAAAAGATCCGCTCGAAGCGCTTCAGGTGTATCGCGATAAAGATATCATCGAGAAATGTTTTGATGATTTAAAGAATAACCTGGATATGAAACGCTTACGGATGCACACGATTGAAACGGTCGACGGCAGGCTCTTTGTACAATTCATTTCGCTTATTCTTACGAGTACGTTGCGAAGAGAAATGCGAAAATCAAAGCTCATTGAAAAGTATACGGTTCGAGAATTGCTCCTCGAAATGGATCCGCTTACCAAGATTCGTTATGCAGGCAAATATGGACAAATCCTCACTGAGATCACAAAGCCGCAACGAGAAATCTTGGAGCTGTTAAATATAGAAACACCTGTAGTCGCCTAGCTACAATTCACGGGAATTTAGGATTTATTATAAAACACAAAACTATTGGTTTTCTTTATTTGTATCTCAAGATCAAATTCTTTAATATTAGCAAGAATCATATCTCTAAAATAAATTCCATCTTCATAATTACATATGATGACAATATCATCTGAATATCTTCTGTACATTCCACCTTTAGACATTATCTCATGATTAATTACTGTATCAAATTCAAGTAAATACAAATTAGCTAAAAATGAGCTAATAGGTGACCCCTGAGGAACACCTTTATTGCGAAATTCCAATAAACCGACTTCATTTTTTATTTTCTTGTTGCTTTTTATCAAACCTTTACTACGAATACGATTATTAAAATCTTTTGTATTGCAAAATGCGATTATATCCTTATCCCTCATAAATTTTAATTTTTGAACTGCAACTTTGCAAGCGTTTCCATTTTTTCTTGCTATTAGTTCATTTTTAAACTCATCGAACAAATCATATATATCTACATATGAGAACTTGGTAATATTGCGGAAAACATTATAATGATCATCTGGTAGTTCTTCATAATTAAGAAGTCTTTTCCAAGAGTCTTTGATTAGTTTATGGTTTAAATTATCGAAAAAACTTTTTATATCAAATGTAATAGCCATTAACTTATCTTTCCTGCTACTTCTTATAAATGCAAACACCTCTTCGGCGAAATCAACGTTATTCATGCCTCGTTTCTTTTTTGGATGTTGAATATACCTATAAGCTGTAACAACTTTTTCTAGTTTTCTTTTGTTGAGTTCTTCCTCATATAATTTGTTTAGTTGGTGTGAATAATAACTAAAAATATTCGAATCTAAATGATTAGCATAGAATATTTCACGTTTCTTAATATCTTTTTCTCTTTTTCCATCGTTTAAAACTTCATCAGTGGATAAATCGTGTTTATTCCGACGGGGCGGAGCCGGAGTTCCGATAAAGGTTGAGCCACCTGTCCGACGAAAGGGAGCCGGCAGTCCGGAACTACGGAGCCGGGTCTATTTACTCGCTGAGCGATTTATCCAGTCCATAGAGTTCACGCATTGAAATGTCTTTGGAAGGATCAAGACTCTCGATGTTGATTTTATATGCATCATGAACAATACGGTCAAGGATAGCATCTGCGAGCGGGCTTTCGCTTCCGCCAAGCTGTTCATACCAGCCTTCGGGCCTGTATTGTGAGCAGAATATCGTAGAGGAATGGTGGCGTCTGCGGTGAAGGAGCTCGAAGATATCCCGGCATTCGCTCGGCGAAGGTTTTACAAGCAGCCATTCGTCAATAATCAGAAGGACGGGTTTTGCATACCGGTCCATTATCTTTTTGTACGAACCGCTGTCCTTTGCAGCTGCAAGGTCAAGCAGCATATCCGGCAGCCTCACATAACGACACGTGTAGTAGTGCCTGCAGGCTTCAATCCCGAAGGCGCAGGCCATATAGGTCTTGCCGCATCCGGTCGCCCCTGTTATGAATATGTTGCGGTACTCGGTGATGTATTCGCATGCCGAAAGCCGTTCAATCAGTTCCCTGTTGAGCTTTCTTCCTGACGTGTAGTTTATGTCGCGGATTTCAGCATTGTTCTGGTCAAGCTCTGCATTGCTACAGAGCCGTTTAACTTTATTATGTTTCCTGCTGGAATATTCGACGTCTACAAGCATCCCGAATCTGTCCTCGAACGGTAGGTCATTCATTCTGCCGTCGGCTGTCTGCGTACGGAAAGCATCGGCCATGGTGCTCATTCGCATTTCAATCAACTTGTCTATGGTACCAGTCTTCGTCATTTCCGTGTCCTCCCGTAATAGGAGACCCCACGGGTGACTCCGTAGACATTCCGTTCAGCTTCTTCCCCTGTGCACGATTCCTGCTGCCCGGAGCAGGAATCTGCAGCGAGAATATTCTTTATGCTCTTGTAATTTGGCGAACATGAGTAAGAAAGTGCTCTGCTGCATGCCGTTTCAAGCCGTTGTGCTGAATATCGTTCCGCAAGCTTCAGAATGCCCAGGCAGCTTTTATATGCCTGCCGTTCAATCGTATGCGACCTAAGGATTGCATCGACTGCCTTTTCAGTACACGGACCCGTCTGTGCAGCCCATCGTCTGAAACGATCACCATTCCATTCAAGATACTGCCGATGCTCTTCGGGCATATGCTGCTCAACGGTGCTGTACTGTCCTTTGCGTCCGTAAAGCCTTCTGTGTGAGGCGATACGCATAGTACCGCAGAATATCTCGACCGCGGTGTCCGTCAGCCGCACCTCAACCTGCCGTTTTATGTATTCATACGGAACCGAGTATAGCATTCCGTCAACGGATATATGATAATTGAACTGGACGGTACACTGTCTGAATTCAGCCGTTTCAAACCGGGCGGCAGGCAGGGGCAGAAGTATCTGCTTCTCTTCGTCACGGAAGAGGCTGAGCCTGCTGCCTTCCTTTTTCTGGAATGGCCTTGCATTGAATGCTTCAAGCCGTTTCTTTACTGATTGGTTCAATTCTGCAAGCGTGAAAAATTGTTCATTTCTGAGCGCTGCTGTTATCCATGTTGAAATTTTCCCGACAGCGCCTTCAGCATTCGGTTTATCCTTCGGCATGCGGACACGCGCGGGAATTACCGCTGTGCCATAATGTTCCGCCATCTCGCGGTAGTTCCTGTTTATCTGACGGTCATAACGGTCCCCGCCCCTGTCTACCGCAGTTTTGCAGTTGTCCGGCACAAGGATTTCTGCAACCCCTCCGAAGAACTCGAACATGTGTATATGAGCAGTGATCCATGCATGACTCGTTTCATCGGTGAATGCTTCGACATACGCATACTGGCTGTAGGTAAGCACGCCGACGAAAAGATACGCCTCCGTTTTTGCTCCTGTTACCGGATCGGTCAGATATGCAACGTCTCCTGCCCAGTCAACCTCAATCTGTTCACCGGGCTTCCTGTGTATATGCATCGTCGCACAGCGTCTTTCTTCCGCTTTCTGTATGTAATAGCAGAACTGGGAATACTGTAATGCATCTTCATTATTCTGCCTGCATTCTTCCAGATACTCGGTCCAAAGCAATGTTCGGTTGACGCCGTTCTTCAGCAGTTCCCGATGGATATGCTCGGTATCAGGCAACCTTTTTGTTTTTATTCTCTCTGCCCGGGGAAAGAGTTCTTTTCCCAGCAGGGCATCGGTCTCGCTGTCATCGAGCGGCCATGCGATATGCAGTTCTTCTGCCTTTTTCAGAATTTTGGAAACGGTGTTCCTTGAACATGCACAGCTGAGCGCCATGTTCCGTTCGCTCAATCCAAGACTTTTCAGCCTGAGAAGTTCGCGGTATTTGGTCATTTGTGATGACCTCCTTTATAACAGATTTGCATCTCTTGATGCATCTATCTATTATAAAGCCATGGCTCTGGGTAACCGGATTGATGGCTCTCTTTTCCCCGGTAGCACCGCTCAGTCCAAAACCGAACAGTGGCTCCCTCTTCCCGGACAGCTGGCTCAAAATCCTCCGGTATAATCATAAATCGTAAGTCTTTCGGAATTTACGTTTATTCATTGCGCGATGAATAAACGGATAGAATGCATGTTTGGCAACAAGATCAGGGTTACTAACATATTTTGTTACCCAATCTTTATCGTTACCAGAAAGTGGTAATCCAATGTGAGAATATTTTTTTAGTTTAACTGGTTTTGTACAGTTTGTAGTAGCAAAAAAGTATTATAACCCTATATATAGAAATAAATAAAGCCGAAGAATGTGCGAAAAAAGTTGTACTACAAAGTCTCAAACAGTTGTGCGAGCCTTGTAATCCCACACCTTGGGCGGGTGCTTGATCTTTAATGTCTTGAAAAGCTCTTTCTGGGCATCATCAAACGGCGAAGTAAGCCACAGTTCGCCATTAGTACTGCGTGTCATGCCTACCCGAATGTCGACAACCGTATGCATGATATCTCGCCAGGACATGTTCACGCTGTGTTCAGCAAACCGTACCAGCACCATCGCGATAAAGCAAATGAGCACATGAGCACGGATCCTGTCGTCCAGATGATGATAGACAGGCCGTATCTCGACAACATGTTTCAGATCTCTGAATACCCGTTCCACTTCAAAGAGCTGTTTGTAGCCATAGACGACATCTTCCACCGGAAGATTCTTAAGCGAGGTGCTGATCAGGAATTTCCCATCCAGGAGTGCTTCACGCGCGATTTTATCCTCGTCGATAAAGAGGGTTCCATCCTGTCGCTGGCCTATATAGCGGCCATAGGTGCCGTGGCTTCGCAGTGCGCACGCAGCCTTTTTGTGCGGCTCATCCGAAAGCTGTGCAATCGTTTCAAGTTTCTTTCTGGCCGCGGCGATTATATCATCCCGCTTTGCGGCGTCCCGTGTCGCTGCCTCGGGATTCTGAACGATCACATACCGTCGCTCGAGGGCAGTGCCTTCATCGATGGAGACGTCCTTGCATAAGAGTATACGACCTTCCCGCTCGATCTGGCGGTACCGTCCAGCCCGGTGCAAGGCTTCCACCGCTTCACCCTTGCTGCCCACACGAAGCTTTTCGCCGATGATGAAGTCACCAGCACTTTGCACGAGTATTTGGCGGTTGCGTTCGGAGTTGAAGCCCGCGTCTTGTACCATGATGACCCTGCCTAAGTTCCACTGGGCCAGATCATGCTTCACCTGCTGGATAATCTGCTGATCGCTGGTATTGCCAGGCCATACCCAACAGCGCAGCGGAATGCCTGCTGTCGTAACGGCAAAGGCGACCACCGCCTGCGCAAGTTCAGGATGATTATCCTTGCTGTGGCCGCGCTTCCTGAGCGCTCCTTCATACTCGTCTTCTTCCTCGATCTCAAAATAGGTGCTGGTGGTGTCCAGGAGAAGAATATTGACATCCAGGTCGAGTGCCTTTGTCATATGCTTGAAGATCTCATGCTGAATCGCTTCGTTTGACTCGATGAGCAAGTCCATAGCAGCATAGAGCCGATGAACATCGACGGAAGGGAGCCCCTCTATAAGGACACTCTTCTCAAGCCAGCGTTCAATGGCAAGCTTTGAGCCAGGCGCGACTATCCTTTGGGCTACCATGGCGAACAGCATACGCTCTATCGGTGTCCTGAACCGGTGTTCCTTGACAAGGGATTCAATTGCCGTATCGATGCCAAGGCGTTTCCAAAGACCATCGAGAAGCCAACAGGGACCAACTTCCCGAGAACCAAGAAACTCGAATCCCTGTGCTCCTTTCCGCGCATGGGGCGATGAATCAGGCAAGATAGTTGAAAGGCTCTCGATAAGGCGTTCGATGCTTTTAAGGTCGACTTCCTCGCGAAGCCCGAAGTTGTGGATGACGGTAGTTTTGACGTTCCCAGAATCTTTAGCCCGATTGGATTCGACGAGTTGGACGTAGTGGTATTTTCCGTCCTTTCCTGAATTGGTAACGCGGATAAACATGATACCACTATAATAAACCTATAGTACTTATTTGTAAAGCAATATTTAACTATTGTGGTACTACAGTTTTGCTCTATTTTAGCACATTTAGTAGTGCCTATTTCATTTCCTGTAAAGATGTTACATGTCAAATATCGTGAAAAATGACACTACAAACTGTTCAAAACCAGTTTAAACCATTCTTTTTTCTTCATAACAAAAAGGGGTGCAAAGGTAAAAGCAAAATCAGGTGGCTTGCCATAACGTAGCACATGCTCAACCCGACACTTACTAGAGTGCCGCCACCTTCACGCTGGGAAATAATAGTTATGCTATACTTTGCTGTGAATGCAGTAAAGCAAACAGGGAGGCAAGATATGAACATAACATCATTGGTTGAACTATGCACCATACTGGTCGGGTTCATTGCTGAACACGGCTTGGCTGGTTGCATGATTCTAATCAGCGATCCCTATCACCTTATCGTAATAGGCAAATGATCCTTAAACGTGCTACAAGGCTTTACCTTTACACCCCCATAATCACCTCACATAATAATGATCCTCAGTGAATATAACATATTCTACCTCAGAAAACCCTATAAATGAACAATCCTAAAATTCAGAGAGAATAAAAGCGCAATAAGCTCCGCGCAAGAATTGTTAGGCTGTTTTGAAGCTTGAATAAGTCTCTCTACGTCG
>Ga0255345_1007157_pt1 | contig 10550 bp, 9 predicted proteins | sample wastewater_treat_6_FD_192415 | JGI IMG/M metagenome (GOLD analysis project Ga0255345, IMG submission 192415) | Wastewater microbial communities from Lulu Island WWTP, Vancouver, Canada - plant20 | ecosystem: Engineered > WWTP > Wastewater > Unclassified | place: Canada: Vancouver, British... | reverse complement strand
GCTGGGCCGCGGGGCACGACGTGGACCTGCCGAACTTGATCCAGCAGATTCAACAGCCGCCGGTGCGCCGCGTCGGCGTGATGGACCTGGACACGTTCTATCCGCCGAAGGAGCGCTTCGAGCTGGCGCTGCAACTGAATGCGCTGCTGGCGGCGCCGGGCGTCGCGCGCTGGACAGAGGGGGAACCTTTGGACATCGGCGCGCTGCTGCACACGCCGGAAGGGCATCCGCGAGTGTCGATTTTTTCAATCGCGTACTTGTCCGACGCGGAACGCATGTTCTTCGTCGCGTTGCTGCTGAACGAAACGCTGGCATGGGTGCGGACGCAAAGCGGCACGACCAGCCTGCGCGCCATCCTCTACATGGACGAAATCGCCGGCTACTGTCCGCCAGTGGCCAATCCGCCCAGTAAGCCGCCGCTGCTGATGTTGATGAAGCAGGCCCGGGCCTTCGGCCTGGGTCTGGTGCTGGCCACGCAGAACCCGGTAGACCTGGACTACAAGGGGCTTTCGAATGCCGGCACGTGGTTCATCGGGCGTCTTCAAACCGAGCGCGACAAGGCGCGCGTACTGGACGGGTTGGAAGGGGCGGCCGCCGGCGCGGCTGCCAAGTTCGACCGCGCCACGGTTGACCGAATGCTCTCGCAATTGGGCAATCGCGTGTTCCTGATGAACAACGTCCACGAGGAGGGGCCGCGCGTGTTCGAGACGCGCTGGGCGCTGAGCTATCTGCGCGGGCCGCTCACGAGAGAGCAAATCAGGCTACTGATGGAACCGAGGAAACGCGAAGCGGCCTTCTCGCAGCCCGCCCCGACTTCGGATTCAGCCGGTGCGCCGCCGGCCATATCCACGCCGACCGCTGGCGGAGACGCGAATGTGACTTCGACCCCGCCCGCGCTGCCGCCGGACATCCCGCAGTATTTCATTCCGGCCCGGCAGACGGGAAGAATTCTCTACAAGCCGATGCTCTTCGGCTGTGCGAATGTCCACTTCCGCGATTCCAAGGCTGGCGTGGAGCACGACACCGCGGCTTGTTACGTGGCCCCGCTCGGCTCGGGGCCCGGCGGTGTGGACTGGGACGCGGCGGTGCAGAGCGACTTCTCGGACACGGATCTCAAGACTCAGCCCGAGCCCGGCGGGTCGTTCGCCGCACTGCCGTCTGAGGCGACGCGAGCCGCATTTTTCAAACGTTGCACCGGCAGTTTTGCGGACATGGTGTTCCGCACGGCGAGCTTGAAGCTCCTGCGCAGCCCGCAGCTTAAGCAGGTATCGAAAGTAGGGGAGTCCGAGCGCGATTTCCGGCTGCGGCTTCAGCAGTCCGCCCGCGAGCAGCGCGACGAGCAGGTGGAGAAGTTACGGAACAAGTACGCACCGAAGGTGGCCGCGCTGCGCGACAGGATCAGCCGCGCAGAACAGGCCGTCCAAGTTCAAAAAAGCCAGGCCTCAGCGGCCAAGCTGCAGACGGCCGTCTCAGCCGGTGCCGCGCTCCTGGGGGCATTGACCGGGCGGAAGGTAGCCAGCGCCGGCAACGTCGGCCGCGTGGCAACCGCAGCTCGCGGCGCGGGCCGTGCGGCACGCGAAGCCGGCGACGTCGAACGGGCCGAGCAGCGAGTCGCGGTCCTGGAGCGGCAATTGCACGAGCTGCAGGCGCAGTTTGAAAGAGAAGTGGAAAAACTGGCCGCGCGGCTCAATCCGCAGACGGAGCGACTCGAGGAAGTCACCGTCAGGCCGCGCAAGGCGGACGTGCGCGTACGCGCGGTAGTCCTGGCATGGGCGCCCCTCCCGCAATGACGTGATAAGGTGATAAAGTGATAGGGTGATAAAGGACGGTCCGCGGGTTCCCTTTATCAACCTATCACTTTATCACTTTATCACCTTTCCATGAGTGCGTTCTCACCTTGAATTCATCGCGCGTTCAGGTGGCGCCGCAAACTAAACAGGTGGTTGGCGCGGTACCGTCGCGTAGGGCGGCCGGGGGCGCGCCGTCGCCGTTCGAATGCCAGGAGACGATTCGTGCCTGCAAAGAAAACCACAGAACGCGCCCGCAAAGACAAGCAGCAGGGCAAGTCTGCCAGCACCCAGGCCGGGGAGTTCGTGCGCGAGGAAATCCACCACGTGCGCCAGGGCAAGCACGGGGCCCGCAGCGCCAAGCAGGCGATTGCGATCGGCCTCTCGAAAGCGCGCCGCGCCGGCGTGGAACTCCCGGCTCCCAAGAAGGGCCAGACCTCAGAAAGCACGCGCAAGAAGGCGCAGCGCGACGTCCAGCGCGGCCAGGGCAAGAGCAAGACCGGCGAAAACGGCGTGTCGCGCAAGCGCTCTCAAGCCGGGCAGAAAGCGCTCAAACGCGAAGGCCAGAAGGCTGCTTCCCACACGGCGCTGTCGCGCCAGGCGAAGCAGGCGGCCCGTCGCCGCCGACAGCCCGCCGCCTCACGCTAGCGCGCCGGTCAGCGTAGCCCTGAATTGCGGGGTGGCGTTTTGCGGGCCAGCGGTGCGGCCGGCACGCCGGACGCCCCTATGCGCCGGCCTGCGCGAGAAATCGCCCGAACCACTGCGCCGCGAGCCGCGCTACCTGCTCCAGCGCGCCCGGCTCTTCGAACAGATGAGTCGCTCTGGGCACGATTTCCAACTCCCGGTAACAGAGCATTTCCTGCAGCGCCATGCGGTTCAAGCGGATCACCGGAGCGTCGTTCTCTCCCACAATGAGCAGCACGGGGGCCGTGACACGCCCCAGAACCGGAAGCGCCAAGTCCGGCCGTCCGCCGCGCGAGACGATGGCCCGCACCATGTTCGGCCGGTCCGCAGCCGCGACCAGCGCCGCAGCAGCGCCGGTGCTGGCGCCGAAGTATCCGATCGGCAGCTCCCGCAAGTCGGCATTGGCGTGGACCCAATCGCTGGCTTGGCCGAGCCGCTCCGCCAGCAGATCGATGTTGAAACGCAGATGCGCGGTCCGGGCGTCGACCTCCTCTTCCGCCGGCGTCAACAAATCCAAAAGCAGCGTCGCCAGCCGCTCGTTGTTCAGATGTTGAGCCACGAAGCGGTTTCGCGGGCTATGGCGGCTGCTGCCGCTGCCGTGCGCGAACAGCACGATGCCTTTCGCGTCGGGGGGGACGGTTAGGCTGGCCTCGAGCTGGCGGCGGCCGGCCGGGACCTCGACAGTAATGTCGTCATAAACCGCTGTTGTCATCTGAGCGCCCTAATCAACTCAACCATTTGCGAGGCTGTGGAGCTCGCGCTCCCGGGCCAGCAGCTCGCGCACCTGGTCGTCCGTCAGTTGCGAGAAATCCTCGTACCACATTCCCACCCCAAAGAATGGCTCCGGAGTCGCGAGGCAGACCACTTCGTCCGCCAGCCGCGCGAGATCTTCACACGTGTCCGCCGCTGCTACCGGCACTGCGACCACGATGCGGGCGCACTCGCGCTGACGCAACGCCTCCGCACCGGCGCGCATCGTCGCCCCAGTCGCGAGTCCGTCATCAACCAGGATCACCCGGCGGCCGCGCACGTCCGGCGGCAGGCGATCGCCGCGATAGAGCTGTTCGCGGCGGCGAAGCTCGCGTTGCGCGATAGCCGTCAAGTGCTCGATGACGTCGCGTGGGACCCCGACATAATCAACCAGCTCCCGGTTAAGAACGCGCACACCCCCGGAAGCCACGGCCCCCATGGCCAGTTCCTCATGGCCCGGCAAACCCAGCTTGCGAACGACGAACACGTCCAGCGGAACGCGCAGTGCAGTCGCCACCTCGAAGCCCACCGGCAGCCCGCCGCGCGGCAACGCCAGCACGAGCACGTCCGGCTGGTCGGCGTAATGTGTGAGGCGGGCCGCCAACGCGCGGCCGGCATCGGTTCGATCGCGAAAGAGAGGTGCGGCGGACATTCGTTCACCGGCGCGATTTTATTCGCTGGTGTGCCTGTCTCCGTACTGGAGAACCGCGGTCGCAACTTTAATTCGATTTCAGCAGTTAACGTGCTTTAAGCACGATGGGTGGCGGCGCCACCGCGACCGAATGCCGGGTTATGTAGAGCCGGGGCTCGCTCCGGCGTATCGTGTAACGCCAGAAGTGGTAATGCCCGGCGTTCGATGGCTCAGTGCTGGCGGGCGCGCCCACGATGCGCGTGCCGGTGATCCTGCGATCCTCCTCCACGTGCAGGTGGCCGTGAGCAACAAGGCGCACGTTGTGGGCTATGCAAAGGAGTAGCAAAGCGCGCCGCTGTTCACGCGGAATCTGGTGTGCCAGTCTTTCCAACCGTGACATTGGGCGCTGCCTGCGGCGCTTGGCGGTCTCCACCTCCGGGATGTTCGGACTGTGGTGCAGAGCGACGATCTTGATGGGAACTTCACGATGGCGGTAGAGCAGGGCCGCCAGTCGCTTGAGCTGGTAATAGCCCAAGTCTCCCATGGCGTTGGTGCCGACAGACAGATTGCCCAGGTTATTTGAATTCAGGCCAAAAATCGCGATGCGTGGGTCGGGAAGATAGACCCATGGGAACTTGGTAGCTTGCCCGCCCAATTGCAGACCACGGACGGCTTTCAGCAAATCGGCTTGTTTGAGCCCGCGCCGGGGAAAGCGGGCCGGTCCCAGCCAGCACACGTCATGATTGCCGGGCAGGGCGCGGATTTTGTCGGCGACGCCCGCTTCCCGCGCCGTCTCCCAAAAGTGCGTCCATGCCTCGGGCGCGCCGTTGTCCGTGATGTCGCCGGTGACCAGGATCAGGTCGCACGTACACACCAGCGGCGACTGCAAGATCGTGCCAAGAGCGGCATTCATACCGGTCAGCGGCTTAAAAACGTCGCACCCGGTCCGCCGCTGGTCGGGGCGCGCCGTAAGGTGCATGTCGGAAAGATGGGCAATTCGAAATGGAGCTGGTGTACCCATGGCCGGACCGTGCATTTCGAGCTCTCTGCGAGCTGACTGCTTACCTGGGCAGTCGCGCGCAGGCTAACTGAGTATGCACGGCCTCACAAGCTCCTCGGGCGTGTTTACAGGATCATGGGATAACGAACGCGGCAATGCCGCTTCGTGTGCTCACAACCAGGTGTCGGTCCGCCCACAGCGCCCCCAGGTAAATGCCCGGCTGATCGAGTCGGAAGCGCGGCGTTTCCGTATCGCCGGCCGGCGCGGTCTGGGTAACCTGGTTTACGCTGACCAGCTCGAATCTCGGCTGCCCAGCGGCATGTTCGAGCAGAATCCAGACGCGACCGGCAATCACCGCGGCGTCCAGCAGGCGTACCGGCGTCTCGGCCTTGAACTCTGCCAGCAGATCTCCTGTACTGGCCGCACGCACCTGCGCCGTTTCACCCGCCGCGCTGACCACCAGGTCGCCCAGCAGCTTGACCCAGGTCCACGACTGGCCGACCGCGCCGCCGGTGGCCTGCATGGCTGGCCCATGCGTTGCAGTCCAGTACTCCCGGCCGTCCTGCGGATTGATGGCACGTAGTACGCCGTCGCTGGTACCGAAAATCACTACCGGCCCAGCTGAGGTTTCCGCCGTGGGCGATTCCGGTTGCAGGGCCACGCTGGCCGCGATGATGTTCGTACCTGCTGGCGTGCTGAAGACAGTCTGCGCACTGCGCGGCGTGGCAAAGATGCAGCGCTCGGGCTCGATCAGCACGAGACCGCCACCGGTCAGGCTGCTCCAGAATGGCCAAGGGCGCTCGGGCAAAATGGGGTATTCGCGGAATCGGCCAGTGCGCACGTCCATCGAAATTGCGTGCACTTCCGGCCCGCTGCGCCAGAGCAGCGCCGCCTCAGAACCCCACACATGCAGGCGCGCCAGCGCTATCGCCTCGAATTTGTGCTGCCATACCACGCGGCCGTCGGCCCGGTCCAGCAGACCGAAGCGCCCGTCGTTTCGAGCTACGATGACGCCCCAGGGCGTGTGTGCGGCTGCGAGCAGTTGACACAGCTCCTCGGGATCGCCCTGAAAAGTCTTGTTCGGATCGGCGCCGCCAGGCGGAGCGGGTTCGGCCAGCCCTTCGCACCAGGTACCGACACGCCACGCAAGGCCCGGCTGCGGCATCAAGCGGACTGCCAGAACCGTGAAACGGTCAAAGCAGTAGGTCTGCGAGTAGGGATCAAGAGATTGAGGAATCAAGGGAACGGGAACCGGGCGAAGTCCGGGGCGCGCGGGAATCGGCTCAGTGAGCAGTGCTTTGCCCGATTCAAGATTGAAGACGTGCAGGCTGCCGTCGCGCGTGTTGACCAGCAATTCGGAGCGGCCGGGAAGCGCTTGCTCGACCCACTCAATACCTTGCGAGGGGGTCCAGCTCCATTCGGCCTGCAGTGTGGGCGGGCCGGCCGTCGCAGGCGGCGCGATGCACGCCATCAGGACCGGAAAGACTGAGAACCGCCAAATCCCGCGGCGTTTTAGTCGACTGTTGATTTCGATGCGCATCTTCGCCTACCGGTTGCCCAATTGTATGCGAGATGCTGGAAGCCGCGAGTGACGGGCGGTTCTAGATCACTTATCGCCAAATGGCCAAACCGCCGAGTCGCTAAACACCAATCACGCTGAACACTGCTCAGCCAGTATCGCAGCGATCCGTTCGGCCGCTTTGCCGTCCCATTTTTCGGGTATCGGTCGCGTGCCGGCGGGTTGGCTGCGGCAACGCCGGTATTCGGACACGATGCGCTGCGGGTCGGTCCCGACGAGCGTGTTTGTTCCCTGGTTCAAAGTCACCGGGCGTTCGGTGTTCTCGCGCACCGTGAGACACCAGACCCCCAGAATCGTCGTCTCCTCCTGGATGCCGCCGGAATCAGTCAGCACTACTGCGGCCTTGCCCATCAGGTGCAGGAAGTCGAGATAGCCCAGCGGCTCGATGATCCGCAGCCCGCTCATGCGCTTGAAACGCTCACTGAAACCCAGCTTCTCCAGGTTGTGAACCGTTCGCGGATGGATCGGAAAAACGGTCGGCAAATCGGCCGAAATCTCTTCCAAAGCCGCGGCGATGCGGCCGAAAACCGTCGGGTCATCGACATTGCTCGGCCGGTGCAGCGTAAGAACGTTGTAGCCGCCGGGCTGGAGCTTCAACGTCTGCAAAATGGTCGACTGGGCGGCCCGTTCGAGGTTGAAGCGCAGGGTGTCGATCATCACGTTTCCGACGAAGCGAATCTTGCCTTCGTCGACGCCCTCTTTGCGGAGATTTTCGAGGCCGCTGGGCTCGGAGACGAAAAGCAGGTCTGAAATCGCATCGGTCAGCAACCGGTTGATTTCTTCCGGCATACTGCGATCGAAGCTGCGCAGCCCGGCCTCGACGTGGGCCACTTTCACGCCGAGCTTGGTGGCCACCAGCCCGCACGCGATGGTGCTGTTCACGTCGCCTACGACGACCACCCATTCCGGCCGATGCTCGAGCACGAGTGGCTCGAAGCGGGTCATGATTTCGGCCGTCTGTCGGGCGTGACTTCCGGACCCGACTTCCAGGTTCACATCGGGCTTGGGTATTTGCAGTTGCCGGAAGAAGAGGTCCGACATGTTGTCGTCATAGTGTTGCCCGGTGTGTACGAGCATGGGTTCCAGGTTGGGATGCTTTGCGTACGCCCGCATCAGCGGCGCGATTTTCATGAAGTTTGGCCGCGCTCCGCAGATGTTGATGATCTTCGCCATTGCGAACCTCAAGTTGGAGAATCAGGCGGCGGCGTTTCCGGCCCGGCCTCCCGCGCCGCAAACAGCCACAGCCGCATTGTTCCGACCTCGCGCTGATCCACGCACTCCAGCGTGCGCAGCCCTTCCAGCGACAACCGCGAACGGTGGCTGTGCCGGAAAACGATCAACCCGCCTGGGGCGAGGTGCGGCGCCAGGCGTTCAAGCAAATCAATCACCGGCAGGGGGGCCAGGGCATCCTTGTAGGGCGGATCGACGAATACCAGACCATAGCCGCCGGCGGCAGGGGGCACGCGCATCGTCCATGCGTTTTCTATCGACACGCGGCAAGCCGCCTGTGCGTGAAGAGTTTCGATATTGCGGCGCAGCGCGGCGAGGGCCCGCCGGTCGCGTTCCACAAAGAGGCACGATTTCGCGCCGCGCGACAGAGCCTCCAAGCCGAGCCCGCCGGTGCCGGCAAACAAGTCTAGCACCTCCACATCGGGGAGTTGGCCCGGCAGGCCCAGGCGGGCGCCGAGAATATTGAAAAGCGTCTCTTTAGCGCGGTCGGTAATCGGGCGTGTCGCCGTGCCCGGCGGCGCCTCCAGTTTCCGACCTCGAAAGCTTCCCGCGATTATCCGCATACCGGAACGCGACTATTCGCATCTCCCAATATCGGCGCCGCCTGTGGCGGCCTCCGAATCCTGTACGGCCCGCGTGACGGATTTTGTCGTGCTCCGGCTTTCCACACGCGCCGGCTCCGCTCACCTTGTTACCGGCTCATCACGTTGTGAGCGGCTCATTATGACCCGCCCATCCGCAGCCGATACGCATACTGGCATGATACGCGACCTGCGAACCATCATCGACGGCTGGGAATACGAGCCCGGGAAAATCTCGGTTCGCAAAATTATCGGCCGGGATGGGCGCGAGAAAATTCAGACCCGCATCGACATGGGTCTGCTGCAGATGGAGCCGGACGGCCCGCCCGGCGGCCAGCGGATCGCCGGCTACGATTCTGTCCTCGAGCGTCTCGAGGCGGAGCTGCGGCGTCACATAGCCGTTTACGGCGACGACCAGGACTTCGTGCTCTCGCCGGAGCAGTGCGTGGACTTGCGGCGCGAGGCTTACCTCTACTACCAGCGTTACCTGTCGCTGTTCGTGCTGGAAGACTACGACCGCGTGGCGCGCGACACGGCCCGCAACCTGCGGGCAATCGAACTGTGCATGAAGTATGCCGCGTCGGCCGAGGACCGCTCCAACCTGGCGGCGCAGCGCGGCTACGTACTGATGATGCATGCACGTTCGCGTGCCTGCGCAGCCCTGCGGGAGGGACGCTACGACGACGCCCTGCGCCTGGTGACGGAAGGGACCGCCGCGCTGCAGGCCGCGAACGAAGAGGCGCTGGACGAGCAGGCTTCGTTGGCGTCCGAAATACGGGTGCTGGCGGCGCTGCGCGAGGAAATCATGTCCAAGATGCCGCCCGACTCGCCCGCCCGCCTCCGCCACGAGCTGCAGGAAGCGTTGGAGGGCGAGGACTATGAGCGCGCTGCCGTTCTAAGAGACCGCCTGGCCGTGTCCAAATTGGCCGTGTCCAAAAAAGAACAGAAAGCTTCCTTGCCTTAATTACTCCGTCCTCCGGGCCCACGCGCCCTGTCCAAAGCGTCCATGTTGATGCGCTCCGGAAAAACGCCCACTGGGGTTATACAATTCTGCAATGGGTTTAATGGACGGGAAAAGAGGTTTTGTCTTCGGCGTGGCGAACGAGGCTTCGCTCGCGTGGCAGATTGCGCTGCGCGCCCACACCGAGGGCGCGCAATTGGCGTTCAACCATTTCCCTGGCCCGAAGATGGAACGCCGCGTGCGCCAGTTGGCCGAACCGATCGGGGCGCGGCTGATCGTGCCGTGCGACGTGAATGACGACGCACAGATCGCGGCAGCTTTCCACCAGGCGGGCGAGACGCTGGGCCCGCTGGATTTTCTGGTCCATTCGGTCGCCTATGCCAGTCACGCCGCGCTTGGCGGCCCCTTCTTCCAGACAAATCGGGCCGACTTTCTCCAGGCGATGGAGATTAGCGTCTACTCGCTGGTAGCACTGTGCCGGCATGGACTGCCATACCTTGCGCCGGGCGCATCGATTCTGACACTCACCTATCTCGGGGCGACCAGAATGATCCCCGGCTACAACGTCATGGGAGTCTGCAAAGCGGCCTTGGAATCATCCATGCGCTATCTGGCCGGCGAATTGGGCCGCGAGAAGCAAATTCGAGTCAACGCCCTGTCGGCCGGTCCGGTGCGGACGCTCTCCAGCTCCGCGGTAAGCGGCTTCGCCAAAGTGCTGCGGCACTATCCGACGAAGGCTCCGCTGGCCCGCAATGTCGAAGCGGAAGAGGTCGGTAAGGCCGGGCTGTACTTGCTGAGCGACCTCTCGAGCGGCGTAACCGGCGAAGTGCATTTTGTAGACGCCGGATACAACATTGTCGGGTGGTGAAAAGGCGGATTCCCTGGCTGCATCGGGGCGTGCATCTGGCAAGCGCTCTAAAACGATGTAACCGGGATAGTCCGGCAATTCCAGCATTTGGTACTGGCGATGAATGTGCGGCACCGACGCGAGGTCGCGGATGTGCATCCAGAGCCAATACGTGACCAGGTAACGTGGGGCAAACTCGTCGACTACCGCCGCGACCCATTCTACCGAACCCTCCCGAGAGGCCGCGCCGACGGCGCTCAGTCGCTCGAAGTCGGCCCTGCGTGCCCGGAGCACTGCTGGAGAGTTGATCCCGGAACTGTCAAGAATCACTTGCTCGGGTAAGGCGTACGCCAGCGCTCCCACTTCCCCCACAAAGAGCACATCGCCCGCCGCGCAGTGCGGACGCAGCAAATCGGCGATTGCGAGGTAAGCCGCCGTCCTTTGGCCGAAGTGGTCGTCGTACATCGAGCGGCGCCAGGTGTCGCGGGCGGCGTAACCCG
>Ga0255345_1007151_pt1 | contig 10562 bp, 14 predicted proteins | sample wastewater_treat_6_FD_192415 | JGI IMG/M metagenome (GOLD analysis project Ga0255345, IMG submission 192415) | Wastewater microbial communities from Lulu Island WWTP, Vancouver, Canada - plant20 | ecosystem: Engineered > WWTP > Wastewater > Unclassified | place: Canada: Vancouver, British... | reverse complement strand
TAATATCATCAGATACAAAAGTCAAGAAACGCCGTGTTTATCGCAATTCATCCCGCCACCTATAGAGGTGGGGGATTTCTTGCTCACGGCGTGTTAAATTATAGTCAATAAGCCCCTTTTTTTAGCGTATTTGTTGAGAAGATACAAGAAAGAGGGGCTTTTCTTTTATGGGAAACAACTTAGACAATATAATCGACCTTACTTTGAATGCTGTGGAGTCGGTCGACTTAGGTCTTATGCCAAATATCACCGTGGTGTGTGGTGCTGGGCTTGGAGTCGGCTTTGGTATTCCTACGTTCAACGGTAAAAACGGGATATTACAATCAAAGCAGGCTGCCTTAGACGTGGTGGCAGGCTATGGCGATAACGCTTATGTACGTTACAGAGACAGAGATAATGAGCTGATTTGTGGTGTGAAGGATGAGAAGGAGGGGCGGACAGAGATTTTGTTTAAGCATATCCTGTCGAATGACTGCCTCGAGCGGTTGCCTGTTTTCTTTTACTCTTTTTTGGGTTGTTTTTTCAGTGATGACAAACTGGCGGAGGCTCAGCTTAAGGCTAAGAACACGACGTCACAGACATATATAGACTTCATTGAATTTTTGCAGGGTTACTGCGATGTAAAGCATAAGAGGTGCAATATATTTACGCTGAATATCGACGGGACGCTGGATGCTATGGGCATTCACGCCACGGAGGTGCACGGTAGAATGGGCAAAAACTACTGCTCGGGCTGCGGAAGTCACGCAGTAGGACTTTATCCTTATATTCCGAGAAGCATTTTTTCAGGAACTACAGAAGAGTATCTGAATAGGTATAAATGTCAGTATTGTGGCTCCCCTATACGCCCTGATATTGTGCTTATGGATGAGGGAGAGTCTCAGATGGTGCTTGGTTCTCTCGTGAGTTCTCTCCAATCTTCGGCGTGTATTGTGTCTATAGGCGTAAACGAGAGTAATCATATTGGACAGCTTTTAGTCAGCGAAGCACGTGCTGGCGGAAGATGTCTAATTGCAGTTACAGAAGACGGAGTCGTCATAAAAGAGAAAGGAAGTATGCAATGAAACTTAGAGCAGCAACAGGTTTAGGGAAAATGGACGTTCAGGACTCGGTCGAGTCTCAGGTTGTAGAACGTCGTAGAACTCCAAAACAGGGTGAGAAATATACACTTGCGGACTTTAAGAATGAAGTTCTCGGTGTTGACGGTGAGAAGATGTGGGATTTGCTTAAGTTCAAGAAGAACTTGATTTTGCAGGGTTCCCCTGGTGTAGGTAAAACCTTCTCGGCGAAGAGACTTTGCTACTATGCAATGGGTGTGAAGGATGACACACATATTTTCAATGTGCAGTTCCACTCATCGTACTCGTACGAGTCCTTTATCGTGGGATTGTTTCCTAAGGATGAAGGTGGCTTCTACCTTAAGACAGGTATCCTTTACGATGTCTGCGAGAAGGCGAAGGCTGACCCTGAGGGGAAGTATTTTCTCATCATAGACGAGATTAACCGTGGTAACACATCGTCTATCTTCGGTGAAATCTTCTCACTTATTGAGAAGGAGCATCGTGGCGATACGATGACCACGAAGTATAAGGGCATTGACCTTTGCATCCCGCCTAATCTTTATATTATCGGGACAATGAATACGGCTGACCGTGGTCTTATTGCTCTTGACTACGCTTTGCGTAGACGTTTCTCGTTCTATACGTTGCGTCCCGCATATGCTGACCACGCATTCAATTCCTTTATGGGTAAGTATCAGTCTCGTGCCCTTGCGGAGGCTCTCACGAATATGGTTGACCTCAATAAGGAAATCAGCGAGGACGAAACCCTCGGAGAAGGCTTTGCAATCGGGCATTCTTACTGGTTTGGTTATCCTCAGTTCGATACTGAGACTGTGCACAATATCTTGACATACGAAATCTTTCCGCTCGTCGAGGAATACTGGTTTGACAAACCCGACAAGGTGGAGAGATGGAAGCTGCGTTTGGGTATTATGTGATGTTGAAAAATTCATCAGTTCGTGGTGCGGTACCTTCGTGGTGTGAGTATAATAAATGTAAGCGGTTTTGATAGGTCTTGGTGGTGGGAGAGTAACTTATCCTCTATTAGGTCAATATTAACGCCACAAGAAATCGGCATAAGGCGAGCGTCTGGTCACCCCTCGGGCAACCTCGTGGGCAGCATCAGGCGAGCCTCGGGCAACCACGTGGGCAGCGTCAGGCGACTCGCTGGGCAGCCCTGAGCGAGCCCTGACACCTCCCGCTGGTCACTTCCTTGGCGAGTCTTGTGACCAACCTTGCTGGGATAGGGGCGTGTCTCCAATCTTTGACCCGCTGAGGTCATCCTCCGCACTTACGAAATGCACGCACGAGCTGCGTGTTGTGTAATGTATTGACTTGAATCATACAGGTCTCCTTTCATTAACAGCCCGCTTCCGCTGGCGACCCTCGCTGCTATAGGCAGTTGGTCGAAATCCAGCGGGGCGGGTTTTTAGCGTTCTTGGGCGGGCTTCCCCGCTCATCCTCCCTTACCCTTTCTCGAATCTGGCACAGCCTTGCCCAGTACCCACGCTGCTCTCTGGGCGAGGGGCGTATCCAAATCTTGTTCAGAGTCGGGCACCCTCTTCACCAAAGGAGGAAGGTCTGTCGGGCAACCCTCGGTCAATTTAGGAAGACCCTCTTGGGCGAACCTTGTGCCAAAGTGGAGGAACCTATGTGAGCTCCCAGCTGGAGTTCCGCCGAGCGTCCTGTCCAAATACCCGCCAGTAGGTTGACGCCAACAGCAACCTGGAGGGAGCTGTTTTGCCCAGTTTAGGCTGGCTCCGCTGACTAATTTCACTCTGTAGACTTCCGTGAGGCGAAAGTTTACCCGCCGTCTGACAGCAACCCTCACCGCTCATTTTGCCCCATACGCCTGCCTGAGGGAGGAACCCTCCAGTTGCCCGTTTGCTGTCCAAAAAGCGTCTTGTCGGGGCTCCTGAGCGGGTCAGAACCGCCCTCTTTGCGTCTACCGCCGTCCCTCGCCACCTGCTGCCGTCCGCCACCATCGCCCGCTCCTCTTCCTCCACCTTTTTGAGACTGATGATTTTCAGAAATAAATTTGCTCATAATCGAAAAGTATTACACAAAAGATGGGCGTTACTGTATCTCGGTACCCTTGTGGTACTTCATAGAGTTTGGCGACTGTCTGTTTTGTGTTGAAAAACACACCGAAAAAATTTTTGTTTTTAGGGTGTAGAAAAATACACCTACATTTTTGTGCAATTTGACAAGAGCATTTGTTCGAAAATAGCCTGCGGGGCTCCCGCTCGCTTCTTGTGGTTTGTCTCAGACTGACCACAATATGTTGTGGTTTTTCATAATTTATCTTAGGGCACTTTGTCAAGAACTTTTTGACGCTTTTTATACGGATTAGGAGGAATAACGAATGGACAGAAACATAGGTTACACTTCGTCGGAGATTACGCAGACTGGGGCAGTGGTTACCGCTACCGAAGCTGACTTACGTGCGAACACGAGCAGCAAGGTCTTGGGGGCTGTTTATGCTCATAAGCGGCTGCATTGTGCTTGGAGGAATCTGCCTCCTGACGCTCGTAGCAGGGAACTACGTAGCAGCCTTTCTTGTGTTCGCTGGTATTTTTCTCTGGGCGTTCTGCTTGAGGCTTTCCCCGCTCACGCAGTCAGAAGCAGATTATGACCTATCTTTCCCCGACGGGACGCTCTCCTCTTTGCGTCTTTACTACAAGGGGAAGCAGGTGCTTGTGAGTATGCGTTTTGACGACAACGGGCTTTTTCTCTGGGGCGATAACAGGAACAGGGAAGGCTGCCTTTCTTTTGCGGACGGCTCTCCTATGAGCGTCACCATAAAGCGTAAGCTGATTAACTATCTGACGCAGACGCTGATGCGTGTGAAGCTCATATCGCCTGCGATTAGACCAGATACGCAGTGGATGAATTAGGTACACACCACCTTTGCTCCTGTAATAAATAGTTAGGCGAAAAACAGGGCAAATCCAGATGTTTTGGAGGTATTTATGGACAGATATAAGATAACCATTAGAGGCAAGGGTTCCAAAGAGGTGCAGGGCAGCAGTCCTGTGGAGGCATTCTCAAAGATGTTTCCTGATATGAGTTTGCAGACGACGCACGGTAACGACGCAGTCGCCAATGTTTATATCGAGCTCTTGGATGACCGTGCGAAGACGGAGAAGCTGTGCTACATCGCAACCAATACGGTGCAGAAGCAGATTTACACCGAGGACACAAGGGAGTTTGCTCTCCTTATCAAGAAGCGTAAGGAGAAGGAGGCTGAACAGAAGCGTCTGGAAGAAGAGAGAAGGCATAGGGAAGAGGAAAGGAAGCGTAAAGAGGAAGAGCGGATTCGCCAGCAGGGCGAACGCTTCAGGAAGGCTCTCGAGGACGAATATTGCTCACGTGTGCGTAAGCTGCTCAATATGCTGACAATTATGCAGGAGCAGGATAAGGACATATTCGATAAGGTCGTGAAGGAGTGCTTGTCGGATGAAAAGTCGTTCTACTTACGTACGGAGAATGTGCCTGCGGCTCGCTGGGCGTTCCAGTTCGGGTCAGCAGAAGAAGGCGTAACCTTTACCAGAAGCACACTCGATATAAGCGACAGGAAGTACCTCTCACATTTGCTGTTTGACTGGCTTCCTTTTGAGCGTAATCTTTATGCGGGCTTCAGCAAATACTACGGTGAGGGTATACTTATCCCGAATCTTCTTACAGCAATGCCTTCTGACGGGGCATTTTATACCTTCGGGGCTCTCAGGGTAACCGATGCTGGGCAGTATTGCTTTGCACTTCGTCGTGAGGTTCAGGAGGACGGTCGTTCGAACCTGATGGACATTAACAACAAAGACCCCAACACTTACAGAGGGGCAGGTTACTTTGAGTTCGATGCCGAGGGCGGGGCTTTCTCACAGAGCGGCTTATACGCCTACAGCACTTTTATGGACGCCGTGAAAGAATATCGCAGGCTCGAGTCGCAGGTGCAGCACTGGCAGAACCGCAACAAGTACAAGACGGGTATCATCAGATGCACGGAAAGTGGTGCAGGATTTGCGACAGTTGGCTTTGTGCTCGAGGAGGATTTTGATACGCTGTAAGTCGGATGACTTTGGATAAATCAGTTTTCGACTCATCAGATTTGATGAGTCGGTGTTAAGGGAGCGGTGCACAGCCGTTTCCTTTTATATTTCCAAAAAGTCGTATTACAATCCTTTCTAGGGCGGGAAAGCCCACGGTTTTAACCGTGGGATGATAGCCCGTTCGACTTGAATATGTGTATAAGATATGTTATAATATACACATGGATAACGAATATAAACATACAAAAACAACAGTATCATTGATTAACTATCATTTAGTGTTTTGTCCTCGCTATCGCAGAAAAATATTCAACATTGATGGCGTGGAACAACGATTCAAAGAACTGACTTCTGCTGAATGTAAAGCACATAACATAGACATACTTGCTATGGAATGTCATATAGACCATGTGCATATGTTTGTTAGCGTATATCCTCAACAAAGTATTCCTGATGTTGTAAAACAAATAAAAGGAGCAACATCACATAAACTACGAGAGGAATTTCCGCAACTTAAAAATATGCCGAGTTTATGGACTCGTTCTTATTTTGTAAGCACAGCAGGTAATGTAAGTTCTGAAACCATCAAATGGTATATAGATACTCAAAAAACAAGGGATTAGATTTATGCAATTATCAGAAACAGTAAAACTCTATCCAACTGAATATCAGACAGAGCTGATTAAGGCTACTATGTCAGAGTATATTTCTACAGTAAATAGCCTTGTTTCTGATGCCGTCAGTGGGAAATCTATCTCCAAAGTCACAACTGCTGATGTAAGTGCTAACTTGCCATCGGCATTAACAAATCAGTGCATTCGTGATGCCAAATCCATTGTCAAAAAGCATTATAAAGCCTGTCACGCTTCTGCTTTAAAAAACCGAAAACTTGCCAAAAAGAAATCAAATATCAGAACAACAGCTCCAAAGTTGCCAATACTCAAAAAACCTTGCTGCTATGTCAATAATCAGAACTTTAAGGTTAATGACAGCAACATAGGGTTTCCTGTAATGGTTAATGGCAGGTCAAAGCGTATATCTGTTAAAACTAAAATGTCTGATAAACAGAAATCTGTATTCACATCATATAAGTTAGGAACAATGCGTATTGTAGTAAAAGGTAACAGCCTTGTTGCTCAAATCGTATATGATGCTGATGAAATAGCTTTCTCTGATAATGGCAATGTAATGGGTGTTGACCTTGGTATCAAGTGTCCTGCTGTTAGCTACTGTTCCGATGGAAGTGTTAAGTTTTATGGTAATGGTCGCAAAAACAAATATATGCGTAGACATTATGCTTATCTTCGTAAAAAACTTGGTAAAGTTAAAAAGCTTAATGCCATAAAACACATTAACGACAAAGAACAACGCATTATGAAAGACATCGACCATAAAATAAGCCACGACATTGTAGAAACAGCAGTAGCTCACAATGTTAAAGTGATTAAGTTAGAGCACCTACAAAACATTCGCTCTACGACAAGAAAAAGTCGTAAAAACAATCATAGTCTGCATACATGGTCATTCTATAGACTTGCACAGTTTATAGAATATAAAGCCAAACTTGCAGGCATAAAAGTTGAGTATGTAAATCCAGCATATACAAGTCAAAAGTGTCCTGTCTGTGGTAGTGTCCATCATGCCAATGATAGAAACTATACTTGTTCCTGTGGTTTTCATATCCATAGAGATGTGCTTGGTGCTATGAATATCTGTAACTCAACTGAGTATGTTGGCGATAGCAATATCAGACATACTGCCTAGAGAACTATATGTTCTGCTCTAGGATGGGTAATGGCATACCCATAACTTGCACTACGACCTACCAGAAATGGACTGGTCAGCCACCATGTAAGGGCAGGTAGCAAGAATCCCACGACTTTAGTCGTGTGGAGTGTCAATTTGTAGATTATGCTATGCAGTTAAAGGAGGTAAATATGCCAGCTTATATTTGTTATAAACCAAAAGGAAGTTGTCCTACTTGTGAACACTATCGTTATGATTCTGAGCGTGGTACTAATGCGTGCTTTGCCGCTCAGGATGAGAAGAAGGCTCTTCAGAAGAAGCAGACTAAGCAGATGCCGAGCGGGTTTATTGTTGCGAGACTCAAGTTCAAGGATGCAAATATCTATCACTGTCTGGACAGGTTTGGAAAGCACCAGTTTCTTGCAGAGAAGGATATGATGCTCGGCTTGGATAGAGGTGAGTATATAAACGGGACGGTTGTCGGCTTCGGCGAATCAGCCTTCATTCGTCTTTCTCAGGGTGTACCGACTCTTGAGCAGAATTGCGTATATGATAAGATGCAGTTTTCTCAGTATGCGGGCACCTTTTTGCGTGCTCAGGCGTCCCTTGCGAGAGTCAACTCTGCTAAGCAGATTGCAGCAAAGAGTTTTGCAGCGAAGAAGCCTAAGAATAAACGAGACGCAGCGGAGCAGGAAGCAGCAGAGCTTGCCAGAGCTAAGAAACTGGCAATAGCTACTTCGAGTAACCCGACAGGGGCTACAGCAGGTGCTAAAAGAACTAACTTTGAGTCAAATCCCTCACTCTGGCTGGACGGCTTAGTAGAAGAGGAGAGTGCTGATGTTGACTCTGTAGGTGAAGATTAAGGAGGGATGATATGAAGATTACGAAGAAGATAAAGTGCAGGGATGGCGTTCTCTTTGTTGTGGATGAGGGCAACGGTAAGACTAAGAGAGTTGGCGAGGCTTCTGTTGCGAAGTACATCGCTGAAGGCAAACTAAAGGATGCTACACCCGTTTGTCGTGAAGGTGCAAAGCCTTATATTCGTTTACTGGACAGCAGCATTCCGACGATGGAGACGAATCTTTGCATTGATGACTTTATGCGTATCACTAAGAAGAATGGCGACCCTATGTCGCTTAAAGAGATGAGATTTATGGAGGAGCACGTATGTTTGGAAAGAAAGTCGAACCACTTTACAAAGTGATAAAGAGAGTGGGCAGTGCTAAGGGAGGCGGCGTGTTCTATCTGTGCAGCTCCAAGAAGGAGGCGTCTCTTGAGGTTTTTACTGAGGACAGGGTCATAAAATGTACGAAGGAGGGGCTCGTAGAGAATGCCACCCTTGTAACAACGAACGGGAAGACATCCGTGAGGTTGTTAGATAGGTCACATCGCTCTGTTACGAAAGGCGAGTGGGATAACGGTGTCTTTATGCTCTACGGGAGGATTTATGAGAATACCGAAGGCAAGTTCTGGAGAGATTTTGCTGAGCAGGTAAGGGCACATAGTGGGATGCCCGCAAGTGCCGCAGGAAAAAGGTTCGTAGACCTTTGTCATCGAAGCTCTGCCCTTACGATTCAGAGTGAGCTGCTTTTGTGCGGTATATTTGGTATAAAATTGCCCACGGAAGTTCTGGGCTCCATAACAGCTAATACGCTGAAGCACGTGTTGGCGGATAATGTTCAAATTCTTACTGTAGATTTCGGCGGAGTTGTAGACAGAGAAGGCAGGCGTGAAATGTGGGTTACACTGGATTTTTACCAGTTCAAGAGCATTGCCAAGAAGATACTTAGCGAGTATGAGGCAACGAGGAAGAAGAAATGAAAAAGATACTTGCTGTTGGAACAGGAATGCTCGCATTATCGGCTTGTTTGCTTGCTGGGTGTCAGGCATCAGTACGCTACTGGAAACGAGTCTGATGGAAAGATTAAGGATGACGAGCTTGCAGTCTGGGCTACCGCTGCTGAGCTTGCTCTTAGCGGGCAGCAGCCTGACTAAAGACTTCGGATTGGAGAAGTATAGATGATTGATTTTAGTAATGTGTCCCTGAATTTTATGCAGTCGTTGTTACAGGCGTCGGATTTCAGGCACCTGTATCGGGAGGAGGACAGAGCGAAGGAAGCCTTGATGCTTGCTCCGTTCTGTTTTTCACCGTTCGATTTGTACGGAGTGGTGCTGCTGCATTATATTTTACACGTCGATAAGCTCGGGTTCCCGACGGACTATGTCCGTATCAAGGAGGAGGGTATCATTCCTGAGGGCGTTTTGGACATTCCCCGTTCGGTAGAGAGCGGAATAATGTTCACGGGTGGTATTGCTTGGGAGAGACAGGTGCTTACGAGAAATACGCCAGTGTGCCAGCTGATTAAGGGTTACTGCCTGCGTTACGGTTATCAGGCGTTGCGTTCTGCTAAGGAGTCCGCTACTTCAATGCTTAGGAGCACCCGTCAGCGTACGTGGAGAATAGCGGAGCCCTTCAGGGTAGACTTTGGTGCAAAAGATGCCCTCGAGGTTTGCTCTAAGTTAGAAGGTGAGCTCAATCAGGTGCGTGATGCTCTTGTAGACATTAAGTCACTAAGTGCCTACGATATGGACACAATGAAAATCAATCTTCGTACAGGAATGAGTAACTACTCGCAGGCGTTTAAGACGTTGCTTGACTTGATTGTTCGCCTCAGGGCGTTGGCGGAGAAGAGAAAGACTCTGGTAGTTGAGGACGGCAGCTATTTTCAGTATTTCTGTCACAAGAATCGAGACATTTTCAAGGAGCGGGAGGACGCAACTGAAATGCTTCGTGAGTTCTGCCTTTTAGAGGACGAGACGTGCTCGGTAGTAAGTAGACATCTAAGGTCTATCGTACTGGAGCGTAAACTGACTTCAGGTAGGATATTCGGACCCTCTTCGGACTCTTCGCCTCTGTCAAGGTCTTTCGGGTTTATGACAAAGATGGACGACTTCGAGAGACAGGTATTTGTGCTTGTTTATCCGAATGAGTTCTTGAATTTCAATCACATAGGCGAGCACGGGCGTGTCGAGACCTTTATGGAATACCTGCGTATTGCAGGTATAGATGACCATATTCTAATGGATATGCCCGCCGAGCTTTTGTGTATAGCGAGCCAGTTTGTTACTTTGTCAGATGAGCCGCCTAAGCCTTCGAGGTATATGGCTACGGCTCCTTCGTGTTACATTACAGGCAGTATGTACCTGAGGGATTCACCTCACTATTTCAACACGACGCTGGACAAGTTGATAAAGGCTTTGTAGACGGAGGTTGCTGTATGGGACTTGGTTGTTTTGATAAGAAGCTGGCGGCGGAGGTGCCTAATAGGTATAACCTTACGCCGCAGTCGATTAAGCGGCTCGTGATTAAGAACTGGGACGCACTGAAGAAGCGGACTTGGCATAACGAGGCGATGCGTGATACAGGCAGTTGGTGGTGTCATCTGGAAGGTTGTGGGAAACGGGGTGGAAGCTATGACGACTCGGACGAGTTCTGGATTGGCTTTCGAGAAGAGGATGACAGTATAGACTGCAACTTCACGTGTTATGAGGGGATGTGTAAGTATCTCTTCACTTCTTTTTATAAATATTCCGCCAGAAAACCCACGTTGTCTTTAGACCGTGGGATGAATGGCAGAACATTTAATGCTGACGTAAACGGAGCATTAAATATCATTCGTAAAAGCAGCGTTGTGGATATGAATAT
>Ga0255345_1007139_pt1 | contig 10579 bp, 11 predicted proteins | sample wastewater_treat_6_FD_192415 | JGI IMG/M metagenome (GOLD analysis project Ga0255345, IMG submission 192415) | Wastewater microbial communities from Lulu Island WWTP, Vancouver, Canada - plant20 | ecosystem: Engineered > WWTP > Wastewater > Unclassified | place: Canada: Vancouver, British... | reverse complement strand
GAAAAATCCGTTGTCCCTATCCGTCCTGATGATGGCTCTACCCCTCGGTATGAAAATCCGAGAAACTCTAACTTTCATCATAATAAGAGGTCTAATTTGTGATGTTCTTAAGTTGTGGATAGTGATTCAACAATAGATGGACTATCTTTTGTTCGCGAATCATAACGCTTTTCAAGAGCATATAACTTGTTCGGATAATTATTTTGTTTTCTTGAACACAAAAATATACTCATGTTTGAAGATATAAAAATCGCTTGCAAGGGCTCGGTAACGCCAGATTCCTTGCTTGTTTGCTTTACCCTTTGTGTCGCCAAAATTTTTTACAAGGATAGCTTTTAAAAGAAAGCCTTTTTGCATAAATAAGTTCATACAGTAAAAGCCAAGTGGAACAACCTGACTGTTTGCGTATTTATCGCCTATTACTACCGCACAATAACGATTTCTTTCAAGATGTCTTGTTGCATTGTCAATAACCTCTCCGAAGGAAGTTAAGAAATCTTCCAAAGAAGCTGTATTTGAAAGATCTTTAGGATTGTCTGAAAATTTTATTATGTCCCAATACGGAGGATGCATAATAACAAATTGGACTTTTTTTATGCCAAGAGAATCATATAATGAATCAAAGTTCAGGTTTGCGCTATCGCCAACATACACTTTAGCTGAGCATTTTTGATTTTTTCTGTGCCTATACGAGCCGTTGCTTCCTTAGCAACATCTTCTTGTATTTCTATGCCAATTGAGTTTCTACCCATTCTTTGCGCTTCTATTAGTGTTGTGCCGCTTCCCATAAACGGATCAAGAACCCAATCACCTTTTTTTGTATATCGAGAAAGCAATTGAAAAGGAATTTGAGGAACAAAATTTCCATGATAATGACCGGAATGCGCTCCGGAGTTATCTCTTTTATCTATAATCCAGAGAGAATCTGTTTCAATCTCTGTATAATCATTCCAATTGCTCATATCAATATCGTTATATTTTGCCATAATCTACCTCTTTATTAAGCAATGTAAATACTCTAAAGTTGAATCAGCAGATATATTGCGGTTTTCATCCTTATCTGCCTTGAAACGTCGGTATTCTTTCGTGTAATAACTGTATTCTCCATATATGCTCATTATTTCTTTTATGGAATCTAATGACATTAGACCTTCGTTGTTATAACTCAGGAAAATATATTTAAAGTCTGCGTGCTTAATTAAATCTTCAAATGTTTCTGCAACTGTTCTCTTGGAGCAAAACTTGCTTTTTTGATCATTGCCTTTGCGAAGACCCGTCATGCCTGTAAGTTCAGGATTATCATAGCGTGCTATAGTTTCAAGTACGTGATAATTCGAACAGTATTGCCGAGCATTATATGGTGGGTCTAAGTATAGAACATCACCGGATATCTCTCGGACTAATTCATTAATATCCATATTGTATACTTTGCCCTTCTGACCATCAATTACAGGCAATGGTTCCAGCATCAATTCTTTTTGGGCGGATTTTTTTATATGTTTCAAGAAAGCACCATAAACAGAAGCTGTATTTGCGTACTTGTCAATCGAATTGATTAAACTGGCTAAGAGCCAGACATATTCAGCTTCAGATATTTGTTTGCTTTCATATAATTCTTGCAACTTGATGCGTATAGCATCGCATTTTTTTCCATTGCTATTTGTGAAATAATTTCTTCCGCATCCGGAACCTTCACAATAGTTTTTATAGACAAATCCTTCGACACCATCTAATGAATTTAGTTCCTTCAATAACGAATTGTCGATTGGGGGGCAGTTTTCTATATAGTGCTTTGTCAGGATATAGCTATAGTATTGTATGTCATTAGCAATCACTGTCCATCCGCGTTCTTTGTATGTTGAGCCGACAACACCTGTCCCCGCAAACAAATCGCCAAAAATCAGACCACTACCATCAACGTAGCCAGTAACTTGGGTGATAGTCTCCTGTAAAAAATCAAGTAGTGAAAACTTTGATCCAATGTAATTCATTAAGATTCTCCTTCGACGTTTTCTTGCTTTTCCTTCGCTTTTTTTAAAACAAGGCAGTCATTTAACTTATCATAATATATTTCGAGTCGTGTCTTGCCTTTTTCAGCCTGCATGTTTTCAAGGATGCTCTTTGGCATACGCACACGCATATCTTGCTGAATCACATAAGTATCTAAATAAACAAGATCGTTTGCCATGATAAACACCTCCCGAAAGCTTTAGACTAATATTAGCACAAATTCAGTCTAAAATCAACCTAAAACGATTTGGATACAATAATTTCATCTTTTTATCACAATTCTCTCTGCCTCGCGTAGAGGGGATTTTTTGTTGATAATAGGCAATAATCAGATTTCCTTTTTCTCCTTCGCTAGTTGCTGCTGTTCAGCAATCTTATCCTTGTTCCTTTTTCGCTGCGTCCGTTCTCTTGCCCGTTTGCGTTCACAGTCCGGCTCTCCACAGTACTGGCGGCGGTTCTGGTCGGCTGTCCGTACAAAGGCTTTACCGCAGCATTTGCATACACAGACTTTACCGTCCGGATATTGTTTTTCAAGCGCTCCCTCGTTCGTCAGCTGAACATCTACCATGTGCCGGGCAAGTGTATACCATGCAACATCAAAGATAGAATGAACATCGGCGGCAAATACCACTTTATCCGTTTTTGGATCGACCTTAAGCCGCATATGAAAGTCGGGAATCATTTCCATCAGCTGACCGCGCAGAGCATAGAAATCGTCAATCGGCTCAAGGATATACTTATATACATCCTTATGTTCTTCTAAGAACCTCTCGTAAGCCTCACGCTCCTCGGCGGCTTTCGCAAAATGCTTCTTCCAGAAATCCCTGCCCCGTAAATCAATATCATTTTCTTCATCGTCATCCTGTTTCGGCATAACGGGATGGCGATATTTGTTAAATAGCTGTATTCCGTCAAAGTGTCTGCCGTCCTCCCAGAGTGAGAGATAATCACAGTCCTCGCCGTCAGATATTTGCCGGAGCGCAAAATAGCACCTTGCGCCGTTGTAAAAATACTCAAGGTCGCGCTTAAATTCTTCAACTGGGAACATCGCTTCGGCTGATATGAGATTGCCCTCACGCTCGATATTCAGTTTCTCTTCAGAGAGGATTTCATAAACGGTATCAATGTAGTACGGATGCGCCACGGACAGGCAGAATTCAATCATCAGTTCTCCGAATGTCTTTGTTTCGCTAAAACTGTTTACTCGTTCTCCGAGGTTATACAGTTCCACAAAGATACGGGAGCCGTTCAGAGAATTGTACTTATCAACATCCGGCTCCAAGCCTTTATAGACAAGCGGCTTAAGGGATTCTCTGCCGTCCGGCATATCGTCATACTCATAATCCTTAAATCGGAAAGTGTGGTAGACAAGCGTTCCGATACCGCCAACATCGGTCATTGCAATCACATCGGCGGCATTATCAGCCTTAGATGGAACCGTCTGACCGTAATCATTTACAAACACAGTATATCCCTCCATTAGCAGTGACACAGTTGATGTCACAGTTAGAGATTATCTTTCTGTAACATTATACTCTATAATTACATTAAACTCAATAGCAAATTGTAAATTTGCTTTGAATTTTCAGCACCTTGACAACCGAATAGTCCGATCCGCAAGGGTTACCTGCCAGAGCACAGCGCGATGACCGAAAGAGAGCCTGTCCCTCCCAGCGGAGAAAACGCGGAGACCCCAAACAAGAGGCTGCCACAGGAAACGTTGCGGACGGATGCAAACAACAAAATCTAAAGAAATGGAGGTAATGAAGATTATGGAAAAGACAACCATGAGCGTGCAGGAACTGTCCTCGCAGATGGGCATTTCTCTGCCAAAAGCATATGAGCTTGTCAAGACACCGGGATTCCCGTCCATCCGCATCGGTACGAGAATACTTATCCCGATTGACGCTTTTCGGGAATGGCTCGTCATCACTTCAAACAAAGAGGAATGATGGCAATAAAAATATCACAGGAAGGAGGTGACGCCGGATATGCACATGGATGAACTGAAAGCACAGAAAATATGGTTCTGCTGGAACTATGAGACCCGTAACGGCAAACGGACAAAGGTTCCCATTTCTGCCTACGGTACGCCGACAGGCACGAACGCTCCATATGCGAGTACATGGGTGACATACGAAGAAGCAGCAAAAGCCGCCAAGGATCGTGGTTACGATGGTGTCGGATTCAAAATCCCGGAGGGTTACTTCTTCCTTGATATCGACCACAAGGATTTGTCCGACCCGTATGTGCAGCTACTTCTTGAGCGGTTTGATTCTTATGCGGAGTATTCCGTCAGTGGAGGCGGCGCTCATATCTACGGTAAATGCGATATCAGCCGATTGCCGACCTTTATTGACGATAAAGGAATGCTGCGGCTGGATAAAGCCTACTACATGAAAAATCCGCACAACGATACGGAACTGTACTGCGGCGGCATTACGAACCGCTTCGCAGTGTTCACGGGAAATGTGATACGAGATGAACCGCTCAAGGAATGCACGGACGCTCTCCTAACTACGCTGGATAAGAATATGCGCAAAGCGGAAAAGCAGAAATACAGTGCCAAGCGAGACGGCGGTGATAAAGAGGTATTCGATATCGTTGCTAATCTGCTCAAGCAGAAAAACAGCGAGAAGTTCCGCAAGCTATACAACGATGGCGATTATTCCGATTACGGTTCTCAGTCCGAAGCCGACTGCGCCTTATGCGCCATGATAGCATTCCGGACGGGAGCAGACCCGCAGATGATTGACACGGTATTCCGCTCCTCCGCATTGATGCGTGACAAATGGAACCGTGACGATTACCGGGAATCTACCATAGAAAAAGGCATCGAAGCCTGTCACGGCACATTCCACCGCTCCAAAATGGAACATCCCGATTTTATCAGCTTCAACGAGGTGACCGGGGAGCCGTACATCAAGGTGCCGCTGCTGGCAAAGCACGTCCGGAAGCATCTGGATTACATCCTCGTCCGGGATAACGGCAAGCAGGGACTTCTGAAATATGTATATGAGGACGGCTGCTACCGCCTGTACTCCAACGATATGCTGATGGGCATTATTAAGCAGTACATCGCCGACTATGACGAGGAACTGGTCAAGATGAGCAAGGTCACGGAAACGCTGCAACACATCACGACTGATCTGAACTATGTCAGTCAAGACGAGCTGGACGCGAACGAGAACCTTATCAATTTCAAGAACGGATTGCTCTCGGTAACAGAGGACACGCTCACGCTGATCCCGCATACGCCGAATGTGTATTCCACGATACAGATTCCCTGTAGCTGGACGGGCAAACCGGAGCCAACGCCCGTATTTGATGCATATATGCACACGCTCACAAACGGCGATAAAGCTATCGAGCGTCTGTTGCTGGAATTTATCGGCGTATGCATTTCCAACATCAAGGGCTGGCGGCTGAAAAAATCCCTTTTCCTTGTGGGCGATGGCGATACGGGAAAATCACAGCTAAAAAGCCTTGTGGAGCGTCTGCTCGGTAAGGGCAACTTCATCGGCATCGACCTGAAAGAGATCGAAGCCCGGTTCGGCACGGGTGCTATCTACGGCACACGGCTGGCAGGCTCCTCGGATATGAGTTTTCTGACCGTGGACGAACTGAAAACATTCAAGAAGATCACGGGCGGAGACAGCCTATACGCCGAGTTCAAAGGTCAGCAGGCGTTTGAATTCACATATAACGGACTGCTGTGGTTCTGTATGAACCGTCTGCCGAAGTTCGGCGGCGATAATGGTCAGTGGGTTTACAACCGTATCATGGTTGTCCGCTGTCCGAATGTCATACCAAAGGACAAGCAGGACAAGCGGCTGCTCGACAAGATGTACGCCGAGCGCGGCGGCATCGTGTTCAAGGCGATACAGGCGTTGCAGACAGTCATCCGAAACGGCTACCGCTTCTCCGAGCCGGAAAGCGTATCGGCGGCACGGGATAAATATATGTCAGAAAACAGTACGGTCATCAGCTTCTTTGAGGAATGTATGTGTCCGTGGCAGGACGGCAAAATCAACCGCCACTGCACCACAGGACGCATCTACCGTGTCTATCAGGCATGGTGCCGGGATAACAATAACGGCTTTGCCAAGACTGCTAAAGAGTTCCGTGACGATCTTGCGGATTATCTCGGCGGCAGCTTCTCGGATATGACCACACGGCAGAAAGGCAACACCTACTACAAGGAATATTCACTGACGCTCGAAGCCAAGGAACAATATGCACGGGAGTACGGCTATGACGGCATCGAATTTCTGTAATCCGGGTAGCAGAGGTAGCAGTACGGGTAGCAGTAAAATCCACAACTGCTACCCACGAAAACACAGTAACCACAAGGGTTTGACGGCTCTGGGTAGCAGAGGTAGCAGTCCTCCAAACTTCTAAGCCGAAAAAATAAAGTTTAGAAGCAAATTGGGAAAACGGGTATGAAGATAGTTTTCTGTGGCTATGAAATCAAAACTTCTGCTACCCGTGCTACCCGCAAGCCCCGAAGCCTTGCAAATAAAGGCTTTTTCGAGGTAGCAGTACCCGAAAATACTGCTACCCGTGCTGCTACCCACTGCTACCCAACATCTCAAAGGAAGGAGGGAAACGACTATGGTGCATTACCCATCGCTCCGGGAACTGAAAAGAACGCTCGGATCAGACTACCGCATCCGAACCATTGACTGGGAGAAATGCCTATACCGGGATTTTGGTAACGGCTTCAATGTCGAAGTTAGCGGAGTGAGCCGTGCCAACCGCAAAGGTGCCGCCACGCTCTATCTCTGGTTCGGAGACCACGCATACGACTGCCTGATCGTTAAGACCGTGCGTGATGTCGGTCGGAGCGCGGAGGCAATCGGCGAGGCTGTGAATGATCTCTGTGAGTATTTCAATAGCCTCATCGCCCACGGCTATGACAGCCGGGACAAACTATTCCATCTCAAAAACAACATTTAAGAAAGCGAGGATTTTAACATGAGCAACTATCCACTCAAAGTCAACAAGATCAACTGGCGCTCTCTGGAGCCGCAGACCAACACCTGTTTCACCGAGGACTACATCGCAGGTCATTACGATCTGTATCTCACCTCGGAGTACATCCCGGACGATAACGGCAATCACCGCAGATACTATCGTCTCCACGCCAACCATCCGCACAGCATTGAGATGGCTCTCGCCTACGATGTCAAGTGCCCGCACTGTGGCAGTCATGCGATGAAGCAGGTCGGCAGATGCAAGGATTATTACACGCTGGGACTTTATGAATGCCCTGTATGCGACAGAAAGTAAGGAGGATTTCGACTATGACTACATTCAACGAGAAAGACCGCATTATCGGCTCTGCCGAGTACAACACGAATTTCTGGAACGTTATGCGCGGAGGCCGCTACGTAACAGACAAAATCAATGGCGGCAAGGATGTCTCTACAGGAGGTTATGCTCTCCCGTCCGCAGCAGATGACAAGCTGAGAAAGTCGATCAAACGCGAGAGCCTGTTCCGCAATATGGCAACGGTCGTAAAGGCGTATAACAGCGGCAGCCGTATCTTCGCCAAGGACTGTGATGATCTTGCACAGTGGGTGCCGGAGAACGGCAACATCCCCATTCAGGACGGCATGGACGATTTTACCCGTTACGCTGTGGAAATGCACAAGCTGGCGGTATTCGTAAAGTTGGACGATGATTTCGTACACGATGCCACTTTTGACATCGAGGACTATCTGACGAGCCGCCTTGCGAAGAACTTCGCCAAAGCCGAGGACAAAGGTTTCATCACAGGTACGGGAGGCCATATGCCCAAGGGTATTCTCAGTCCGACCGATGGCGCGGAGGCTGGCGTTTACACCGACAGCATCACCTACAATGATGTGATCCGCCTGTACTTTTCTCTTAATGAGGAGTACCGGAAAAACGCCGTATGGATGATGAATGATGATACCGCACTGACGCTGCGTCTTTTGAAAGATGAAGCAGGAAATCCCCTGTGGAATCAGGCAAACGACACCATCCTCGGCAAGCCTGTGGTGATCTCCAATGATATGCCCTCTGAAGAAGCCGGGGAATCGCCTATCGTTTTCGGTGATTTCAGTTACTACTGGATCATCGACCGCAGCCCTGTCAGCATCCAGACGCTCAAGGAGAAGTTCGTCACGCTCGACCAGATCGGGTATCTGGCTCTTGAGTTTCTTGACGGCAGGCTCATCCGCCGCGATGCAGTTCAGCGCATGATGATCAATATCACGGATTAAGCCTCCTGCGGACAGGTGCGGCGGATTGCCGTCTGCCGTGCCTGTTTTCTCCGCAGAAATCAAACAATTCAAAGAACATATTACATTGGATTGCACGGTTTTCACAGCGGTTATTTGCGGTTTAAGGGTTAATACCCCGTTTGAATTCGCGTTTTCGTACACAAAGCCCCGCGCCGTTGTCCGCTTTGGAAAGCCGTGAAGATTTGACCGCCCCCTCCGGGGCAGACAGGAGGATATATGGAAAAGAAGATAAAGCCTATTCGATTATCTATCGGATGGAAGGACGATACGATTTATGTTATCGAGTACGCCACCAGCGAGAACGCCAAGGAAACGGCATACGAGAAGATAAAACGGCTGATTATGAACGAACCGATAACTCTTGAAAAACACGCCTCTTAAGGCTCAAAAGAACTTGACTTCTTCACAGATGGTATGGATATATGGTAGTACCGCTTGAAGACTGTCGGGAAGGAGATACACATGAATACAAACAGACAGTCTTCCGCTGTGAAGGAAGATAAGATAACAGCCCTCTACTGCCGTCTCTCGCGGGACGATGAACTGCAGGGCGATTCCAACAGCATCAAAAATCAAAAGGCTATACTACAGAAGTACGCAGACGATAACGGTTTCCGCAACACATCCCTATTCGTGGACGATGGTTACAGCGGCACCACGTTCGATAGACCGGATTGGAACCGTCTCATGGAACTGGTGGATGACGGCAAAATCGGCACGATCATTGTAAAGGATATGAGCCGCCTCGGTCGTGACTACTTGAAAGTCGGTATGTACACGGAGATGATCTTCCCGAACGCCGACATCCGCTTCATCGCCATCAACAACGGCGTTGACAGCGACAATCAGGCAGAGAATGACATGACGCCATTCATCAATATTTTCAACGAGTTCTACACCAAGGACACAAGTCGTAAAATCCGCGCTGTTTTCAAGGCAAAGGGACAGGCGGGAAAGCCACTCTGCACGAATCCGCCATACGGGTACATCAAAGACCCGGAGGACAAGCTACACTGGATTGTGGATGAAGAAGCCGCCAAGGTGGTACGGGAGATTTTCCGGCTGTGCGTACAGGGTTACGGTGTGTCGCAGATTGCCAAGGAGATCACGAAACGGCACATCATGAATCCGACCGCACACGCCAAGGCGAACGGGATAAACATTCCCGATAACAGGGACGGCGAGAACGATTATGTGTGGCGCGACAGCACCATTTCTCATATGCTCTCCCGACCGGAATACCTCGGTCACACGGTCAATTTCAAGACATACCGTAAATCCTACAAGCAGAAAAAGCAGCTCAAAAATGATCCTGCGAACTGGCAGATTTTCGAGAATACCCACGAAGCTATCATCGACCAAGAGACCTTTGACATTGTGCAGCGCATCCGTGATGGGAGACGCAGGGTTACGCCGATGGGCGAGATGCCCGCTTTATCCGGCATGGTATTCTGCGCCGACTGCGGAGCGAAGATGTATCAGGTGCGCGGCAGGAACCTTCCGCAGAGCGAGTACATGGTCTGCGCCACCTACCGTAAAAAGGGCAAGGATGTCTGCCCGTCACACCAGATACGCAACAGCGTGATTGAAAAATATCTGCTGGCGGGTATTAGGGAAGTCACAGGATATGTGCAGGCGAACGAGGATGAGTTTGTGGAGATGATTACCAAGAAGTCCAGAGCCGAGGTTGACAGGAGCCTGCGTGACGGCAAGCGGGAACTGGAGCAGTCACAGGCTCGTATCCACAAGCTGGACGAGATTATCCAGCGGCTCTACGAGGACAACATCGAGGGTAAGATTTCCGATGAGCGTTTCGTCAAGATGTCCGAGAACTACGAAGCCGAGCAGAAAACGCTCGAATGCCGTGTGACGGAGCTTCGCAGCATGATTGCCACACAACAGGAAAGCAGCGTGAATGTTGACCTTTTCCTTGCCAAGGTACGCAAGTACACAGATATTCGGGAACTGACGCCGGAGATCATTCGTGAATTTGTGGAACGCATCGAGGTGTTCAAGCCTGAACAGATAAACGGACACAAGGTGCAGAAGATGCGCATCGTATGGAACTGCATCGGTGAGTTCATGCCACCGCAGCCAAAGAAAGACAAAAAAACGGCATAGCCGCATATTTTACGACTATGCCGATTTTTTCAGAGATTACAAAATCCCTAAGTTGCACCGCCTTTATAGGGGTGTTTTTCTTTTTTATGTGTACTATCAGTTAATAAATTATTATATGATGAGCAATCGATTTTTCGGTTGCTCATTTTTTAATTGCCTAAAAACCTATAATGCAC
>Ga0255345_1007137_pt1 | contig 10580 bp, 4 predicted proteins | sample wastewater_treat_6_FD_192415 | JGI IMG/M metagenome (GOLD analysis project Ga0255345, IMG submission 192415) | Wastewater microbial communities from Lulu Island WWTP, Vancouver, Canada - plant20 | ecosystem: Engineered > WWTP > Wastewater > Unclassified | place: Canada: Vancouver, British... | reverse complement strand
TCTCTTCGAAGGATGCCAGCCCGGTGCAGTAAAAGGCCAGCAGCGCACGGGCGGGATCCTGCCCCAGAAGAAGCATCTCGGATACCCTGAGCCGGTCGAAGCTGTCCATGTCGATGCCCATGTCGGCAGGCATGCTCTCGGTCAGCCTTTTGGGAACTGTATCGGCATGTGGGCTCAGGGCGGATATGACCGTGGAAAAGGGCACGTAGTTCATGATCCCTTTCCTCACGAGCCGGTGGAATTCGTTTCTCGTTATGTCAGGGGGTTTTTCGATGGACGTCTTCGCAACCCGCCGGACCGTTCCGGTTTCCCAGGAAAAGATGTCGAAAAACCGCTTCTCGAATTGACGCCTCAGCGCTTCGGCGATCATTTTCGGAGTCACCTTGTCCATCTCGAGCAGGATAACCCCCTGTTTTCTGCGCTCGAGGCGGGACCGTGCGAGCGATTCTTCGTTCTCTCCCTCCGTGATGTATCCCATGTCCACCAGGACGCGCCCGAGAAGCTCTTCGATCCTGTTCGACTGTATGGCGCAGAGGATGCCGTCCTTGAAGATAAGGCCTTTTTTCCGGTTTTCGGAGGAAACAAAGATGATCCCGGTAAAGAGCGTGTCAATAGTGTCCTTCATCAGGAGGGGAAACGTTATGTCTTCTAATCTGAACACAGTATCCATTTCATCTCAGTATCGGTAACAGAGCGGGGTATTGATAAATAATTTTCCCCGCCGCCCCGTTCGCCTCAAAGGCGGAACAGGCAAAGCGGATGCCGTGTGCGGCGGAGTTGACGCGGCGGCCGGAGATCTTTTCCGAAACGTATACCGCTCGCATTCTGTCATGGACGAAAATGAAGGGAGCCCTCTCGGTGAAGTTCGTGATGGATGACGGGCTCCCTTCCAGGTACCAGCTACTCTTAGCGAGATATTGTTCTGTTCACTTCCTGCATCGATGTTACGAATACAGGGAAACGAGCTCCTTCCAGTACAGATTTCCCCAGACATTCTTCCCAGCATCCTGGCTGCAATGCGGGCAATAGTGCCTGACCTCTATGTTGAGCGGATCAAAGGAGCTGATCTGCCTGGTGCCGCAGGAACCGCACACAGGCGCGCCGCACCCGTCGCACGACAGATCTGATATGGTGCCGCATGCGCATTCGAAAATGATTTTCTTTGCAGCCTCCATAGCCTTCTCCTTTCTGATTTTCCCGTTTTTCTAATAGAGGGATATAGCTATTTCTATGCCAAGAGGTACGCGGCGTACAGCCTGCTATAAGATGCTGTAATAACGATGAATATGTTTGACAGCGATTCTCTCCAGGTCATGAACGCCGCAGAATCATGCCTGCCGGGAAGGGTCTTGGCGCCATACCTATGGTCCTGGAACCATAAGTGCAGTAAGTCATTGCATCGAGGTGAAGCATCGCGCGTAGCAGGAATGAGGATCAGTGAGGGAAAGGCATATTTTCTTAGGGGCATAAGCGTCGGCAAGGACGAATGGAAAAGGCGGCTGCCGGAATGAGGAGATTGGCTCCCCGAGTGCAACCCTCTTCATAATCCTTCTCGTTCTCCGGCTGTTAACCGAAAACCTTCAATATCAACGAGTTATCAATGAGCATGCCGTTCCCGGCGAGACGGAAACAGCGTCAAACTCAATTTCCCTTACACCTATTCTTCCAAGATACGTTTTCGAGCAATCTGTTCGATCTTAGCAGCATCAATACCTCCATCAGGCGCATCCTGGGATGTGATCAATCGATCCGAAAAACCGTTTTCCTTATACCAAGTCTGTTTTCGTTCCCACGCCTCGCGATAGCTGGGGACGTTTAGCATACCAAGATGTTCCCAATAAAAAACATCCCCTTCAAAGCTGACCGTGAAGTCAGGAAGGCGAAAGTCCTTCGGATCAGTCCGCGAATAGAGCGGTTGCTCGTACTCGTAGCTGATCCCAAGCGCATCCAACACATCTGCCACGACAACCTCGCTCTTGGAGCGGACTGCAATGCCCTTCCGCGTACGATGGATCAGTGCCTCCAGGTGAGGTCGCTTCACATCGTCCGGTCGCAGGGCTATCGTGAACATATGAGTATTTCGCAACCGAGTGTCCGAGCAGTCCGGGCTGCGTAAACGGCGAAGGGGCTCGATATCCTTTTCGACCAAGAGCACCAGCTTGCGACGGAACCGCGTGAGGCCGGTGTAGATCAGTTCTCGCGACAAAGTCGAGGCTTTCTGCGGGATGATTAGGAAAACCACCTCGAAGTCGCTGCCCTGCGCCTTATGGACGGTCAACGCGTAGGCAAGTTCGAGGTATTCATCAACCTGACCACGGTAGTACCGATAGGAGGCGTCCACTTGCGTAGAAAAAACAACGGCAAGGACATCGCTGCCTTCCTTCCTCTTGAAAGCCTCAGTAACAATCCCGATCTCGCCATTGGCGACGTAGTCCAGCCCACTTCCCTTGGGGTAGGCCCATCCATCCTTGCTTCGATTTCGAACCTGAATAACCTTGTCGGTCCAGACGATCTCATACTCACCGAAAGGCCGTGGCATCTTACTCCATTGACTCTGCGACTTCTGAAGGAGACCTGTCTTGTATTCTCTCTGGATCAAGCGGTTGAGATCGTCAGTGCCGAAGTGCTGCGCACGAGTGGGAGAGAGGATTTGCCACGCCTCGCTGCGGACCCAGTCCTTTTGATCGATCCCAAGCGACTGATTAAAGCTCTTGTAGTCGTCGTCACGGATACCAAGGATATCAGCCATCCGCCCCTTGAGCTTGGCAAGCAGATCGTCGTGGTCGTCCCAAAACACAATATCCAGGTCGCCCATCGACTGGCCCCGAGCAACTGAGGCCAGAATCTCGTCATCACCCGGATTGACGACTGATGTTCGGTAGCCGTCCGCAAGCGCCAAGGCGACACTCTCCTCGGCTGGAACGCCCTCCTCCTCATCAACGCGCATACAAACTGTGAGTGGAGCAATGCAGTCGGGGTGGTCTTTCTGAAGCCATTCGATAATGTCAGCGAAGGGCCTCCCAGGGCCAATTGGTGGTAGCTGGTTGGGATCACCCACAAGAATCAGACGACTCAATGGGCCGGAGTCAAGAGCACGTAGCAATGTCCCAAAGAGGTCCGTTGGGATCATTGAACACTCGTCGATGATAACGGTGGTCGCCTGGAAGGGGCTCTGATCGCTTTGTTGTTTGATTACGAAAATATCAGGCACGAACCAGCCCTGCTTAAGCAGGAACTGGTGAATGGTCATTGCATTTCGTCCGGTTTTAGTGGAAAGCCGAACGCGGGCCTTTCCGGTGGGAGCCAACAAGAGCGTCGGATGTCGACCCTCGACACGCACCAATTCCTGAAGAAATACCTTCAGTACCGAAGTCTTGCCAGTGCCAGCTCCTCCTGTCAGCACGCTCAGTCTTCGCGAGAATAGCGTGGCAAGGGCAGTCCGCTTCTCGTCCAGCGCCGCCCTTTCACGGTCGGATTTCGGTTCACCAAAGAGCTTCTTTAACGCTCCGAGCCAGTCAATCGGGGGATCGACCGCCGGATTCGTCTTCTTGGCCCGCCGCTTAATTAGTGAAGCGGCATGTTCCTCCAGCAACTGGAGATGCTTGAGCGCGACAAGCTCGGGATCGGAGTCGAAGGCTGTCCATAGGACTTTTCGATAGAATTCGGCTTCGGCCAATACGACTTCACGATCTGGCCGACACGCCCTTCTCTCAGGAAAGCGTCCAATGATCCTGTTCAGAAAGTCAGCGAATGTGAGGACAGTATCTCCGTTATTTGCGGCCTCCTGGAGAACCGCAACACCAACAGCCCGAACCCTACGCCGGTCGTCGTGAGAGATCTCGTCGGCATCGGGAAACAGCGCGGCATCCCCTTCGGGCCTCAGGCCATGATCGACTGTTTCCAGCGCCACGGGATCGGAGTCCGCCGACCCAAGGTCGCACTCGGATAGAATGTAGGGATTGGCGACCAAGTCCTTCTCGGTCGCATCAATTCCGCTCGCTGCCCGCTGGTCGGGATTGGCGATCCGCTGCACCTGGCTCGGGGTGAGCTCAAGCCGGGCGAGCTTGGACAGCAGCGCATGGCGAGTTTTTATGATGCGCCAGCGCTCTCTCGCTTTGAGGAGCCCAGCTTGGTAAGGTCCATTGTCCGGCTCGCTCCTCCCTTCAAGGATTGACAGGACGTAGTCCCATGAATTTTCACCCCGTTTTGCCATTGGTGCCAGCACAGTTCGCTGGAACGAGGTCCCCTTCGAAAACCCGAGGTACTGGAGCACGCTGCCAGCGCCAGGGAATGGGCCTCGACCGCTCCATACCTCGGCCAGAACGTCGTTTAGCCAATCGAGGCGTCTTTCCCAGTCAGAAGCGACGTGCCCATCAGCCTTGACGCGCTCCACACACTGTATAACGCGCTCAATGATGGCAACCGCCACGTCGTCGGAAACATGTTCCCCTCCATACGAAAATGGAAGCAGCGCGCTCCGCGGAACTCGGCAGATGATATCGTCAGTGCTGTGACCATCCCGCAAGTATTCTTGGTACGGGATACGAACCCCCTGTTCAGGGTACGCCTGGGTAATCCGTCGGGACCAAACTGGATACTGATCTTGGTACTTTGGGGTTGTGCCAAAATAGATCTGAGGCCCAACCTCAGCGATCCTTCCAATACCGACAATAATGCGCGGCGAGTTTTCATCAAGAGGATTCCCATGGTTGCAGTAATAGAGAACAAGGGAGTTCTTTGGCTCAAGTTTTCCCCAGAATTGCTTGAGAAGCTCACGCTGACGGTCAGGCTCAAAAACCCAACCGTTACTTCGCGGATTGTCTGGCCCCCGAAGGGATATATCTTCAGCCTCGCAGACCTCTTGGACAAATTCCTCGCGCATCCAGCGGTAAGGAGCTGGGCACGACGAATACGGAGGGATGTCTTCTGAGACCGCCGGCAGCCTCCGAAACTCAAGCGGGTCTTGATGTGTTATTGAAAATCCTCTTTCGGCGTAAGCGCCCGGATCACGGGAGCATGGGGGCAACCAGCCCTCCAATTCTGCAAGAGGCTTTCCGGCTGATCCGCGCTCCTTTTCATCGTCCCGCGAGTCACGTATGTGTTGGTGGACAATACAGTGAGCGTTGAGGTGCGGCTGGTCACATATGTGGCCATCCCAGGCCCGATCATGCCATGCCAACCTTACTGAGAGATGCGTGGTCATGCTTTCTCACCCATGTTGCCTCCCATGCTAATCCTCGCTCCTTCCTATTTCTTCGAGAATCGTTTTTATATCGCAGAGATGGGTCTCGACGAACTGAATGGTCGTTTCAAGATCGCCGAGTCGCAATGGAGCCTCCAATGAGTCCATATTCAGAAGAGCCTTTCTCAGATCGGCCATAACCGCTTCGTCCTTCTTGCCAAGCTCTTTGTACATTGCAGCGCAAAGTGGACACAGGGCCAAGTACTGCGCCTCGTGCTCCATGGGAAATTGATCCTGAGAGAATGCCTCGACAGCTTCGAAATAGTACTGGCCGTCGCGTTTTCTGAAAGGCATTTCCTTCTTGCAGATCTGACACACCATTTGGCCGTTATCGTTGGTATACTGTTCTCTGAGCCATAGAGAAGGGTCGATAGCGCCTCTGGTTGTCCGAACGCTTCTTTCGCGCTCTTCATATTCCTTTCTTGGGGATTTGGAGAGCTGGTCTGTTATCCCTTCCTGTCGACGCGCTGGATTCGTAACCGTCCTTGTTGGGAATGTTGGTTTACTATTCCTTGATGCAATTTCAGCCTTTAGCTGAGCAAACTCGTCCGGATGTCTCTTCAAAAACTCTATATCCTCAAGAGAGACTCCGAGTATATTGGCATGTTGGCGTTTCTTATCGTCTTCAGATGATGCTCTCCACCCGACACCTTGATTAATACCGAGAGCATCAATCAATTCCTCTGCCCCTTGAAAGTCATCAAGAAGCTGATCTGTGTTAATGTCACCCGGTTTTTCTATGCTCCCGTCCCGGGTAGGAATCCACTTCGTGTTCCTAAGGCGTGTCAGCATTTGAGAGTCGAAGGACTTGCTATGGGCGCTATAGTAAAACCAATGATAGCGACCTCTGAAAAACCAGGAGTCCAATTCCAAATGCTCTTTAAGATAGCCCCACAGGATGAGAGCAGCTGTCGCCTTATCTTCAAAACCCTGAACTGCCTCCAAAGATTGAAGGAAATCATCCAGCCCATGAAGGTTATAGTTCTCGATTGTCTCGGCACGAGTTGAGTATTCATTTACACCAGGAGGCAAGCCATCAGAAAACAGGATGCGCCGGGGGAGAGTCGCAATGCCAAGGTCGGACAAAATGCCTGGGGATACTGAAGCCAGTGACTGTTCGGATAAGAACCACGCGTCTGTCGAACCGGAAAAATATAGCCGCAAATTCGGACTTTCCTGGTAGACATCGAGCGGCCTTTTATATGACAGGTTTCCAACAGGATCGACAGCCTTGAGAAAAGGTGTTTGCTTTGCCTGCTGGATCACTCTTTTCTTGCCGGCCTCTGAGTCAGAGGTCAAAGCGCGTAGAATTTTAAGAATGTCCGCCGCGTGCTCGGTCTCGGAAATCGAGGACAGATCATTTTTCGAGTACTTAGGTAGAACCCTTTCGACGATGTCATCAAACACATCCGGTTCCGATAAGCCCAAACGCTTCAGGAAATTTTCCGCTTGCTTATCGCTTGCAATCGCCCGCTTCACAATCGGGAAGTCGGTGTCTTCGGGAGGTGGCAAAAAGGCATTTGGAGTTGTGCCGTCAGCCCGAAAAGGTATCACATGACTATTATCTTGAAGACGGACAATGGGCTTGGAACGGAGAAGGCCTCCCGAATCACCAGACCACCTTGGAGAACGCCAAAGCGCCTCTTGGCCAGACAAGTACCCATAAAACTTCAACAGCCATTCATCGTCTTGCTTGGATAAGAAAGATTGGGTGACTCTTCGGGCAAAGCTATCGGGAGTGATCTCCTCGACCTTCAGTTCATTAAGCAAGTATGACCGTAGCTCCGGGGTTCGATCCTGAGTAATGGAGCCAGCCAGCCACTTGACTGTTGCCTCTGATTGAAAGAGTTTGCGGAGCTGTTCATGATCCAGCAGTTTTCTAAGGTCAGCACCGCGAGCGAGTTTCGCATTTAGCGCTGAGACGAAACTGCCATCATCTGCAGGCAGCAGTTCCTTGGTCTCAAGAGCCTTACGAACAGCAGAAAAGATTGGATAGAACATGCCATTCTCTGGAAAATCATCCAATCTTATGGGTAGAGCCTCAAGCAGCGAGACACCTAATAGACCAAGATTCTTGAGCTGCGGCAACACGTCAGCCATAAGACACGCAGTTTCGCGAACCAATGTCGCGTTCCAATCGTCTTCTTTCGGGATATTGTCCCTTGCCGGCGTGGTCTTGTATGGACCCTGAATCAAGAATCCTAATCGGGTCTCCTTTTCAGTCGGGAAAAAGACCACGAGAGGTGAATCCTTGATTCTTGCTACCTCTTCCAGTTCTTCCCTCTCATTCCGTTGAAGGCGAAAACCGATCTCGACCGAGATTTGACGTGGACATTCCTCGACAGGTTCAGGCACATTCACGGGCCGTTCAAAGAGCAGCCAGCTCTCGCTTTCATCCTCGCCGTTGTTCTGCCCAATAACCGTTACTTCCCGAGCACTGCCGCGTGCAGTCTCGTCCCGCAGATAAACACCACTCATCCCATCCGGCAATTTGTACTCGATCTCCTTGATCTTTCGGAGAAAAAGTAGTGTCCTGGCATTCAGCTTACGAAGTCTTGTACTTATCTCTCTGCATGCGGTTGCCGGTTCCACCTCCTCCTTGTTGAAGGGAAAAACGAAGAGCGTGGTCCATGAGTCATCCATATTTCGCTTCTCGATGGCATATGGCCGCACATAGTTCTCGATTCTGAAGCTTTCATCGCCTGAGTGAATCTCTGGTGTCCTTGTGTATGCGTAGACTGACTTGAAACCGATTCCGAACTTGCCGATCTGAGTGAGATCTTCAACCTTTGTTCCTTCACCCACCCCGCAAATGCCGCGCACATCCTTTTCATCAAATAGACGACCGTCATGAAACACCTCGAGCTTGCCCTCAAGAAGTTGAAAAAGTACCTTCGAGGCACCGGCATCTTCAGCGTTTTGTAGAAGTTCAAATATGAAATGGGTTCGGTCTGTGTACAGCCTGCCCAGAAAGGACAGATGACGTGTTCCTTGACCGTATTCGATGATGTTGTCGGCACGTATTCTGTCGTAATCACACGGCATGAGACGCATCTCCAACGATCTGAATCACTCCGTATGCCACTGGCTCCGCGGTTATTTCAGCCTTTTCCATGGCGATGTCCAGCTCCTGAATGCGCCTTGCGTAGTCCGCCTCGGCCGCGGAGATTTGAGACTGGCGCATTCTCTGAATCTTTTCGTTGTCGGCCTGTCTGAGCTGTTCCTCAAGAAGCGCTATCCGCGCCCGATGACTCGTTGTCAGGCTCTCGCGGCGAAATTGCGCCAATTCCTGCGTTTTCTGTCGATGTCTCGCCCGCGCATCGGACCATAGCTTGTAATGTTGCCCGTCTAATGCATCCCAACATGCCGAATTATCTTCCTTGGAAATATCGGCACCGAGGTCTGTTGCCTTCTCAAGCAGGCGGCTAAGATATGGTGTGACCACTTCGGCGGAAGCGACTGGCCGCAATACCAAATCTTCCTTGATTCCGTGAAACTGCCATTGATAGATGGCAAACTCGTATCGACCGGTGGGAACATCGTTGGCCTGAACCTTTAGCCCGGCGACTGCACGTTTCTTCATATTAAAGGATAACGCGGCCTGCCGGACCAAGGGATGCAGAGGCATAATGAATGCTGCCTCCGGATGTTGTAAAGCGCAGTCAGATTCAAAGGTGATGAGAAGGTGGGGATTTCCTCCTTTTAGCCAGTTTTCCCAATCTTTAAAAACAGTGGTGTTTTGTCTGGGAAGTTGCTGGAAATCACGCAGCAGGATAGTCCTGGCATCTTGCGATAAACGAAGCGTTTTGAGAGGTTTTTCGCCGAGGATGACCTCCTGCTCCCTGCCACAAACCCTTTGTAAATAGAGGGTGACAATCCTTTGTACGGAAATCGGGGCTAACCAAAAGCTTGACGCATCCTCGATTTCTTTCCTCATCCGGTCTTCGGGCAGGCGGATTCCAAAGAGTTCCATTTGACGCTGTTCGAGTTCCTCTTGTTCCTGTATCAGGCGGATCTTGTTGTCGGCCAATTGCTGGAGTTTTGCCCGGCGGTCCTCCTCGCTCAAGGTGAAGTTTTCTGCGATGTCCCTAATTTCCCTGGTGATTTCCCCCAAGATATCTTCGCTGCCGCCTAAGGCGCTGTTGAACACTCCTATGCGCAGAAGGCACCGCTCGTAGATATCAGCGTCGACGGTGCCCGGCGTGATCAGGTTGATTATGGCAACGCTTTCGCTTTTCTGGCCGTTCCGGTCGATACGGCCAATCCGTTGCTCCACACGCATCGGATTCCAGGGCAAATCGTAGTTCACAATGCAATCGCAGAACTGATAGTCTAAACCCTCGCAGCCAATTTCCGAAAACAACAAGACATCCAAGCTATCTGCATCGTCTCGATGCTTTTCGAAGCGACCCCGGAGATCAACACGCTCTTCATCCGGTGTCCCGCCGTGTATCATCCCGACGCGAAAGCCATCCTCGCTGAGATGGCGATAAAGGTAATTTAGCGTGTGTCTGAAGCTACTAAACAGCATTACCTTGTTGTTGGGCAGCTTCTGCTTGTTCCGGATGGTGGTCCGTAGTGCCTCAAGTTTCGGATCGTCGGTAGGGAGCGCTCGCGCACTCTCAAGAATCGATTGGATGTGCGATTGTATTGTCTCGACGGTCTCGCCTTGCGGAACAGCCGCGGTGTTATCGGCCTCCTCCCAGGACAGCTCGTCAATATGGCGGTTCAGGATATCTTCAAGAAAGGGGGCGAGCCCGAAAAGACAACTCGCGGCTTGGCGTCTGATCGTGGTCATCATGAACTTGACGTTGATGTCTCCATGAAGGCGGGCGAATATGTCGGCCTGAACCCGGAGAAGTTCGTCATGCAGTCGCTGCTGAGCAGGAGTAAAAGGAACGACTACCGTCTCAGGTTTACGTATCGTGAATTCGCCTATGTCCCTCCGGCGAGTCCGGTTTATTATTCCTGCGAAAGTGTGCATGGCTTCAAGGTCTGTAATGATCTGCACACGTTCCTCATTTGGGACGTCGTCTTCGGACAGTCTGGAACGTATTCGGATAAAATTCGGATTGTGGCGGAGGATAGCCTGACCCCAAGACGTAGCCGCAGCTTGATCAAGGGCCTCTCCTGACCGAGTTTGCCATTCCGGGTCTTGGGCACGTGCAAGCGATATCGCTTGGTTAATGTAAGGGTTTGGCTCCACCATGTGCGCAAAACTCTCCTGATCAATGATCAGATCGGGACGGAGCGTATTCAGGAGGACGAAAAGGTCATTACTTCCGAGTTGGATCGGTGTCGCAGTCAAGAAGATGACAGCCTCAGCGTGGTCACAGAA
>Ga0255345_1007136_pt1 | contig 10581 bp, 6 predicted proteins | sample wastewater_treat_6_FD_192415 | JGI IMG/M metagenome (GOLD analysis project Ga0255345, IMG submission 192415) | Wastewater microbial communities from Lulu Island WWTP, Vancouver, Canada - plant20 | ecosystem: Engineered > WWTP > Wastewater > Unclassified | place: Canada: Vancouver, British... | reverse complement strand
AGTGCCCATACGAAACCATGCGTACGACAAGGCACGTATGTTACGACGATCGCGCGAGCCCATTTGTTTTTGCACTCTGAAAATGCCCTTCAAATACTGATGAAAAGGTTCATTAAAAGCATAGCCCCGGATGATCTCCAGGGCTTGCTTGATAAGATAATTTTGTTTAACTTCCATTCTAATTACATCTCCAATTTCATCTGCGTTTTATCATCTTTCGATGGAGGCAAGAAGATATCAGGTTGTTTCTTTTTATACTGTTGCACTTGTTCAGGCGTAGCCTCTAGCACTCGCAAGATTGGGAATTTAGTCACCACATTTCCTTGTACTCCGCGGCCTTTGATAAGCTGCGCACCGAAGTAAATCACCGATTCGAGATTTCTCAGTTTCGGTTTCGGCTTTAGCTTCACAATCACCGTAGGACCATCATCAGGCGCGCTTACCGATAAGAAGAGTACGCGAGAGCCCAACAATCCTTTTGTAAGATCGTAAGCCTTGTCGCGCGTCACACCACCAATGGTAAAACGCTTCATCATAATTGCCCCCTTCGAGCCATCCTGATAAATCATATTATACACGGTATTGTCATCGAGATCCTTGCGGAAGATGGCTACGTGGATAATATCTTTCCCGATATAGGTCTTGTCGGTTACCTTCGTCACCATCACCTTCCCGTCGCCGGTGAAAGCAATCACGTCGTCGATATCCGAACAATCGGAGATAAACTCATCCTTCTTCAATCCGATACCTACGAAACCTTCCGCGCGGTTCACATATAACTTCGCGTTATTGATAACCACCTTAGAAGCAACGATCGTTTCGAACTCCGAAATCTGCGTTTTACGCTCGCGACCTTTACCATATTTCTTCAATAAATTTTTATAGAAGTTAATGGTGTATTGTTTGATATTATCGAGATCAAACTTCACGGCTTTGATTTCCTCTTCGAGTCCTTTGATATGCTCATCAGCTTTAAAAGCATCGAACTTAGAGATACGCTTGATTTTAATTTCCGTCAAGCGAACAACATCTTCGTCGGTAATTTCGCGATAGAACAATTTTTTGTAAGGCTTTAAACCTTTGTGAATTGTTTCCATCACCGCTTCCCACGTCTCCGCCTCTTCGATATTACGATAGATACGTTTCTCGATGAAAATCTTCTCGAGTGAACTGAAGTGCCAATTCTCTTCTAACTCACCCAAACGAATCTGCAATTCGCGACGCAATAGTTCCTGCGTATTTAGTGCTGTGAGACGTAAAATTTCATTCACGCTCAAGAACTGCGGCTTACCATCGAGGATAATACAAGAGTTCGGAGAGATACTTACTTCGCAATCGGTAAAGGCATACAGCGCCTCAATTGTTTTATCGACATCTTCCGATGAATCGGGATGAAGATGAATCACCACCTCTACTGTAGCTGCGGTATTATCTTCAACCTTCTTAACTTTAATTTTTCCTTTATCGTTAGCGGCGAGGATAGAATCAATGAGTGACGACGTAGTAGTTCCGAAAGGAATCTCACGAATTACCAATGTCTTTTTATCCTTCTTCTCGATGACTGCGCGAACGCGAATTCTTCCTCCTCTTAATCCCTCGTTATACTTCGAGAAATCCGCTATACCACCGGTTGGAAAATCAGGAACTAGATCTACTTTCTTACCTCTCAATGAATCGATGGAAGCTTCGATCAACTCCACGAAATTATGAGGAAGAATTTTACATGCTAATCCCACTGCAATCCCTTCCACTCCCATTGCCAAAAGCAACGGAAACTTAGCTGGTAGCGTAACAGGTTCTTTATTTCTTCCGTCGTACGACGCTTGCCAGATAGTTGTCTTAGGATTAAACAATACCTCCTGTGCAAACTTGCTGAGGCGAGCCTCGATATAACGCGAAGCAGCAGCGCTATCGCCAGTATAAATATTTCCCCAGTTTCCTTGAGTATCGATGAGCAAATTTTTCTGTCCCATCTGCACCAACGCATCACCGATAGAAACATCACCATGCGGGTGATATTTCATTGTATGTCCGATGATATTGGCTACTTTATTATACCTGCCATCTTCCAGTTCCCACATCGCATGTAACACACGACGTTGCACGGGCTTTAATCCGTCGTCGAGATAAGGAACGGCACGTTCCATAATTACATACGAAGCATAATCGAGGAACCACTTCTCATACATGGTCGCCACTTGACCATGCTGCTCTCCGCGCTTTTCTCCCTTTTGATTATTTGTTGAATCGTTTTGCATTTTTTACTTATCGCTTTTCGAAACTATTGTACTCGATATTTATTTCAATTTCAATATTTAGTTACTGCCATCATTTCACTGATCTCGTAAATATAAATTCCGTTAGCCGGATCGTTAGCGATCATAGCTTCGAGATCTTCACGTTGATCAACTCTCACCACTGCTGAACCATACGGACGATGTGCATCGGCTATTGGTCCAAACACTACCACAACACCCTCTTTGATAAACGGCGCCCAATAGATCACGTGATTCTGCATCACCTTTCTTTCCTCTTCAGTTTCATCTTGAAAGAAGCTCACTCTTGGGGGAATCATCTTCAAGAAATAATAAATCTTATCCACGTTACTATTTATAATATTTATATACTATTACTAAGCAGTCTCTAACTCTTCTCCTTCAGCTGCTACCACTTCAACAGGCTCAAGCTCTTCTTCAATTCTCAAATTACGGATAATAAACTCTTGACGTTCCGGAGTATTTTTACCCATATAGTAATCAAGTAATCCGTGAAGCGACGATTCACCTTGCAAAGTAACAGGGTCGAGACGAATTTTCTTGCCAATGAAGTTTTTAAACTCATCAGGTGAAATCTCGCCGAGTCCTTTGAATCGAGTAATCTCCGGTTTCACTCCCAACTTCTGAATCGCCAATTGGCGCTCCATATCGGTATAACAATAAATCGTTTCCTTTTTATTTCTTACGCGGAACAAAGGAGTTTGCAAAATATAAACGTGACCATTTTTCACCAATTCAGGGAAGAACTGCAAGAAGAATGTTAATAGCAACAAACGAATATGCATACCATCCACATCGGCATCGGTAGCCACCACAATTCTGCTATAACGTAACGTTTCCAATCCGTCTTCAATACTCAATGCATTTTGCAACAAGTTGAATTCTTCATTCTCGTAAACAATTTTCTTCGTCAACCCGAAACAATTTAGCGGCTTACCTTTCAAGCTAAATACGGCTTGCGTATTTACGTCACGCGCAATGGTAATTGATCCTGAAGCCGAATCTCCCTCGGTGATGAATAGCGTAGTATCCATACGTTGAGGATTTCTAAGATCCGTTAGATGCACTCGGCAATCACGTAACTTTTTATTGTGCAAGTTCGCTTTCTTCGCTCTCTCATTTGCCAACTTTTTAATACCGGCAATTTCCTTACGTTCTCTTTCGCTTTGCAGGATTTTCTTCTTCCAAGCTTCAGCAGTTTCGGGATGTTTATGGAGATAATTATCGAGTTGTGTTGTAACAAATTCGTTAATCCAGTTACGCAGTGATGGTCCGCCGGGATGTGTATTCTGCGACCCCAACTTTGTCTTCGTTTGCGACTCGAACACTGGCTCTTGAATACGAATACTGATAGCTCCAGTGATAGAAGTACGAACATCGGCGGGATCGAAATCCTTGCCATAAAAATCGCGGGCTGTCTTCACCAAAGCCTCTCTGAAAGCTGCGAGGTGAGTCCCGCCTTGTGTTGTATGCTGACCGTTCACGAAGGAATAATAATCCTCGCCGTAACCTGTAGTATGTGTAAACGCCAACTCGATATCTTTCGAGCGGATATGAATCACAGGATATAAAGGTTCATCGCTGATATGTGTATTCAACAAATCGAGCAAACCATTTTCGGACTTAAACTCTTGTCCGTTGAAGATCATTTTCAATCCCACGTTCAAGAAAGTATAATTCCTGACCATAGTCTCGATATAATCCATACGGTACGAATAATCGGTAAAGATTTCGTTATCGCAATAAAATATTACTTCGGTACCATCATCCTCACGAGTAGGAAGCTCATGTTTTGTTTGAGTAAGCTCACCGCGTTCGAACTCAGCCCAGGTAGTTTTACCTTGACGGACAGACTGCACTCTAAAATAAGACGAAAGAGCGTTCACGGCTTTAGTACCAACACCATTCAAACCTACAGACTTCTGAAACGCCTGACTATCATATTTACCACCGGTATTGATTTTACTCACGCACTCCACCACCTTACCGAGAGGGATACCGCGACCATAATCGCGAATACGGCAGCGACCATCCTTCACTTCGATTTCGATCTGCTTACCATAACCCATCACATACTCATCGATACAATTATCAACAACCTCCTTCAGCAACACATAAATACCATCATCTTTGCTGGCACCATCGCCCAGTTTCCCGATATACATTCCGGGACGCAAGCGGATATGCTGCTTCCAATCGAGGCTTTGAATACTATCCTCTGTATAATTGTGATCGATCGTTAAAGTTTCTTTTTTCGCCATCTTTTCTGCTCAACCTAATGTTATTCAATTCTTTAAGTTAAAATTCCCTGAAAAAGGGGTTTTCATCGGCTGCAAAGATCGTAATCCTGTCCGACTATATGACCAAAATTAGCCTTTCAAAAGAGAGAAGTTACTAACGAAACCAGCAGTTTTTAACATCAATGATGTTAGAAACAATAAAAAAAAGGCAAAAAAACGCCCAAATGATTGCGTGACAATCATTTTGAATGATTCCCACAAAATCAATCAAAAACTCGATTTAGACCGGGCGTTACTTTTTAGGCTGAAGCTGTATTTGCGGCTTCGCCTTCGATTTAGGCTGAGGAGCTGGTTTAGGAGCTGGCTGAGGCTTGGACAATTTAGCGGCCTCATCGTTCAACTTTTTGTACTGCTGAGGAGTTAAAATTTGCTGCAATTGACTCTCGAACTTCGTTTTAAGTTCCATTTGCAACTTCTGGGCCTCATCAGGCGGCAATGACTTAACTTTTTGAGCGAAAGCATTACGCTCGGTATCACGCTGAACCAAAAATTTAGCATAACGCTTTTGTTGAATGGGAGTTAAGTTCAACAACTGATTAATACGCTGTACCCGCATTTCAACAGTTGGGGAATTCGAAGTCTGAGTAGGGATACTACTTGCCTGAGAATATACCATATTTGCAGATACAAACAGCAAGAGAGCAATTAAAATATAACTTAAGGTATATCTTGGTCGGGAATTGTTAGAACACATCATAATAATTTCTATTTTCAAACTTAGGATATAAACTGACACGACCACAGTAAAAACAGCAATATTTCACTTGAAAAAAAATATTTATCTCCTATTCATCCTGTTAATCAGCATCACCCAGCTTTATGGGCAGTCATCACGCACCCTTACATTTGAGTGGAAAGGCAAGAAAGAAGGAATGCCTGGGCTTGAAATAATGGATTTAAGCATCGACAAGCAAGGGATTATGTGGATGGCCACCAACGACGGGCTTTATAGATGGAACGGAATAGACCTTGATAAAATAGTACATGAGAAAAACAATAAAAATTCTATTAGCGGGAATTACATATTTGAAATAGACGAATTAAAAGACGGGCGACTATACTTCTCCACCAACAAAGGAATATCGATACTCAACACCGTCAATAACAATTGGCAGAACATCTATGTACCAATAGAAAATAACGTTAACTACTGCAATCACTCACGATTAATAAACGACAGCACGATAGTAAGTTTATTTGGATACTATGGCATTTGCATACTCAACATCAATCAACTTAAATGCACAATTTTCAAGACCAAAGCAGTTGATGAAAGTTTAAAATATCTAAAGAGCAGCACAGTCGATAATAACAATAATTTGTGGGTAGCCTGCACAGGCGGACTATTAAAAATAAATTTAAGCAACAATAAGACTGAAACATTTAAACCACGTGAAACATCGGGAAAATCGGGGTTCGACAATATTATAAACGACGTATGTTATGATCCTGAATATCCGGGAAAAATCTGGTGTGCAACATGGGGCGGAGGATTTAAAGTATTAGACGAAAAAACAAAAACTTTTCAATCATACTATGTAGAAGACACATTACTGCCTCAAAATGTGTACAACATCATACACCGTATATTAAGAGTTAAAGGCAATGAAATTATGGTTTCTACCACTGCGGGAATCAAAACATTCGACTGTGCAAAAAGAACCTTCAGTGATATACATCTAAAAAAAGAAAATGGAAGTATTATACCAATAATCAACGGATACAAAGTAATAAGCGACTCGACGATTATAGTATACAATTTCGAAGGATGGGGAAAAACGGTACATCAGCATTTTGAATTTATACCGAAGTCAGTCAACTCCGACGGGGCCACCTATGTATGGAATACAAAATCAACATCAGAAGATCTCGAAAAAATATCGATTTATGCAAATAGGGTTTACAAACGAATCAATCTAAACAACGGAAAAATAATTGACTCCATTCGATTACCGTTACTCGACAAAACCTTCTCAGAAACAAATTCATTTTATCATATTGGGAAAGGGCTTATTCTCTCCACCAGCAACGGACTGTTTTTTCTAAATTTAATAACCGGAAAAACGAATGCAATAAACATTAGCGACCATACACTACCTTTAGAAGAATTAAAGAAAATAAACGATGCACATCTAGTAAACGATAGCACAATAATAATAACCTCAATTAGTGGAAACGCATTTAAACTTAACTTTCATTTAGCAGAAGGGGAAATAAAAGAAATTTATAAGACAAGAAAATTTATTATCGGCAAGAACATACAAAAAACAGCGCAGCCGAAAACGGATTTAATTTACTATGTAGGAGACAATATCTATCAATACAATCCTCAAACAGATCAATTGAAGAAAATACTGCAACTCTTCAAAATCGACAATCGCGAAACGATCACCTCGTTTTATTCTGCCGATGAAGAAGTATTTTGGATAGGATTTGAACAAAACGGATGTAAAAAATTCTTCCGACAAAACAATCAATATTCGTACTATCATATTGGTCCAGATAAGGATCACCCTACCACCTACTTCGCACTCACATCCGACAAAGAAAACGGCATGTGGGGGATTACATACGACGGACTTGTACGAATAGCATCCAACTATAAAATCACCTATTACAACAAGCAAATAGAACTATTAAACGTACGCAATTCTGATGACATACAAACATTAGCAGATGGAAGAATATGGATAAATAATTATCCTGGACAGATAGAAATTGTGACCAACAATATTGACTACAACTATTCGAATTTAAACATCGAAATACGCGATTTACGGAGCAGTGGAAAGAGCATAAAAATAGATCCAGCGAAAAACGAAGTAGTATTAAATCCCGGGCAAACCGATTTGTCATTTTACCTCTCTGCGATACAAACCGACTTTGCATCCAAGATCAACTATAAATTCAGACTGATCAACCACGACAATCTTTGGAAAGACCTTGGCAACAACAGGTATGTAAACATCACCAACTTAGAGCCGGGCAACTACCGACTAGAAATATCGGCTTACGACCCTGAAAGTATTCTAAAGCCTGCTAATAAAATTATTGAACTGAATGTACTTCCATCTTTCTTTCAAAGAAGAATAGTACAAATATTTTTAACCATCATCATTCTGACGATACTAATAATTAGTATAAAATACTTAGCCACAAAACGCCTAACATTGGAACTTGCTGCATTACAAACGCAAAACGAACTAGATCAGATGCGCAATAGCATTTCGCGCGACATACATGACGAACTAGGGGCCAACATAACAAGAATCACCTTAGCAACAGAACTCTTACGACGACAAGATAAAAACAGCAATGAATTTATTGAACAACTAAAAAAGCTAGGAACCCTCTCGAAAAATTTAGGTAAATCGCTTGGAGAAATAGTATGGTCTGTAAATCCTCAGCAAAACAAATCGGAATACCTTATACTATTTATCAAACAATACCTCAACGAAATAAACGAAGACAGTGAAATTAACATTCAATTTAATCACACTGAAATAGGAAAAAACATCACCATCACTCCTAAAGCTCAGCGAAATGTATTTTTAGTTATTAAAGAAGCAGTTAACAACGCATTAAAATATTCGAATGCAACAAATATTCAAGTTACACTTGAATTAAATACCGAAAGCAATCATATAGGAATAAACATAGAAGACAACGGACAAGGATTTAATCTTGATGAATTGAGGCCATACAGCAATGGAATAACCAATATGAAAACAAGATGCAGAGAATTAAATCTACGTTTCAACATTAAAAGTGAAATCAACAATGGCACTATGGTAACAATAGAAGGCGATTTAAGCAAAATAGAACAAACATTCTATTGAAAAATACAAGAAGAAACTACACTTTAGCCGAATATCATGGACAAGATAAAGCTCATTATAGTTGAAGACGATACTGAAATCAGAAACGCGACTCAACTTATTTTACAGACAGAACCTACTTTTGAAATTACAGGAGTTTACGAGAATGGAAAGCAATTTATCGAAGACTTTAAAAACAAAAAAGCGGATGTAGTATTAATGGACATTCAGATGCCAGGGATGAATGGCATTGAAGTTGTGCGTATAGCTAAAGCACAGCGTCCCGAAGTACAATTTTTAATGTGTACCATTTTCGAAAACTACGAATCGATATACGAATCACTTTTAGCGGGAGCAACAGGATACATGTTAAAAAACACGCCTGCCAACAAACTCTTCGATGCGATAAAAGATATTCAAGCAGGTGGATCACCAATGTCGACACAAATAGCTCGGATGGTTATCAATCATATTGCGCAGCCAAAATCGAAAGGAGTAAAATCGATGCCTGAATTATCGACCAGAGAAAACGAAGTACTGCAACTACTATCAGAAGGGCTTTTATACAAAGAAATTGCAGAGCGACTTTTTATCTCTCAAGGAACGGTAAGGCAACATATTCACAAAATTTATGACAAGCTTCAAGTTCAAAACAGAACGGAAGCGCTGAACAAAGCATCTCTTTAATTCTTGAAGCTATACGAATTAGCTCCTGAGTTTAGCAATACCGGCAACTTACTCCATGTTTCAATACTATTTCGATGTCTTACAACAATATAGTACGATATTCCTGATAATGCTCCTGGGAAAGTATGAGAACTAACACCGGAAGTATTCATAATTGAAGTACTTGTTGCTACTAATGCATAAGGTGAAGCAGCTGATCTGAGTTCAACAATAACTGAATCGCAGTCGTTCGGATTAGAACTTAATCCCATATTATATAAATAAGCCGGCATTGAACCACTCAACTGCATCCCTTGATGCAAAGCAGTTAACTGCAGATTTATTGATGTAGGACATAAAGTTATTTTCACGGTATCAGAAACAGTACAACCATTCACAGTTGCAGTAACAGTATAAGTTGTTGTATTAGTTAATGCAGTAACAACAGGATGTTGAACAGTGCTACTACTTAATGCAGTAGAAGGAGTCCAAGAAAATGTTCCAACAGCAGCAGGAACGAACATATTAGCAGAAGGAGTTGTGACAGTCCAAGTGGCATTATTTCTACCTGCTACAAAATTAGCTGCAGTTCCTCCACTATTTTCTACACCTTGTGTTTTAGCTGCAGCAATATTGCAATTTAAAACAACAATTTCAATAATATTTGTTGTTTCATAAAACACTACTTGTCCCGTTAACGTTCCCGTACCGCTATAAGGAGGAACAGTATCATACTCGATAACAAACTTTCTATTTGGCGTTACTCCTGTTGTGAAATATCTCACTTTACCTGATGTTAAATTCAAATCTGTCCACGCAAGTGCAACAACATTATTTGGTGCTGTAGTTGATGGAAGCGTTTGAGGTGTATAAGCAGACGCACCAGATCCGAATGTCACATAACCATTAGTACACGGATACACTTTAGTATAATCAGTATTATAAAATTTAAAAGTGAACGGTAAAGTTAACTCAGCATAGCCATCATCAGAAGTTCCTGTCCAAGTAGTAATATCAGTAGCAGGTCCTGAATAAGCAGTTGAAGGAACTGAAATAACCGTGTATGAAGTAGCCGGCAAAACAGCTCTTAAGGTTGTAGAAAACGGAGCACACCCAGAAATAGAATCTGCTGTAGCAACTATTGAGAGTGCAGAAACTGAAGAAGCAATAATTTCTTTAGCAATACTTCGTTGACCAACAACACCGGTATTTGTGCGAGCGCGAACAGAAAACCAATTTGATGCATTAGGATTTAATCCCGAATAATTATAGGTGGTACCAACGATACCTGAAGCAACAACTGATAACGATGCGGTAGCAGTATCCAACTTCAATAAATCATAAGAATTTGCTCCTGAAACAGCAGTCCAACTAAAAGCAACATCACCTGTAGTACAACCACCTGCATACGATAATGTAGGTGTACCTATAATAGCAAACACAGCATCACTCACATCCGTTAAAGTCCCACTAAATACACGAACCAGCGCTTGAGAAGTCACAGTAGAAGGGACAGTCCAT
>Ga0255345_1007132_pt1 | contig 10589 bp, 13 predicted proteins | sample wastewater_treat_6_FD_192415 | JGI IMG/M metagenome (GOLD analysis project Ga0255345, IMG submission 192415) | Wastewater microbial communities from Lulu Island WWTP, Vancouver, Canada - plant20 | ecosystem: Engineered > WWTP > Wastewater > Unclassified | place: Canada: Vancouver, British... | reverse complement strand
AAGCCGGGGCCGTAACCGCACGGATACTCCATGAACTCTCCGAAATGATCAAACCCGGCATCACAACTAAAGAAGTGGATGATTTCGTTGAGCAAATCATCCTGGAAAACCGGATGATACCCGCTTTCAAGGGCTACAACGGATATCCTGCCAATGCCTGCACATCAGTAAATGATGAGGTGGTTCACGGTATTCCTTCGAAAAGCCGCAGGCTTTTGGAAGGAGATATAATCAGCGTGGACGCAGGTACCATATACAAAGGCTATTACAGTGATGCGGCAAGGACGTACCCTGTAGGAAGGACTGACGAAGCAGCAGAGCGGTTGATCACTGTTACAAGGGAAAGCTTTTATGAGGGGTTGAAGTTCTGCAAGGTCGGTTTCCGCCTTTCGGACATATCCCATGCCATTCAGCAGTATGTTGAAAATAACGGATTTTCCGTAGTCAGGGATTATGTGGGTCACGGTATCGGAAAAATGATGCATGAAGAACCGCAGATTCCAAACTACGGGATACCGGGCCGCGGGCCTAGGCTGGCGGCAGGAATGGCATTTGCTATTGAGCCGATGGTCAACGAGGGGGACTGGCAGATAAAGGTCATGACTGACAATTGGACCGTCAAGACTCTTGACGGGAAACGATCTGCCCATTATGAAAACACTGTGATCATCACAGAAGAAGAACCTTTGTTATTGACAGAGTTAAGCGCAATAGAAGGATCCTTATAAGGGGGTGTGTTTATGGCTAAAAAGGATGTAATCGAGGTTTTCGGCACAGTGCTGGAGGCGCAGCCAAATGCCATGTTCATTGTAAAGCTGGAAAATGGTTATGAAGTGCTGGCGCACATTTCCGGAAAAATCAGAATGAACTTCATCAGGATTCTGCCCGGAGACAGAGTCAAGGTAGAGCTGTCCCCGTATGATTTATCCAGAGGCAGAATTACCTGGAGAGATAAATGATCAGCCGGTAAGGCATTATGATCAGGTTTGCGGCAGTTGCCGGGAGTTAGGAGGAAACGAAATGAAAGTAAGAGCGTCCGTGAAGCAAATTTGTGAAAAGTGCAAGGTAATCAAAAGGAACGGGAAAGTCATGGTTATCTGCCAGAATCCAAAGCATAAGCAGACACAGGGCTGAGGCGATTTGACAGCAATGCATCTGCCGGGAGCGGCTGTGTTTTCCTGCCGGGAGGCAGCAAAACGACCGGCAAAGCATTCTAATATTATTCATGATTCAATAAACAAGCAAGAAGGAGGAAATAGCATATGGCTCGTATAGCCGGTGTCGACTTACCGAGAGACAAAAGAATTGAAATCGGATTAACCTATATATACGGCATTGGAAGGACTACATCACAGGAGATCTTGAAAAAGGCGGGTATCAGCCCCGATGTACGAATAAAGGATCTGTCCGAGGATGAAGTGGGTGCAATCAGAAAGATTATTGATTCCGAATATCATGTGGAAGGCGACCTTAGAAGAGAGGTTTCCCTCAACATCAAAAGGCTGATGGAAATTGGCTGTTACAGAGGGATCAGGCACAGAAGAGGCCTCCCTGTCAGAGGACAGAACACAAAGACCAACGCAAGAACAAGAAAAGGCCCTAAGAAGACCGTGGGCAGAAAGAAAAAGTAAAGGAGGTTCGAGACGATGGCAAAACAGGTAAAAAAGACCGTTCGCACTAAAAGAAGAGAACGCAAGAACATCGAACGGGGTCAAGCACATATCCAATCGAGCTTCAACAATACTTTGGTGACGCTCACGGATCTTTCCGGCAATGCCCTTTCATGGTCCAGCTCCGGATCCCTGGGGTTCAAAGGATCCAGGAAGTCTACCCCTTATGCTGCGCAGATGGCGGCGGAAGAGGCGGCGAAGGCTGCTATGGAGCATGGACTCAAGACGGTGGAAGTATACGTAAAAGGACCGGGATCCGGCCGTGAGGCTGCGATCAGAGCACTGCAGACAGCAGGGCTTGAGATCAACATGATCAAGGATATCACTCCGATCCCCCATAACGGATGCAGGCCACCTAAAAGAAGAAGAGTTTGATGAAAGGGAGGTGTCATTAGAATGGCCAGATATACAGGACCCTCTTGCAGGCAGTGCAGAAGGGAAGGACAAAAACTGTTCCTGAAGGGCGAGAGATGCTACAGCGTCAAATGCGCAGTAGATAAAAGAGCGTATGCCCCGGGACAGCACGGACAAAGCAGAAGAACCAAAATAACCGAATACGGGCTTCAGCTGCGTGAGAAACAGAAGGCTAAGCGGTTTTACGGAGTCTTGGAAGCTCAATTCCACAACTACTTCGAAAAAGCAGCAAAAAAGAAAGGACTGACAGGCGAAAACCTGCTTGTCATGCTTGAGACAAGGCTGGACAATGTTGTATTCCGAATGGGTTTCGCATCTTCCAGGAAAGAAGCAAGACAGCTTGTCACCCACAATCATTTTACGGTCAACGGAAAAAAGCAGAACATCCCGTCATTTGAGGTGTCTGCCGGCGATGTGATAAAAGTAAAAGATAAAAGTGTTTCAACACAGAAATTTAAAGAAATCAGAGACATGTCCATCAGCACTCCGTCTTGGATAAGCGTCGATACGGATAAGCTTGAAGGAAAGGTTTTAGCAATGCCCCTTAGAGAAGAAATCGATACTCCTGTTGCTGAGCATCTCATCGTCGAGCTCTACTCGAAGTAATTGGAAGCCGTTGTATGAAGCTTGTTGATTGGGCTTTGAACGCGACAGACCTGAGAAAAGGAGGGTTTTACAATGATAGAAATTGAAAAGCCGACAATCGAATGTTTGACTCCCGAAGGGCAAAACAGCTATGGAAAATTTGTTGTTGAGCCTTTGGAGCGAGGGTATGGGACCACATTGGGGAACAGTCTCAGAAGGATACTTCTGAGCTCTCTCCCCGGAGCTGCGGTCACTTCCGTTAAAATAGACGGGATCCTCCATGAATTTTCCACCATCCCCGGCGTGAAAGAGGATGTGACTGAGATCATATTGAACTTGAAGAAATTAGCAGTCCGTATTACAGACAACGAGAATTCAAAGAGAGTGATCATCAATGCAGTCGGACCCAAAGAAGTCGTCGCAGGCGACATCATTTGCGACAGCAGCCTTGAGATATTCAACCGCGACCTGCATATTGCGACTTTAGAGGAGCATGCGTCTCTGATAATGGAGATCAATATTTCCAAGGGGCGGGGTTATGTGGCGGCGGAACAGAATAAATATGAGAACATGCCTATTGCCATGATCCCGGTGGACTCTATTTTTACACCGGTCACAAAGGTGAATTTCCTAGTGGAAAATACCAGGGTTGGACAGATAACCGACTATGATAAGCTTATTTTGGAAGTCTGGACCGACGGCAGCATCACACCTAAAGAAGGTGTATCCATCGGGGCAAAGATTATGCAGGAGCATCTGAAGCTGTTTATCGATCTGACCGACAGCATGGATGCGGTGGAGATCCTGGTAGAGAAGGAAGAGGACCAAAAGGAAAAGGCTCTGGAGATGACCATTGAGGAGCTTGAGCTCTCCGTTCGTTCTTTCAACTGCCTTAAGCGGGCAGCCATAAACACCGTGGAAGAACTGACCCATCGTACCGAGGAGGATATGATGAAGGTCAGGAACCTGGGCAAGAAATCCCTGGACGAAGTTAAGAACAAATTAGATGAACTGGGACTCAGTTTAAAGCCCAGTGACGAATAGGAAATAAGGAGGTTTAGCATATGCCGGGCTATAGAAAATTAGGCAAGCCGACCGCTCACAGAAAGCTCATGCTCAGGAGTTTAGTTACGGACCTGTTCCGCGAAGGCAGGATATCCACCACTGACTGCAGAGCTAAGGAAGCAAGAAAGATCGCTGAAAAGATGATCACGCTTGGCAAGCGCGGTGACCTGCACGCAAGGAGACAAGCCATGGCCGTCATCTTCGATGAAGATGTGGTAAAGAAGCTTTTCGACGACATCGCTCCCAAATATGCCGAAAGAAACGGCGGATACACCAGGATCCTTAAGCTGGGGCCGAGACAGGGCGATGGAGCCGAGATGGTATTTCTGGAATTGGTGTAGGAAACAGCATAAAGCAATGTAAAAAGCTCAGGATGTGAAATATCTTGGGCTTTTTGTTTTCTGGGCTCCCCGCAAAGCGGGCGCTGCAATCCCGGATCTGGGCCTGATCCGGGATTGGATATCAAATACACTTTTGTTCCATAAAAAGAATCCAATGGCTATAATAAAATAGAATGTCGCATACCAAGCAACAAGATCCACCTTGGAACCTATATATGTTTCTCCAAAGAAATTAAACAGGAAATGAATCCATATTGGGACAAATAGGTTTTTACAAAGATGATAAGAAATGCCTATGATAAATCCCAGAGATGTAATACATACAATGAATACTATTATGTATTTTATTAGAACTGTCCCATTATATCCTGTGCCTAAAAACCATATCGGAGCATGCCAAAACGACCAGATCAAGCTTACTGCCAAAGAGCCCTTTACAATACCGATCTTTTTCTCAATCGCTGGCAATAAATACCCTCTCCAGCCTGACTCTTCCCCCGTTGCTCCCTGTATCAGAGTAAAGAAGAGTGCAGATATTAGAGTTGGAAATGATAAATCCAATAAGCTTATGCTCATAACACCTCTTTGAATAGAAACCGCATAAACGCTTGATACGAAAATAACAATCTGTATTATAGTTGTTGTTACTAATAAACGGAAATTCAGCTTTGCATTAAAAGCCCTTTTATAAAAACAATTTATAGTGCTGTTTGGATAAAGTTTTTTAAACATTAGCAGCAATACATAGGTTGGGGTCCATGCTGTTATGACAATCAACCACCTCATAGCCAATGGCTCCCCATTCAATATTACTGTTGCTATACAACCGAATGACAAAAGCAATAACCCAAACAATCCATAAGTATAGAGCACATATTGCATTATATAGTTTTTAGGTCTTACAACACTCATGTTTTATACCCTCTTAGGATATCGGCTGTGACTTTATACAATAAACGCTTCCCTCTGCTTTAGAGCCCATAACATAAAAGGTATAGATACCGGTTTCTGCTATTTCAATCATAACAGTACAGGTTTCCATATCATTGCCTTGATACGCGACTGTATCATTCTCATTTATTACTTTAATATCAACATCACCCTTTTTAATGTTGATATTAGCTTCAACCGTATCCCCTTCTGATAAAAACATTTCACTGTTTATAGTGGAATTCATAATATCAAAATCTACAAAAAACTGATGATCATTGCTGGTTTTACTTCCGGAGAATATCTGATTATTGTCACAGCCGGTTATGCAAAGAATCAATGTGCCCAATATTATTAATAAAATGGATCTGAGATTAATCTTTTTCATCTGAAATGCCCTTCCTTGGAGAATATTTTTTCCATACTTTTAATGCAATCGTAACGCAGCAGGCTGACAGGACATAAATCGAGGCCATGATAATCCACATGTTTGGCACATACTTTGACAGAATTACAGCAAAAGCATTTACCGCAGAATGCAGAAACAAAGCAAGAGGATATAACCAGAAGCTCTTGCCACCGATTTTCGCAGCGAACCATACTAAAACCGACAGCGAAATGTGAAGCGCTACAGCGGCGATGCGCTCGACTATCCCCATCAGGAAATGAAAGGAAGGAGTACCGGACAATGCTACAAACGTGGTGTACAGTGTTTGTAGTTTTGCTTCGTCGGTCACGTCGGATATTAGTTTGTCTGCCATGCCGGCGTTAAGCATGACCGCCATTACGATATTTGATATCATACTAAAAACCAGAATGTAAAAAGCCTCAAATCCACCGTGTCCAGCTCCGTACATCAGGGCGTTTCTGTCGTTATTTTGAGTCTTTTTTAATACAGTTTTAAAAGCGGCAAAACGGCCGGTTTCTTCAAAGAGCCCGGCTATAAGGCCTCCAAAAATACCATAGTACCAGATGCTGCTTTGAATTATTTTTCCGGCTTCGGTTGTAAAAATAAATGTAATAAGGAAACGTTCAAGCAGCAATGCAAATATTATAAATACTGCACAGCCAACGAAGAACGGTGCTATCTTTGTCTTATACCTCTTCTTGAAAACAGAAAAAAGAACAACCGGGATAGCTATGCCAGTCAGTGCAACTATTACCATAAAAAAAATTGATAATGTAGGGACAGAGTACTCCATGAACTTATTCTCCTTTTCTTTTTTATCGAATTCCGCTACTATTGTTGATCTTTATTTTATTCACTCGCATCGTACTCAATCACGACGTCTTTTGCATCAAAATAGAGAAGGTCCCCATCATCATAATGCCAAATTGCTTGAAACAAAGATGGCTTTTTAATACCATTTGTTTCTGCATATTCACTAAAAACCACTGACCATTTTACGCTTTCACTCTTTCCATCTGTTGTAGTGGCTTCTCTGTCGTTTGTTGTAAAGGAACACATTTCTCCTTTTTCATTAAAGGTAAAAATACCACTTGCTGTTCTTCCATAATAAGATATCGTAGCCATTGCGTGTAAAGGATCGATTTCTTCCCATGTTATATATTCCTGTATGGCTGCATTGGGGATAATAAGGCACTCTGACAAAAAAGTGACCAGGCTTGCCTTATCCATAGCCTCTCCGGTTTGATTAAACAATGTGAAATACTTTGCCAAGACACCTTTCATTGAGCCTTTTCCAGCAGTATATGAGTCCAAGCCTTCAAAGGGTATCCCATACATGGAGCTATCAATGTATGCAACTCGTGCGGGTTCATCTGCTATATTGTATTGGATATAATCAATAACAACTGTGGGTTTTTCTTTCCCGAATTTGAACTTAACGTCTTTGTATACTGCCTTCATAGTCTGCATTTTGGATGTGCCTATATAGCCGCAATATTTAAAATATTTTTTAACAGAGAGAGGAAAATGCAGAACATCTTCTTCAGTAAATACCTCCGAAGTTCTTGTCGTGTCTATAAAAAAATCATTTCTGCTTGAAATAAATTCAGCATGTGTTTTAGAATATGGAATGGAAAAAAACACTGCAATGCTTCCCAAAAAGCATAACAGTACTCCAATCACTATAATCATTTTCTTAATTCCTCGCCTTCTCATTTACACACAACCCCTATTCCTCATTAATAAAAGGACTCAAAACAACTTTGTTTTGTACATCGTTTCCTGCTGAGGCTCCTCGGCTTTCATTTTGTGTAAGGCTAATACCTGATCCAAAGATGCGAAGTTTGAATAGCATTGTGATCATTTTTTTTATTGCAGGCTTACCGCCCAGTCCGTTCTTCGTTATGGAAGCCCTAAAATACTCTTCATTTAGCTGTTCAGTTATGCAGTATTCTCGTACGCCGTCATAAATATTGTTGTTGGCTTTTTCATGCTCATAAAGACTTTTTAACATAAAGATTCTCCAATCAATGTATTCTATTTCCTTCTTAAGTCGCATTTTCTTTCGGCATCATGATTGCCTTGATATTTTGTTCCAGCTTGATTAGACCTTTGTAAAGACCACCGGTTAATTCAGCATCAAACCCGTCAAAGATTTTTTCAAGAAATTCTATTTCGAGTCCATCCCGGTCTTTAAAGTATTTCAGGCATTTTGAAGTGAGTTCAATTCTTAACGCCCTGGCGTCATTTTTATCCTTCGATATCATTACATACCCGGTTTTTTGCAAAGCAGCTGCAATCCGTTTTGCATTTTGGCGTGAATAACCGATATAATTCGCCACTTCACTTATCATCGGAGGATCCTGGAATTTTGAAACGCCTAAGATGAAAAGCCATTGCTTCGTAGTGATGTTCTCATCAAATTCATCCCCGAGTACCTGCAGCTTGTTTGATAAGGTAAATATTGTGCCAAAAATATATGCCTTCTGTTTCAACTCGTTCATTTATCGCCACCTCATTTATGTAACATGTTACTCATATAATATGCAACATGTTACGCTTTGTCAATGGCTATATTAATTATTTTTTGAGGAAAATATCCCGACTATAACACACATCCATTATTTAACGCTCGTTTGGATTATGGCATCCAAATTTTGTTTGTTAATAGTTTTTATTAAAAATATTTTGGTATTTATTTACTCGTATAGAAAAACCACTCTGCTTTTGATACAATGTTTGTATCAAAAGCAGAGTGGTTTTATGGTCGAGGTGACAGGATTTGAACCTGCGGCCTCTACGTCCCGAACGTAGCGCTCTACCAAACTGAGCCACACCTCGGCAACCATTTTATAATAACGTTTCCACAGGTCTTTGTCAACGGGGAAAAGCTTTTTCAGTAAGCGAAAACCCTGAAAGAAGCTACCTGCTTTTTACGGCATGGTACCCAAGCACTTCGATTATCTCACCCGGGGCATTCTGAGGGAAGTGAAGTTCGCCCGCCGTAGTTCTGCCGGTGTTTTTTAGCTCTGTGACTTTTATCCCGCTTAGGGACCAGTTATGCTTCAGCCCGGCAAAGGTCATTTTCTCAGGGACAAAATCCGGATGGTTATCTTTGAAGTTATTAAGGCTTTTCGGGGCGTTATTGTATGATGTGAAAATGCCTGCCACTTCACCCCCGAGCTTTATTAGTGGTGAGATCATTTCAGTGGAAAAGCTATTATAAGTAAAGAGGGAATTAACCGTTGAATAATCGTCGATGTAAAAATCTACGGCGCCGTTTTTCACCGGGAGATTCTCAGGTTTTCCCACGATAAAAACAAAATTATTGTCACTGGAGGATAAATATTTTTTGATCTTTCGTATCCGTTTCAGTGATGGATCCAAAATTATAAAAGTATTTTGCTTTCCAAGCTTGCCTATATATCCCAGCAGAAAATTAAAGGTAAACGGGCCTGCCATAAAGCAATTGCCCTCATTCAGCGAACCGGTCAGGCGGTGATACATCCAAACATATGCTTTTGTGATCAGCCTTCTATATGTAGAGCTGAATTGATCCTTCATGGCCATAACGGACTCGACATTCTCAAATGCTTTAAAAGGCGTCTCTTCCGAAAAATCACGGCACATTATTATTCCGTCGGAAACAGCAGCCGAATAACCGCAATCGCAGGAGAGGACCCCTTTTTGGATATTGCCCGTGGAAAGGCTGGCAGAATTGAGTTCCAACGGTACCTGACAGCGAGGACAGTATAGGTAAGGAATGAACAAAAACGGGACGCCCGCCGATCCTGAGCCGCCGGGATCATAAGCTTTAAGCTCTTTGATTTCATCATCAAGTTCATTAATAAAAAATGCAAGGTTGTCCCTTTCTTTAATCAGGAGATTTCTTTTATTTCTCATCATATCGGCACAAACTTCGAGTACGATCTCGTCTTGAAATCGGGAGGCATTCTCGAGGAAAAGCAGAAGCTGGATCTCCTCCAGGGAGAAATAATACTTTTTATATTTTAAAATTTTCTCCATATTGGAAACGCACTCTTTATCGAAAGTATACTGACCGCCTTCACGATTGGGAGTCAGCAGTCCGTTATTAATATAAAATCTTACCGCGCTTGTATTCAGGTTGAATTTTTTTGCAAAGGTACCGATTTTCATTGCCGCCCTCCCCAAAAATGTTTCTGATTTAAGTATAATCATTCCGCAATTTTACGTCAATCTTATGTCGCAGCTATGGCTATTCCGACTTGTTAATTTAACTCAACTTCAGCTTCAGTATTTCTTTTTTCTTTTGTCCATCTCAGCAGCAAATATCTCTAATATCAGCACAGGGAAGGCCTTATGCGTAAAGTCGAGACAAATCCAACTAACATTATATGGTAAAAAGCAACGGATTTTACTATATAAACGAATATCCGTTGCTTTTACCATCAAAAAGGTGGGTAAATCCCATGGAAAGCAACGGGATTTCGGAAAAAGACTGTATTCCGTTGCCTTTTCATCGAAAAAGGCAACAGAAATCGAAGAATTCTTAAAAATCCGTTGCTTTTACTGCAAAGAATGGCATGGAAACCCCTAAAAAGCAACGAAATTCGAACAAATTATCATTTTGCGTTGCTTTTTGCTCAAGTCCTTATAGAGTTCACTCTCAAAATTGATGCCACATATCAATCCATAAAGATAAAACGGATTATTTTTCCCATCCTAACTTTACACTAAGCGATCAAGAAGGGACAGGTTCCTAAAAGGCTGGGACGTACTCTTTTATTTTTTCACCGGCCTTGTAGTACCAATACTCGGGAAAGTACTTGAGGACATCGTCAATCGTAAAGTCGCCTTCGGCGATCTTAAAGCCGGTTTTCGCTATTTCCTTCAAGAGGGAGATATAGTTGCCTATGTTAGCCATCTGGCTGAGCTGACCGATAGCGGCGGTGGTAATTGTACTCAGCAGAGTGAGACCAATGACCGTTCGGTAGCTGGGGTTGTTATAGACGGCGTCAATAGCGGCTCCAAAGCTGAAGCCTGCGCCTGCCAGGGCAGTTATAGCGCCGAACCAGTCATTACCCAGCCCAAATATGCCTTTGACGACGGATTTGGTGCTGAGACCCACATTATGTGCCGCCAGCATGGCTGCACAGTCGTCAGCCGTTGCTCCCGCCATTCGCAGCGAGGCGA
>Ga0255345_1007124_pt1 | contig 10598 bp, 11 predicted proteins | sample wastewater_treat_6_FD_192415 | JGI IMG/M metagenome (GOLD analysis project Ga0255345, IMG submission 192415) | Wastewater microbial communities from Lulu Island WWTP, Vancouver, Canada - plant20 | ecosystem: Engineered > WWTP > Wastewater > Unclassified | place: Canada: Vancouver, British... | reverse complement strand
TTATTTGATAGGTTAGCCTGTTTATGCCTTCTATTTTAAATATACTGTAATAATTTGAGATAAGCATATTTTTTATTGAGCGCTCAATACTTTGAGTTTTAGTAATATTTGTTGTCCAGTCAATAACATAAGAGTTTTTAATGGTGTTATCAATATCACGCACTATCTTTTTTATAAGCTCTGTATTTTCTTCTGATACTACAAACTCATTTGCCTTTGACATTTCCTCTCTTACTGTTTCAAATATTGCAAACTGCTCTTTTGATAGGCAATATTTTTTTGCTGCATCTATCTCACCTGTTTTTATATCCTTTTCAACAAATTCCTTTAGCCTGTTTTTTCTTTCAAGCCAGTTTTGTTCAGTTTCATCAAGTATTTTCTTTAATTTTTCAAGAAGGCTTGTGTAATATACTGGATTATCATTAATTTTTATGTTAATAGTATGCCTTATTAATTTCTCTATTGATATGGCTTTTCCTTTATCTGAGCTTATGCTTTCTATTAGCTTATCAAAATCATCATCAAATAAGGTTATTGGTTTTATATATAAAGATACCCCTTTTGCTTTTAAGTGATCTGATATTATCTTTTTTACTTTCTCACCACAACCTGATATATCAATTTCATCTTGTGGGCTAAATCTTGCCTTAGCTGCTGCCCTAATATAGGATAGCCATCTAAGGTCATTTATAAATTCCTGACTAACGTGGGAAGGAAGTAAGATTTCAACTGTTTCTGCAAATCTCTTATATGCTATTTCAAATGCGGCTCGCTTGTCCTCTGATTCAATGACATCAAGAAGACTATCTATATCATTTTTATTAGCTCCATAAAATATTCTCATTACGTCTTCCCTGTAAGACTTCATTTGAGATACTATCTCATCAATTGAAGTCATCGGAGACCCTATGTCCTCAACATTAAATATAGAAAGAGCTTCATCTAAAAAGTTAGATACTCCATAATAATCAATGATATAACCACATTTTTTCTTCTCAGAGTACACCCTGTTAACTCTTGCAATCGCCTGAAGTAGATTATGCTCAATTAATGGTTTATCAAGATACATTACCTGTTCAATTGGTGCATCAAATCCAGTAAGGAGCATATCTACAACAATTAAAAAGCAAAGGTTATCTTCTTGTATTGGCTTTAAAAACCTTGATATTATTTTTTGTTGTTCAGCTTTTGTTGTAAGATGAGCCTTTAATCTTGGTTTATCATTTGGAGTTGCTGAGTAAACTATCTTTACTTCTAGTTCTTTTCCTGTAACGTCCCTTACATATTTTGATAGCATGTCATAGTAAGTAACTGCTGCATCCCTTGAAGGTGCTACAACTTGAGCTTTAAGCCCATTTGGATAAATATTATCCCTGTAATGAGCCAGTATATCCTTTGATATTTCTTCAATTCGCTCTCTTGCCTCTAAGACCGGTAGCTTTGTAGCATACTTTTGTTTAATTGCTTCTCTTTCTCTTTCTGTTTTTTCTTCAAATTCCCTGTTAAATATATCATCAAGCTTTTCACCTTTAATTTGTAGTTTTGGCTTTCTTCCTTCATAAACAATTTTAACAGTTGCGCCATCTTCAACTGCCTGATGCAAAAAATATTTATCAATATATGAGCCAAATGTTCTTGGAGTTGATTTATCTTTTTTATCTATTGGGGTTCCAGTAAAGCCAATAAAGGCAGCATTAGGGAGAGCCTGCCTCATATTTTTTGCCATTAACCTGTACTGGCTTCTGTGGGCTTCATCAGCTAAAACTATTACATTGGATTTAGTGGTAAGTACTTCAAATTTTTCCTTGTAAGTTAGTGGCTTTAAAAGGACCTCATCTTTTAATTCTTTAACAGTATCTTCTGTTTGAAATTTTTGTATTAATGTTGTTATTATTTGAGCTTTTGGATTTGATAATAGTTCTTTTAAGTGCTTAATTGATCTTGCCCTTACTGGTTCAGTATATTTATGAAGGGTCCTTAAAAATGTTTTATAAATTTGTTTATCAAGGTCATCTCTGTCTGTAACAACAAGTATTGTTGAGTCATATAGTTTTTTATCTCGCCTTATCTTTATTGCAAGATATACCATAGCAAGACTTTTTCCAGAGCCTTGGGTATGCCAAATAACTCCGCCACGAGATAACTTATCCTTACCGCTCTTTAGCCGACTAATTGCTTTATTTACTGCTCTATATTGCTGATATCTACATATCTTTTTTACCTTTTTACCTGATTTTGAGTCTCCCTCAAATAATATGAAATTTCTCATAATATCAAGTAAGTTTTCTTTTTGTAGAACACCTTGCAAAAGGATGTTTTGGCCAAAATCTTTATAGTCCTCTACATCAGAAATACTAAACGGATAAGGGTCTTTCCACTCGAGGTAATCCTGATAGGATGAGCTTAATGTTCCAAGATATGCATGGTATTTATTTAATATAACCGTAAAAAAATTAGTATAAAATAGTCTTGGAGCACCTTCTATTATTTGGGAATCTCTTTGATTTGCATATCTTTTTAGTTGGATAAATGCATCATTTTTTCCTTTTAGCTCAAATTCTTTGCCTTCTATAAATGGAGACTTACATTCAAGAATTACTATAGGTATTCCATTTATAAAGATTACTATGTCAGGCTTTATTATTTCCTGAGGGCCTTTTACTGCAAACTGCCTTGTAACTAAGAACTCATTATTTTTTGGATTTTCAAAATCTATAAAGGTAACTGTTTGTTCTTTTTTGTTGCCTTTTAAGTCAGTTCCTTTAACTGTAAAAGTTAAGTTTACTATTAAGTCAAATATCTTCTCATTTATCTCTAAAGTGTTTGCACCAAGTTTTTCTGGTCTTGTTAAATATCTAACTGCTTTATTTATCTGGTATTTATCCATCCAGGGGTTTAGTCTTTTAAGAGCTTTTTCAAGACGGGGGGCAAGTATTACTTCGGTTATTGATTCTCTTTCATTATTTTCAGGAATTAGGTTATCACCATGAATAAATTCATAGCCTAATTTATTTTGAAGGTATTCTATTGCAGGTATTTCAACCAGTGTTTCCTCATTACCTAAATAGGCCATAAAGCTCCTTTTTGTATTTAGACTTTTACTCTTATCTTGCCAGTAAGTAGCTGCTGCATAAGTCCTTTTTTTAATAAGTTTAATTTTTCTTTTTTTGATTTATATAATTCTAATCTATCATCTACGGAAGATAAAATGGATGCTATTTTAAGTTGTTCCATTATTGGTGGGATTGGGATTAAAATCTTCAAAACCTGTAATTTAGATAAATTAAACCTTGTATATCCTTGAGCAATTTTTATTATTGATTTTCTTACTGATTGGCCTCTTAATAAATATCTTAAAAATTCAGGTCTTACTTTATTGAAATCATTAAGTCTATATCCAAAACAAAAACTATTTAAATATGTTTCTTTTAAATCATCTAATAGAACAGAGGTATAACCAACCTCTTCAGCTGTTTCAGATGATGTTGTAAAAAATACATCTCCATACTGTACTTTATTTTGTGCTTCATCTTCATCAATCATGACAAAATCTAGATAACTAATATCTATTTTTGTATTATTAAATATATTTTTATACGGAATAAAAGGTTTACCTTTGCCAAAATGTTCCTTATTTTTCCCACTTAATCCATTATATGTGGTTCCAAGATTTTCAAGTGACGTTACTTCCCAATCTTCAGGAATTATCCCTAGCTTAGTCTCTTTATAACCATCTTTTAATTTTTCCATTGGTCTTTTTTAATCTAAATTAGAATCCTAATTCTTTTAAATAATTACTTAATTTAGCTTCAATCTCAATTTCATTATTTTTTAATTCGCTAATTTCTTTTAAAACAGCAGGTATATCAACTTCTTCTTCCTCATTATTCGTATCAACATACCTACTTATATTTAAATTAAAATCATTTTCCTTAACTTCATCTATTGCTACTATTTTTGCATATTTCTTAACATCTTTATATTCATCAAAAGTATTAACAATCTTTTCTATATCTTCTTCTTTTAATTTATTCTTATTTCCAACCTTTTCAAATCCAGAGCTTGCATCTATAAATAAAATTTTATTCTTTCTTTCTGGTTGTTTGGACTTATTAATTATAAGTAAAGCTGCAGGAATGCCTGTACCATAAAATATATTAGGTGGTAGTCCTATAATTGCTTCTATGATATCTTCCTTAATAATGCCTTCTCTAATCTTTCCTTCAGCTCCGCCTCTAAACAATACCCCATGAGGGATAACTGTTCCCATCCTGCCTGTTGAGTTTAAGCTTGCTATCATGTGAGACACAAAAGCTAGGTCTCCATAAGATGTTGGGGGTATGCCATAAATATATCGATTGTAGTTATCATTTTCAGCTTCTTCTTTTCCCCAATTCTTAAGGCTAAAGGGGGGATTTGCAATTACTATATCAAATGTTTTTAGTACCCCACCTTCAGTATGGGCTGGATTACGCAAGGTATCGCCTTTTCTAATGTCAGCTCCTTTTGCATCATGAAATATCATGTTCATCTTACATATTGCCCAGGTTGATATATTTATTTCCTGACCAAACAGGGATACATTTTTGTAGTTATATCCATTTTCCTTTATATATCTCATGGCTTGAATTAACATACCACCTGAGCCAACTGTGGGATCATATATTCTACTACCTTCCTTGGGCTTAAGAAGCTTTACAAGAAGTCTTGCAACTTCTGGTGGAGTATAGAATTCTCCACCTTTTGCTCCACCTTCATCAGCAAATTTCTTTATTAGATATTCATAGGCTTTACCTAAAATATCCTCTTCTTGTAAGTTTTCATTTGCTAGGTTAAGGGAATCAAATAATATTAGAAGCTGAGATAATTTTTTATCTGATACTCTTTCTTTATTGTTATAATCAGTTGTAGTTAAAACACCTATAAGTTCCTGGTTTGTGGGGCAATCTTCAATAGCTCTAAATGCTTTGTCAAGTTGAGGGCCTATGTTTAGGTTTAAGTCTTTTAGCCTTGACCATCTTGCTTCTTTTGGAATATAAAAGGTCTCATAGAAGGTTGGGTCATCAAGTATCTGGCTTATATCCTTTCTATCAATACCTTGGGCAATAAGTTCTTTCTTTTTCTTACTGGCCTCTGATTCAAATACATCATTCATTCTTTTTAGGAAAAGCATGCCAAAGATATAATCTTTATATTCTGCTGCATTTAGTTCACCGCGTAATATATCTGCTGCTTTCCAGAGGGTGGCTTCAAGTTTTTGAAGGGTTACTTTTTCCATAGTAAATTAATCCAAAGTGATTTATTTATTTTTTTATGAATGCTTAATCATATTAATATTAATATCATCACTAACAAAATACTATTATGTTTATTATATTGAGTTTCAGTATTTTATAAAGAAGAAAATCTATAGAAAGCAATTGGTAGGTAAAAATCAAAGATTCTTTTTTCGTAAAGGAGCTGACTTAACTAGCTTTAACTATTTTACTTTTAGATAAAACAATAGCATAATAATATAATCATCATGAACTTTAAAAATATGAAAGCAAAAGAGTGAAAATATTAAATTATAAAATACTTTTAAAAAAAGAACCTGAAGGTGGGTATACAGTATTAGTTCCTTCTTTGCCTGGTTGTATTACTTATGGCAAAACAATTGATGAATCGATAACAAATGCAAAAGAAGCCATAGAATTATATATTGAGAGCTTAAAATCTCATGGCGAAGATATTCCTACTGAAGAAAATATGTTAGAGTATACTTTAACAGTAAACGAGAATTCTTAATTTACCTATTATGACGTCTGCCAAGATTATTAAGATATTAAAATCAAAAGGCTTTGTCCTGGATAGAATCAAAGGAAGTCACCATATTTATTACCAACCTGAAACAAAAATAAGAGTTGTTGTTCCATTCCATAAAAAAGATTTGCCAATAGGTACTTGTATCGCAATTCTAAAAAGTGCTGGCATAAATAAAGAAGAATTAAAAGAGTTAATGTAAGACTTGACTAGCTACTTTACATAAAAGTTAGAGCCAAACTATCTTTTGTTGAAAATGAAAAAGAAATATTCTTAAAAACAATCATTCCCAGCAGAGAGGCTACAAAAAAATATTTGGAGGTAAACAATGAAATATAAACTTGATAATGAGGAAAAAGAAATATTAAATGAATATAAAAATGACGAGTATGTTGAAATACCTGACATGGTAAAAGAAATAGAAAAACATGCGGAATATGCTAAAGCAACATTTCAGAATTGATATACTATATATATTAATTATAAAACAAGTCCCTATAAGGACTTGCCGATCGTGATCCACAATCCTATTGATAATATAGCAAAATTATTATTGATTTGCCAAGTATTCTGAGGGATGTTATTTATTATATAGAGAATGAAAAGTTACATGTCTTATTAAAACATAGAAACCAGATTAGATATCATGGTCAAAAATATGTGAAGTATAAAACTTTTTACACCGGAATTAAATTTTAATATTGTTAATCAATAAGCATTTCTTTTAATATACTTTTGACTTCTGTAATTTCAGTCTCTTTTAAGCAACCGGCCTTTTCTTTTAACCTTATTTTATCAATTGCTCCTATTTGGTCTAGAACAATCCATCCAATTTTATTTTCAAAAGTTATTTTTATTCTTGTAGGATAACTTCTAGATTTTGTAGTCATCGGAGCAATAATAACAGTATCTATATTAAAATTCATTTCGTCTGGTGAAAGAACAACACAAGGTCTAACCTTCTTTATTTCATGACCAATTGTTGGATTAAGGTCCACCCAAAAAATGTCATATTGGCAAATTACCATTCCCAGTCCTTATCGAAAGCGTTGTCGTCGCTAATCAAAAGAGCATCTTCTTTATTTTTGTGCATTTCTTTAAAACTTTCATTCCAATTGGCACGAGGTTCCTTAACTGCTTCAATTATTATTTTTTTATCAACTACATTTAATTCAACTTCGCTACCTAGTTCACATTCCTTAATTATGTTTGAGTTTATTCTTACTCCTTTTGAATTTCCAATTTTTATTAAATTTGTTTTCATTTGTACTCCATTTACAGTGATTACAATGTAATTACATTATATATTAAAAATATTTGATTACAAGAAAATATTTTGTATTGTGGATACTAGTTTTTAGAATTAGAAAAGGAATCAGACATATATTGATACATATATGCCGTAACCAAAATGTCTGGTAATAGTAAATCAGACTGGAAATCATTGTTATGGTAAATCCAGACTTTAACAGTAAGCGAGAATTCTTAATTTACCTATTATGACGTCTGCCAAGATTATTAAGATATTAAAATCAAAAGGCTTTGTTCGTATCAAAATTGGTTTAAATCAAACTACACGTTCCCAAAGTTATACTAGTATTTAATTTTTAAAAGATATTTTAAAATATGTTCTAATTTATAAAAACTCCAGCACTTTTTTTTAGAAAAAATTACCTACTTATAAAAAAATTGTTTTAAAGTTATAATATAAATTGTTTATTAAAGTTAATACTATTTAAGAATTAATATTTTGGAGTTTGATATGAGTAAATTTCAACAATATACAGCCATTATTGAAAAAGAAGATAATCTTTATGTGGCATTATGCCCAGAACTTGATATTGCAAGTCAAGGGGAAACTGTTGAGGAAGCAAGGGCAAATCTTATAGAAGCAATAGAATTATTCTTTGAAGTTGCATCACAAGAGGAAATAAATGAGAGACTTCATAATGAAATTTTTATAACAAGGTTAGAGGTTTCTGTTGGGTAAACTAAAAGTATTATCTGGACAGGAAATCTGCGAAATACTTTCAAGTCATGGATTTAAAATTGTAAGACAACGTGGAAGCCATATTGCAATGCAGAAAAAATCAGGCATCTCTACAATTACCGTTCTGATTCCTAACCACAAAGAAATCAAAATTGGAACACTTAAATCAATCATCAGGCAATCAAAATTACCCTCATCTGAGTTTGAAGTTTAATATTTGTAAAAATTGTCTTTACTAAGCTTTGATATATATACCGAGGTGACTGGAGAAGGGATATTAAACAACATCTAGAACTTTTTATTATCAAGAATGCTTTGAAATGTAGATAGACAAGTTTGCCTATTTACCCATTGGCCCATAATAGGTTTTATAATATTATTGCAATAACACCTCACTCTTGATGGTAATACTGACAATAACAAGTTCAAAAAATTATTTCATTTGCTTTTTTACATGGTACTATCCAAAAGATATGAGAGTAGATCAGTAATTATTATTATCAACAAGGATTTTAAATCAGTTAAGAATTTTTAGTTAGATTCTAGATAAATGAAATATTTATTTAAACCTATTTCTATTAGTTAGAAAGGTGCATTCTTAATATCAATAATATTTGTTATATCAGTATCTGCAGGAATATAATCCCATAATATTTCAACTGCCCATGCTGAACTTAGGCCTACTACAGTAGGGCATTTAATTGTATGTGCTCCAAGTTTTTCAAATTCTTCCATATCTTTTTTATTATAGAAATCAAATGTCCTTCCAAATATCTTTTTATGTATTTCCATACATAAAACTGTATCAAATCTTTGCAAAAACTTTTCATAAAACTCTTTTGCAAGCTTACTTGACTTTGAGCCCTTTTTGCCATTCTGCCACTCTTCATAAGTTCTTCCAAAGAAAAAACCAAAAGCAGTTAATGCACCTGAAAAAGCACCACAAGAGCCATGAGTAGACGAAGCACCTCCACCCGAAAGTGAGTAAAGACTTCTAAAGATTTGTGGATTTTTAACTCCTAAAACAGAAGATATTGAATGAAAGGTAGCTTGAGCACAATTTGATTTAGAGGCTTCTGCTTCAAATCCAATTTTAAAAGCAAGATCTATTGCCTGTTGTTTTGTATAACCATTTATTTTTTTCATTTTACCAGCTTAAACTATTTAAAATTGCTTTAAATTAATTTAAGAATATTGTAAAAGTTAATATTACTAAAAAGTTTCTACTATAACAACACTTGAACTAAAATTTAAAATGAGCTGATAATCCTTGGCTACAAAAAAATAAAAACCCTCTCATTTTCGCTTAGTCACTTAGCATAAATGCTTGTAAATTATTTGATTTCATTTTGATCTATTAGATAACAAATCCTTTAGCATTTTAGAAGCATCTTTTAAAATGACTTTCCTATGACCTGGCAATAAAATTTTAAATTCTAGGTTTAAGTTATTTATTTTTCTTATTGACTCCCAAGCTTGTTTTATATCAGATGCCATTAATTTTCGGGACGGAGTTAGATTACCTTTTCTATTTACTTGAAGAGCATCTCCACTAAATAAAACTTCTTTTCCATAAAGAGAAATACTGCCAGGTGTGTGTCCTGGGGTATGAATTATTTTAAACCCTTCTATTTCATCTCCTTCTTTTAATAGTAAGTCAGGTTTAACTGTCTGAAATTTCATTACTCTTTTTAAGAAAAATGAAAGCAAAACATCTGGAATTCCCTTCATTTCCTTTACTTGCCTTTCTCCAGAAATACTTGGAGCATCAGCTTCATGGATAGCTATTTTTGCATCTGTTATTTTCTTTAATTCTGCTACACTACCACTGTGATCTGGGTCAGAGTGAGTAAGAACAATATAATGAATGTCTTGGCTCTTTTTCCCTAATCCTTCAATATACTTTATAATTTTTCCTCCATTACCTGGTAAACCAGTATCAATAATTAAGATGCCATCTTTATTCATGACAAGATAACTATTGGCGCCCCTAACATTTTCTATTTGATAAATTTCTGATGTTATTTTCATATATTTTAACTTAGCCTTCCTCTCCTTCTCATTCTTCTTCTGTTTTTCTCATTTTGGTTTGTCCTTCCTTTCTAATGGCCTTACCTACCCCATTAGTAAGCCTAATAAACCAAAAAATTGCCTTTGTTAATGAAAAAAATAAATATTATCCACCATTATCAACCGCTTTCATTAATCGCTTTTAAAATTCGTATGAAATTCTTTAGTTACGTTTTTAGTTTTGATAACTAGCATAAAAAAACAAAAATTAATAAGACTGCCAAACTACCTTTTGTTGTATTTTATTATTATAGAATATAATCGCCAGTCCGCCAAATGGAATGGGTCTCAATAAAGCCCAATAACCTAAAAAGATAAAATATCGATAAACTGATAAGCTTTGTCATAAATAATTATAATAAGAGACTAATAAAGTTGATTAGACATACATATTATTGTGGAATATTAGAGATAATACATAAATACCATTTAATAGTAATTATGAAGAAATATTTATATCCTTGAGAATATGAAGATACAAAGGATTTGTAAAAATAATTATTCCGTTAAGTTTCAACAAGCTGGCCATCTTTTATAACAAAAATCATGGTTTTTTCTGTTTTATCCAAAATTGTATTTAAATAAATTTTATTTTCTTTAATTTCAATGTTGGTAATTTCCAGATTTTTGCTTTTCCCAATTACCTTGTCCTGGATATTTTTAAAATAAAAATATCTGTTAAGATTTGAGGTAAGGGCATGGGTCATTGTGCCATTTTGTTCTTCTGCTATCAAAA
>Ga0255345_1007121_pt1 | contig 10602 bp, 6 predicted proteins | sample wastewater_treat_6_FD_192415 | JGI IMG/M metagenome (GOLD analysis project Ga0255345, IMG submission 192415) | Wastewater microbial communities from Lulu Island WWTP, Vancouver, Canada - plant20 | ecosystem: Engineered > WWTP > Wastewater > Unclassified | place: Canada: Vancouver, British... | reverse complement strand
GCCGAACGGCTGTACATGGCGGTCCACGATACGACCGTCCACCATCACGTCGGTGACGAGATCGTACATCTCCGGCTCACCGTACTTGCCGCCGATGCCCCACAGGACAGGATCGGCCCAGCGCGCCACAGGCTCCACCTTCGCCTCGCCGCCCGGCGCGACCTTCGCCTTCGCCACGGGCAGCGCAAGACGCACGCGACCGTCTTTGACCGCATACGCGCGCACCTCAGCCTCGACCGCGTCGGCACTTTCGTTGACGATTTCGATCTCCGTACAGAGGGTTGAACGGCGCCAGGACGGCTTCGCATAGACATCCTTCACCCGCACGGGCGAAACGTAGTCGATGAAGGTGTCGCCCAACAGACCATCCGTGTTGTGATGCTGCTGGCACCAGGCCCATCTCAACTCGATCTCGATCGTGTTACGCCCTTTCACCGCGCCCTTCAGCGGTACGGTCACGATGCCCATGCGTCCGCAGTACTCGCCGCACGGCGTGCCGTTGCAGAAGAACTTCGCTTCGCCGATGATGCCCTCCGAAACGTAGTTGACCGTGCCCGCGCCGTCCCAGTCGAACGTGGTGCGCAGACGCAACGAACGGTTGTGATCGCCGAAGAGCGTGTCCGAGACCTTGAAGTCGGCAAAGCCGGCGAGGTTGGTGTAGGCGCACCATGGCGTTTTCGGATTCGTACGCGCCACGGGATACCGTCCGGCGGCGAAATAGCGGTCGATGTAGACGATCGGCACGGGGCGGCGTTCCCAACTCTTGCCGCCGTCCGCCGAGACGTCCCACTCGCCGTTGATGCACAGTCGGCGGCGCGTCGCAGGGGCCGGCGGCAGCGGATCGTCGGAGGACTTCACCCCCAGCGCCGCCTCCCGCGCATGTTGCTCGGCGTACTTCTCCTCCACGCGCTCATACGCGGCAGCGAGCGCGCGTTCTGCGGCGGCGACCTTAGCGGCAAGCTCCTTTTGTCGGCTCTTGAGGTCCGGCAGACGCGCTTTGCGTTCGGCCAGTTCTTTTTCGAGCGACGCGTTCGCGGCGCGGAGCTTTTCTGGCGTGCGTTCCGCCGCTTTCTGGTCTTCGATCACGAGACGATGCCCACTCGGATCGGTGAAGAACCGTACGCCCGGAATGGCCCTGTCCTCGCGGTCGGTCACCGCCAGCGTGAAACCGCAACCTTGGGTGCGGTCGACCACCTTGAGCAGGATGCGGTGGACACCGGCGGAAAGGCGCACGTCGTACTTGAACTCGCCGGGCGTGATGCCCTGCGAAGACGCGCGGCGGCCGATCTGCGCGAGGTTGAGCCAGAGCTTGTGGTCGTCGTCCGACCCCACCGCAAGCCGGGCATCAACCGCCTCGGGCACCGCTACATAGCAGCAGGCATAGGCGGCGAAATAGTCGTCGATCGGCTTGAACACGCCATCCAGAGTCACGATGCCCTGCGCGTCGGCGCCAATCTGCCGCCAGGACGCGTCGAAGGTCTTGGTTTCCTTGAATCCCCATTCGTTGACGGACCCGATGCCGGCAATGAGCTTTGCCTTGTCGGCGATGAACGTGCTCTCCGCCTTCATGCCTTTTACCGGCACGGCGTCCGTCTCAAGATCAAGGAAGTCGGTGTCAAGCGCACTCGCGCCGTCGCCCTGGTAGCTTGGCCACGGCCCGCTCACAAGCCACGAATCGACCGTCCCCGGCCATTTGTCGGCACCGGACGCAGCGCACGCGGTGGCGGTTGCTAGCGTAACCGCCGCCAGCACGACAGAACGAGAGATCTCGCCTTTAAGTTCGTCAAAGATTCGCATCGATCCAACCCTCTCTCCTCATGCTCCCCACGCAATGTCTCACGAGACGAACTATACCACAGCCGGACGGAAATAGGCAACGTGATTGGTTTTACCACGAAGGGCACGAAGGTTTTTAGGGGGCATGGCTCGGGTTTTTGGAACCACAGAGAGCACAGAGGGCACAGAGGGTTTTTGGGAGCATGGCTGCGGGTTTATTTAACGCAGAGGCGCAGAGACGCAGAGGTTTTTAGACCATGCATTTCTGGTGAAAAGAGGAGCAGTGAGTCGGGAGCGCGGGCGTCCTCGCCCGCAACAACGTGTCTTGCAAAAGGTTGATGCACACACGTGTTCGTTTTTTTTGACATGATTAACATGATTTGGAGGGCGAGTGTCCCCACGAGCCGCCTTCCGCTGTGCGGAAGGAAGGATGGATCGTTGATCGTTGAGCGTTTGAACCCGCTGCAGGTCGTTTCTTTGAAGTGGCCCTCCAGGCCACGGAATGTTGGCGTCGCGACCCAGGGCTGCGCTTCGCTTGCCCTGGGCTAAGGTGAAGCCGCCCCTTCGGGGCTTTGACGCCGCGTGCCCGGCGTCGCACGCCAGAACGACGTGCCCAAAGGACAGGAGCACAGACATTCCTGTCCGTGACACGGGTTAGAAAACCCGTGCCCCTATTCGCTCTTATGACGATGCACGCGATAGAGTGTGTGCGTTTGACAACAGAGGAACAGGTATTTAGTGCCCTTTGAAAGTTGAGCGTTGAGCGTTGGGCGTTTGAATTTTCCTCCGCGCTGTGCGCGGACGGCGGCTCGTGGGGACACTCGCCCTCCAGTGCTGCGGTCTGGGCTCGCGGAGCGCCGGGAGGGGCAAGCGTCTGCTTGCCCGCAGACGAGCAAACGCTCGTCCCACCCCGGCGGCGGTCGCGCCGCCACCCCGTAAAAAATCTCTGCGCCTCTGCGTCTCTGCGTTAAAAACTTTCAACGCTCAACCTTCTGCGGGCGGGGACGCCCGCGCTCCCGACTGCGCACACAAAAAACACGCACTAAACTCGCATGCCACCTGTCACCAACCGACTACCTATTGAATGAGTACCGCTGTGCCGACCTCGGTCACTTCCGCCACGCAGAAGAGGCCGTAGATGTACTGGTCGTCGCTTGTGTTGCCCGAGAACTCACCGGACGAGACGATGCAGTCGGCCGGCTGGTCCACCAGCGCAAGCCGTGTCCAAGATGCGGTGTTCTTGTTCCACCGCAACACGGCGATCTTCGAATCTGCCCGCGCCACCCTCGTATGGTCGTAGCGGAAGTCGATCTTTGCCTTTAAGAATGCGTCGTTGGGGTTCGTGTGGACATCGCGATCATTGAACGGGCCTGCCTTCCAATAGCCAATCGGATTATACGAGGGGGCCAGCGCATCGGAATGAACGTCACTGCGGTCCAACGCCAGCACGATCACGCCGTAGTTGTAACCATGCGCTTCAAAGTTACGGCTTGACGTGATGTGTACGGCGTTCACGAGATCCGGTTTCTGCAGCAGACGCGCACAGCCCACGCAGTTCGTACCGGCGTAACACCCCCACTCGTCGCCCCCGGTCGTGTCGTAGGTGCAATTGACGCCCGGCAGCATCACCGCGCCCTTGTTGACCGCGTACCAGCCGTTCGTATTCCCGGCGGTGAAGAGCGCATTCGTGACACGCCAGAAATAGGCCAGATCCAGCGTCCGCTCCTGACCTTCGCCATCGCCGATGATCACGCCGCGGCCCAACTGGGCGGAAATACTGCGCTGATGCCTCATGCTGGGGTTGTTGTCTTTCGCCATGAACTTACCCCAGCCGCGGATCACGCCGTATGTGTTCGCGGCGATCGCACCCGTTGCGTTCGTGGCCGCTCCGATCCACATATTGTCGGGCCGCAGTTCCCGTCCCTTCACGTCGGCACCGGGATCCGCCCCATTGTCATGGAGATTTTCGAACGTGCCGCCGCGCAGCACCAGTTCACCGTAGCCTGCGTTCGATCCGCGGCCACCGAGGATGATGGGAAGGCTCCGGAAACCCGCCCCCTCCTCGATCACGATCGCCCCGCGACCCGTACCGGCGGGGCTTTCGCCAACGCGCACGCGCTCAAAGCTTGGTCTCCCATACCAGTAGAACAGACCGGACACCACATCGATCGTCCCCGTGCCGTTGTAGCCCACATAGAGGTCCTTCGGGTATTGGAAGGAGTTGGTACCGCCGTTGTGTACCCAGAGCCCCGTTGAACCTGCCTTCTCGCCAACATAGCAAGTTTCTAGCTTGGCGACCGTACCCGCATTGGTGATGACGCCATATCCGGCGCGGCCGACGTTGATAGTACCATTGACAGTCCCGCCCGGACAGATATCCGCGTAGGCCGTTTCATTGGGATTGGCGGCCACAACCAATCCACCGCTATATCCCGAAAACGATCCCGTACCGCCCTTTTCGACACGAAACGTGATGGGGCCGGAAGTCGAACCGAGAAAGAATCCCCATGCCGATGCGGTGACGCCATTGGTCACAAGCATTGTCAATGCGGGCACACTAAATGACGCAATTTTCACGTCATTCTTGGGCGTCGCGTCCCATCAGTCCCAATCGTCCCAATAGCAGACGGTCGCGCCCGGGCGCGGCGTGAATGTCTGCCCCGCAAAGGCGGCACCAACTGCGGTTAATGCGACGGCCAGAACCAGATTTTTGGGGAGAGACGAACGCCTCGGCTTCGCCGATGCACCGTCCCTCTCGTCCATCCGTAGTACGTGCGGCTTTCCATCAAGAACGGTCAGTGTCTTTTTCATGCATGTTCCGCCTTTTTTAAGGATCTCACCCCTGAGTTCGTCAAGGATTCGCATCGATTTTGAACCCTCTCCTCATGCCAATGCCTCACGAGACGAACTATACCACAGCCGGACGAAAACAGGCAACGTAATCGGGTTTACCACGAAGGCACGAAGGGCACGAAGATTTTTTGGAGGGCGAGCCTGTTATTGCGACCACCCAGTGGTCGCAATGATGAGTGTAAAAACGGGCGGGCGGACGGGCACTGGGCGCGCGCAAACCAGACACCAGACTTGCGCCGCGCGACGTGGCACGGGCATCTTGCCCGTGTGGCGGCGTGAAACGCCGCCCGGACAAGCAGACGCTTGTCCCTCCCGGCGCTGCGCGAGACGGTTGAATGGTTTGCGCGACAGCGCGGTACGGCGGGATCTCGGACCGCCGAAAGCACTTATTACCTCTTACCTCTTACCTCTTACTTTTCATCATCAATACCCCTGAACACCTGGAGCCAGCGCAGGATGGGGGATTGGGTCATGCGGACGGCATTCTTCGGGCAGATTTCGTGGCAGCAACTGCAACTGATACAGCGTTGCGTGTCCAGAGCCGGAGCGGATGCGTCGGCGGGTAGGGTGAGAGCCTGAACCGGGCAGGCTTTTATGCACAGGCCGCAACGGACACAAGCGGCCGGTGTGAAGGCCGGTCGCACCCACACGATACGCCCGGTGCGCCGGATCAGCCATTCCGGCACGAGAGAGAGCAGGTGGCCCCCCGCCGGTACTTCGAATGACGGGACGGAGATCGTGTCGCCGAGCGGCTCCGGGCTTGCGGCTTGCGCATCCAGATAGGGGATGCGGCGTGGATCGATCCGCAAGATCCCGCACAAAGCATGGTCGAGCGCGAAGGGGTCGGCGGATGCGGCGAGAAAGCCGAGCGGGATCGGCCGTCCGTTGGCGGGACCCTGCCCCTCCATGCCGATGACCGCGTCGGCGAGTGTCCAGCAAGGGGGCATCACCTCCCAGAGTGCGCGCAGCAGTCGACCGAAAGTTTTGGGTTTGGGGTATTGGCGGTGCAGGGCGGTCTTGGCATAGCCCGGAATTGTGCCGTAGATGTTTTTGACAGCGGCGGTCAACAGGGTAAGCGAGTGGCTCTTGACTTTGGGCAGGTTGACGATCAGTTCGGCCTCAAGTACCGGACGTGCGATCGGAAAGGTGAATCCGTCGCGCGTGAAGGTTTCGGCGCCGGCGTGTTCGAGAGCGATCAGGGGAACGTTTTCTTCGGCGCATACCGCACCGATTCCGGAACGCTCCCACACACGGGCCAGATTGGCGGCGCTGGCCGGGCTGTCGCCGACCGTGACGTGAGCGCCGCACGCTTTCAAGCGGCGGATCACCTGACGCACGAGCGCTGGATGGGTGGTGACCGCCTGCTCGGGTACGCGGTCGGTCAGCAGGTTGGGTTTGACCAGTACACGTCGCCCTGCCAACGTAGGATCGGCGAGCCAGCCGGTCATCTCCATGATCCGGTCCAGCGCCGGTTCCAGCGCGTTCTCGTAATTGTCACAGGCTGTCACAAAAACACGATCGTTCATGGAGTCAGCTTACCAAATCGAATGGGGCAAGAACAACACGTTCAAAGGGTAATCGGTGGGTGACAGGGGGTATGTGGGTTTAGTGCGTGTTTTGTGCGTGTCGTTTTACTTTCCTCGTTATTCACTTCCTCTCGGCAGTGGCTTGGGGTATATTCTTTTTGTGATGGCAAAAGGTTAATCAAGAAACCGGGAGTAAGCATGATCGCTGGATGGATGAAAAGAATCGGGTGTGCGGGTGTGCTGGCTATGGCGTGCTGCGCGGGAGCGACACCGAAGCCGGTCATTATCAGCACGGATATTGGCGACGATATCGATGACACGTGGGCGCTTTCGCTGGCGCTGAAATGTCCGGAACTGGACATCAAGCTGGTGATCGGCGATTACGGTAATGCCACGGAGCGGGCGCGCCTGATCGCCAAAATACTTGAGGCCGCCAAACGTACCGACATCCCCGTGGGTGTCGGGGTGAGCAAGGGTGCAAAAGATGGTGCCCACAATCAATCCAAGTGGATCGAGGGATATGATCTCCAGCGCTATCCCGGCAAGGTGTATCAGGATGGCGTGCAGAAGTTGATTGATATCGTGATGACGTCGCCTGAGCCGGTCACGTTGATCTGCGTCGGGCCGCTTCCTAACATCGCCGAGGCGTTGCGGCGCGAGCCGCGTATCGCGCAGAAAGCCAAGTTTGTCGGCATGCACGGCAGCGTGCGGCGCGGCTACGGGGGCAGTGCCACGCCGAGCGCCGAGTGGAATGTGAGGGCCGATCCGGCTTCGTGCCGCGCCGCGCTGTCCGCGCCTTGGGATATTACGATCACCCCGCTCGATACCTGCGGCCTGATCCAACTCAAAGGCGAGAACTACGCGCGCCTCAACGCATCGACCGACCCCATTGTACAAGCGTTGCTGGCGAATTACCGGGCTTGGACGGATGCGCGGGCCGCCAGAGGTCAGAAAGGCCCTTCGCCGGACACGAGCAGCACCACGCTTTTCGATTGCGTGGCGGTTTATCTCGCCATCACGCAAGAGCTGTGCGTGATGGAGAAACTCGGCATCCGCGTGGATGACGACGGGCACACGCGTGAGGACGCCTCCGCCCGTCAGATGAATGTGGCCGTCGCATGGAAGGACCTGCCGGGCTTCGAGCGGTGGTTGGTTGAGAGACTTTGCAAGTAGCGGGCGAATGTCAGTCGCCGCATGCGTAACCGGTGGTAAGCAAGTGAAGGACAGTCGGGATGGATTCGAGAGGAGTGTTTCGTCTCAGGACGCTGAAAGGGGGAGAACGATGGCAACAGGAGTGAATGTGACGCGACGTGCGTTTATGAAAAAGGCCGCGGTGTCGGCGGCGGGGTTCTCGATCGTGCCGCGGTACGTGCTGGGCGGACCGGGGTTTGTCGCGCCGAGCGAGAAGGTCAATGTCGCGATCATCGGCACCGGCGGGATGGGGATGCGTAACGCGAAGGCCCTCCTGCATGAACCGGAAGCGCGTATCGTCGCGATCTGCGACGTGGCGGAACGCACCGACCTCACCGCCTATTGGTACCGCTGTCACGCGGGACGCCTGCCGACCAAGGAGATGATTGAGAAGCACTATGCCGAGACGGTGCCCGGATACCGCTGTCCCGACTATGAGGATTTCCGCGTGATGCTGGAGAAGGAGAAGGGCATCGACGCGATCTTGTGCGCGACGCCGGACCATTCGCATGCGTTTATCACGACCACCGTGATGCGGATGGGGAAGCATGTCTACTGCGAGAAGCCGCTCGCGCATAATCCTTGGGAGTGCCGCCAAATCGCAAAGGTGGCCAAAGAGACGGGGGTTGCCACGCAGTTGGGTATCCACGGCCATTCAGAATCGGGCATCCGCATGGTTTGCGAATGGGTCTGGGACGGTGCCATCGGACAGGTGCGCGAAGTGCACGGATGGAGCCGTTCCCCGCGCTGGCGCAAGGAGCTTGGGAGGCCCGCCGAGACACCGCCTGTGCCAGCCGGCTTCAACTGGGATCTGTGGCTGGGGCCGCGCGAATTCCGCCCGTACCACCCCGCTTATGCGCCGTACGTCTGGCGCGATTGGTGGGCGTTCGGGACCGGCTCGCTGGGCAATCTGGCTGTTCATAATTTAGACGGCGCGGTCTGGGCGTTGAATCTGGTGCATCCCACCAGTGTCGAGGCCGTCACGACCGGCGGGGTCGACAGTGAATCTTCTGGGTTCGGCGGCATGTATACGTTTCGCTTTGGGGCGCGCGGCGACCTGCCTCCCGTGAAGATGACGTGGTATGACGGCGGATTGCGGCCGCCTTTCCCTGAGGAAGTTGATTCCGACGATCTCCGCCAGCGTTTGGGTGATGGCGGCGACGGGATGCTGCTGGTTGGCGAAAAAGGTTACATCACGACCGCCTCAAACTGCCGCGCACCCCGCCTGTTGCCGCTGGATCTGCACAAGTCGTACAAGCGTCCCGATCCGACCATTCCACGTGTCAAGGGCCATCACGCGGATTGGTTGTCGGCCTGCAAGGGCGGGACGCCCGCCAGCGCGAACTTCGAGTACGGCGCGCGCCTGACTGAACTGATCCTGCTGGGGAATGTCGCGTTGCGCACGGGCAAGAGGATCCAGTGGGATCCTGTCGCCATGCGCGCCACCAATGCGCCCGAAGCCGATGCGTTCATCAGGGAAGAGTGCCGCAAAGGCTGGGAGATCGTTTAAGCGTTGAAGGACACGAGGAGAACGAAATGAAGAACATGAGATGCCTGTGGGCGGCGGTCCTCTGCGTGGCCGCAGTGACGCACGCTGAGCCGGTGAAATTGATTTTTGATACCGATATGGGAAATGACACCGACGACCTGATGGCGCTGTGCATGATCCACACGTTGCAATCACGCGGCGCGGTTGATCTGTTGGCGGTGACCATTACGAAAGATCATCCGCAAGCCGCCGCGTTCGTGGATGCGGTCAACACCTTCTACGGACGGCCCGACATTCCGATCGGAGTGGTCAAGGGCGGCGTGACGCCCGAGCCCGGCAAATTCAATCTGCTGGCCGCAGCCAAGAACGAGGACGGGAGCTTGCGTTATCCGCATGATCTCACCTCCGGCGAGCAGGCGCCCGAAGCCACCGGCCTGATCCGCAAAATCTTGGCCGCCCAGCCGGACCAAAGCGTGTCGCTGGTGCAGGTCGGGTTCTTCACGAACTTCCAGCGCCTGCTGGATTCGCCTGCTGACGCGCATTCGCCGCTCACCGGCAAGGAACTGATCGCGAAAAAGGTCAAGGTGCTCTCGCTCATGGCGGGTTCTTTCCAGCCGATCAATTGGAAAACGCGCCATCTGGAATACAACGTGATCAAGGACATCCCCGCCGCGCAGAAGCTGGCGAAAGAGTGGCCGACGCCGATGCTTTGGAGCGGGTTTGAAATCGGGATCGCGGCAGCCTATCCGTACGAGTCGATCGAGCGGGATTACGTCTACATGAAGCACCATCCGTTGCCCGAGGCCTACGCGCTCTACTCACCGAAGGGCCACAACCGGCCGACGTGGGATCCCACCGCGCTGCTGGTTGCGGTCTACCCCGACCGCGGCTATTTCACGCTCTCACCGGTCGGCACAGTAACAGTCGAAAACGACGGAGGCACCCTGTTTACGCCGGGTAAAGGACGCGACCAGTTTCTCTCGATGAATGCGGAACAGACCGAACGCGTGCGCGAGGCGATCGTGCAGCTTTGCGTGGCACCGCCGACGCATGTCGCCGCCCCCAAACGTTAGGGCCTTACGGCTCGACAAGCGCGATAAAAAACAAGCTGATCCATAGCCCAAGGCAAGCGAAGCGCAGCCCCGGGCTATGGCACATCCGGCCCTCTGGGCCGGCGGGAGGACGGGCTTAGTCCTCGTCGTCGTCCTTGCGGTCCTTGGCCGCTTCGGCGATGACCTTTTGCGCCACGTTAGAAGGCACGATGTCGTAACGGTCAAACTCCAGCGTGAAGGAGCCCTGGCCGCCGGTGAGAGAGCGCAACTCTGCCGCGTACTTGAAGAGTTCGGCGAGCGGCGCCTCGGCCGAAATCACCTGGATGCCCTCTTCGGCGTCCATGCCCAGCACGCGACCGCGCTTGTTGGGCATGTCACCGCTGATCGCACCCATGAAGGCCTCAGGGATCGTGATCTTCAGGCGCATGATCGGCTCAAGCAGCACGGGCTTGGCCTTGGTCATGGCGTCGCGGAAGGCGCGCATACCGGCGATCTTAAAGGCGATTTCCTTAGAGTCGACCGGGTGATAGGAGCCATCGTAGACCTCAACGTTGACGTTCTGCACCAGATAACCGGCGACTGCACCGGCCAGCTTGCCCTCCTCAACGCCCTTGAGCACGGCGGGGATGAAGTTGCCCGGGATCGAGCCACCCACGGTCTTGTCGACAAACCACTCGCCCTCCTCGTCTTCGCTGCGCGGGAAAATACGCAGATA
>Ga0255345_1007104_pt1 | contig 10626 bp, 11 predicted proteins | sample wastewater_treat_6_FD_192415 | JGI IMG/M metagenome (GOLD analysis project Ga0255345, IMG submission 192415) | Wastewater microbial communities from Lulu Island WWTP, Vancouver, Canada - plant20 | ecosystem: Engineered > WWTP > Wastewater > Unclassified | place: Canada: Vancouver, British... | reverse complement strand
CCCGCCGGCGAGGATCACCCCGGTCAGGGGAAACTTTTCGAGATATTGCCGCCCGCCGCCGCTCATCTTCAAAAGGCCCTTTGTGGACAATACAAACAATTTTAACGCGCCTACTATAGCATGGCGCAGGCCCTTTGCAAAGCCCTTTGATGGCGCGGGACGGCATGGAGCGGGTTCTATAACCAGCATAAGATTTCTCAGCCGCTTTGCCGCCGCGCATAGCCGAGCTGCCCGCAGGCGGCGCCGACGTCCCGGCCTTTGCTCTGCCGCAGCATGACGGTGAAGCGCTTAGCGGTGAGGCATTCACGGAATTGTTCTATGGCGGACGGGTGCGGCGTTTTAAACCCGGCCCCCGCGTGCTCATTAAATGGTATCAGATTGATTTTGCAGGGAACACGCCGTAACAGTGCGGCAAGTGCGCGCGCCTCTTCCCGCGAGTCATTTACACCTTTGATCAGAATATATTCGAAGGTGATGCGCTTACGGGCGGGAAGCGGCAGCCGGGCTGCCGCGGCTATCAGCGCGGCAAGGGGATAGGATTTATTGACCGGCATGAGCCGGGTGCGCAGACGATCGTTTGTCGCGTTGAGGGAAATGGCCAGATTGACGGGCAGGGCGCGGCTCAGCCGTTCCAGCTGGGGAATCAATCCCGATGTGGAAACGGTTATGCGACGATGTGAGAGGTTGAATCCGGCGGGGTCGGTCAACAGGTGCAGGGCCTTCAGTAGGTTTTCATAGTTGGCAAGGGGCTCTCCCATGCCCATGAAGACAAGATTGAAAACCGCTTGCTCGGGAAGGTGTTCCTGCTGGATGTGTAACACCTGATTGACAATTTCTGAAACAGAAAGATTGCGCAGCAGGCCGCGCTGGCCCGACAGGCAGAACGCGCAGCCCATGGCACAGCCCAGCTGGGTTGACAGGCAAATGGTATGGTGCTTCTTTTCCGGTATGAGGACGGACTCAATACAGTTGCCGTCTTCCAGGACAAACAGAAATTTATCGGTACCGTCTGCCGAGCGCGAAACGGTTTGGACCGTGAAGCTGCCCAGATAGGCCTCGGCGGCAAGTCTTTCCCGCAGTGAACGGGGCAGATCGGTCATGGCCTCAAAGGAAGAGGCGCGGGATGCGTAGATCCACCGCATGATCTGACGGGCACGATAAGGTTTCTCACCCATCGCAACAAGCCACCCCTCGAGCTCCGGCAGGGTATAATTCTTCAGGTCGGTTTTTCCGCGGGTTGTTACGCTCATATGCTTCCTGATGCGCGGTTTCTGGACAGGGTGACACTGCTGTATACCACACTTCCGCATCAGGGTAAATATCCGTGCCCAACCCCCGGTCATCCATTCCTGGCACACGCTTCTGCAAATAAGCGGGGGCGTATGGCCATACGCCCCCACGCACACCCATGTCAGATACGGCGGTACGATCGGCTTACTTGATGTCGATGAGGTTTTTATTCCACTCCAGAATGGCTTCCCCCACACCGCGCACCAGGGTTATATCCTCCGGCCTTTTAAAGGGACCGTTCTGTTCCCTGAACTCTTTTATCCGCAGGGCGAGAGCCGGACCGATGCCCTTGAGGGTGCAAAGCATTTCTATATCGGCGCTGTTGATATTGACCCTGGCGCCTGCGGCGGCATCCGCGCCGATTTTCTCACCCGCCGGCGCCGCGGACGATTTGCCGGCGGTGGTTGCCGAAGCGGGGATGGTAAGGGTGCACAAAGACAGGGTGAGCAGCAAAGTGAAGAGCCGTAAATATTTTGCTTTCATTGGTACCTCCTTATTTTTACCTTGGAAGGTTTCAAAGGGTGGTGGTCGCTCGGTGATCATGGCCATGATCATATAAAATGGGTAAATGAGCCACCGTTGCTTTCAACCCATGAGCAACATCGGTGCCAGGCGGGGGCGCCCCCTCTTTGGGGCATAAACGAGACAAACAGCGGATTCAGCGATCGGATGAGATAGGGCGGGATGTGATATTATGAAGAAAAAACTGAACAATCAGGCGATGTCATCAGGCGCAACCATGTGATAAAAAGGAATAATCCTTCAGGGTGTACGAAGCGCCAACAGGCTAGATAAAAAACCAGGAAGCGATGGAGTAACTGTTGCCACGCCGCGGCGATTGCGGTACACCGGTGCGTGGGGCCTCGATATTTTCATTTTGCAAAAATGCCATGGATATGATAGTTAAAGTGATGTTGCCGATATGCCATGAACCATAGTAACCCTTCAAGGGAGTTCTACCTATGTCAGGACATTCTAAGTGGAGCAGCATCAAGCATAAAAAAGGCGCGGCGGATGCAAAGCGGGGAAAGATTTTTACCAAGCTGATCCGGGAAATCATGGTTGCTGCGAAAGAAGGGGGCGGGGACCCGGTGGGCAACGCCAGGCTGCGCAATGCAATCCTGGCCGCCAAGGCGGAAAACATGCCCAAAGACAATATCACCCGGGCAATCAAGAAGGGTACGGGAGAGCTTGAGGGCGCCAACTATGAGGAAACGCTGTGCGAAGGATACGGGCCGAGCGGTGTTGCCATCCTGGTGGATATATTGACCGACAACAAGAACCGGACCATGGCGGAGGTGCGCCATGCCTTCACCCGGAGCAACGGTAACATCGGCGCCACCGGGTGTGTTGCCTGGATGTTTGATAAGAAGGGCCTCTTCTCCTTTGAAAAGGGGAAGGTCGATGAGGAAAGGCTGATGGAAGTCGCCCTTGACGCCGGCGCCCAGGATATCAATGATGAAGGATCCGCCATCGAAGTGCTGACCGATCCCAAGGATTTTGAGCAGGTGAAGGAGGCGATTGATAAAGCAGGGCTTGCCTATACCCTGGCCAAGATAACCATGGTACCCAAGAACACGGTCAAGCTTGGTGAAAAAGAGGCGGAGCAGACCTTGAAGCTGATAGAGACGCTTGAAGATTTGGACGATGTGCAGAACGTCCATGCAAATTTTGACATACCGGATGAGATTCTGGAGAAGATCAGTACCTGAACAGATGACCTGGTACACCGCACGTAATAATTCGGGTTGGGTGAGATAGTGCCCATGACGGCGCCGGTCACAGCAATCGGTATAGACCCGGGTCTTGCCAGCACCGGCTTCGCGGTTGTTGAAATGCTGGATCGACGCGGAAGGGTCCGCCAGTGGGGCACCATCAGCACGCGCCCCGGCCCCGCCTTAGCTGAACGCCTGAGCAGCATCTATGCCCACCTTTCAGAAATCTTGTCGCGCTGGCATCCCCGGCTCATGGTAGTGGAGGATGTGTATGTTCTCAAGGCATATCCCAAGGCAGCCATCCAACTGGGGGCGGTTCGCGGCGTGGTTTTGCTCGCCGCGGAACATCACCGGATCCGGGTGTGTGAAATCAAGCCCACCGAGGTCAAGAGCGCTCTCACCGGCAACGGCAGGGCATCGAAAGCGCATGTGGGAACCATGATTCGACGGATATTAAACTTCGATGGCGGCAGGACCTCCGACCATGTCTCCGATGCCATGGCCCTGGCAGTCACCGGCCTTTCGCGCAGCGGCTTGTTGCGGTGGTGATCGATTCCTGCGCGTCTGAGGGGGGAATTATATCGCAGAAGTTCAGGGCTGGTAGGAGCGGCTGCAAGCCGCGATGTATCGCTTCTACCTGGCTGGTAACCGTGGCAGGAAGGCAGTATGATCAGTTTTCTGGAAGGCATTCTGTTCAAAAAAGACGGTGACAAGGCGGTGATTCTCACCCAGGGGATCGGATACGAGGTGCTTCTGCCCGCCATCGTCGGCCAGACCTTAACCGGCAGAAGGGCAGGGGAGGACGGCGACCGCGTGCGCCTGCATATTTTCTACCACCAGAGCGAGCGCCAGCCCAAGCCGGTGCTGGTGGGTTTTACCACGGAAGTGGAAAAGGAGTTTTTTGAAAAGTTCATCAAGGTGGAAGCCATCGGGCCCACCGCCGCGGTGAAGGCGCTGACCATGCCGGTGAGCGCCATAGCCAGGGCCATCGAGGACCGGGATACCGCCGCCCTGCAGCGCCTGAAGGGCATCGGCAAGCGCACCGCTGAAAAAATCGTGGCCACGCTGCAGGGGAAAGTGGGAAAATTCGCCCTGGTGCGGGACGAACAGGCCCCCGCGCCGCAGGCGGAGCCGGTTGATCTCGCGCGGCAGGTTGAGGAGGTATTGGTGAGGCAGCTCGGGCATAGCCGGGGCGAGGCCGCCCGGATGGTGAGCGAGGCGATGGCGCAGAATCCCGCCATTGAGACGCCCGAAGAGCTGTTTGAAGAGGTATACCGGGGTCAGAAAAAGTGAGGGACGGGGAGATGTCGGCCGACGGGCTTGATATTACCGATGTATGCAAAGGCGACGACGACGCGGTCAGGCCTGACGGCGATGAGAACGTATTCTGCAATTTGCGGCCGCGCACCCTCGCCGAGTACATCGGCCAGACCCGCGTGGTGGAGTCTCTCTCCATCGCGCTGCAGGCGGCCAGAAAAAGGGGTGAGCCGCTTGACCACGTCCTCTTCCACGGGCCGCCCGGGCTGGGCAAGACCACCCTGGCGCATATCATCGCCGCCGAGATGGGAAGCCGGATTGTCCACACCTCGGGTCCCGCGCTTGAGAAGGGCGGGGATCTCATCAGCATTCTCACCCATCTTGAAAAGGGCGATGTGCTGTTCATCGATGAGATGCACCGCCTCCCCAAGGTGGTCGAGGAATTTCTCTACCCGGCTATGGAGGATTTCGCGGTGGACATCATTTTTGACCGGGGGATGAACGCGCGCAGCTACCGGTCCCGGTTGGAGCACTTTACCCTGGTGGGCGCCACCACCCGGGCGGGTTTGCTTTCGGCGCCGCTGCGCGAGCGCTTCGGCATCTTGCGCGAAATGGAGTTTTATCAGATCGATGAGCTTTGCCGGGTGGTGAACCGGTCGGCCGCGATACTGCAGGTGCCCATCGACAAGGGCGGGGCGACCGAGATTGCCCGGCGTTCCCGGGGCACGCCGCGCATCGCCAACCGCATCTTGCGGAGGGTGCGGGATTTTGCCCAGGTCCAGGCCCAGGGCGTTATCACCGAATCGGTTGCCGCTGACGCCCTTGCGCTTGAAGGGATCGACCGGCAGGGGTTGATGAACCTGGACCGGAAATTTCTCCAGACCATCATCCACTTTTACAAGGGCGGTCCGGTGGGCCTTGAGGCCATTGCCGCAACCCTCCAGGAAGAGTCGGAAACGCTGGTGGACATGGTCGAGCCGTTTCTGCTGAAGATAGGTTTCTTAAACCGGACCTCCGCGGGCAGAAAGGCCACCGAGCGCGCCTACCAGCATCTGGGCATTGAGACCGCGCTGTTTGAGAAAAAGCTCTTCTAACCCCTCCCCTGTCGGAAGACCATTCCTCAGCCTGCTCGGCATACAAAGCGGTTGTATCGATCATGGTGCCATGAAACAATTTGACTTTGTCACGACACATTTGTTATCTTTTTTGAAATCAGAGTATCGTATTCTGCCTGATTAACCGATGGATTTCGGGAAGCTGAGGCCGGCTTCCCGGGTGAGCGAATCGAGAGGGATTGATCTGTGCCGGCACGGAAGAAAGCGAGAGGAAGCAAAGGTACCAAGGATATGGTTCTGTTCAAGCCCCGGCTGGTCTGGGACGCATTGTCTCCCCGGGAACGGAAGGAGGTTCACTGGTTTGCCGAGAACTACAAGGAATTCCTCAATCGGGCCAAAACCGAGAGGGAGGCGGTGAGTGAAATAGAGCGGCGGGCGCGGGAACGCGGCTTTCAGCCCCTTGACAACGCTGCTCCACATGACAGGTGCTACAAGGCGCACCGCAATAAGGCCATCGGGCTTGCGGTCATGGGGAAGCGGCCCCTGCGGGAGGGGATAAAGATATTGGTTTCACACCTGGATGCGCCGCGCCTTGATCTCAAGCAGAATCCGCTTTATGAAGAAGTTGATCTTGCCATGTGCAAGACCCATTATTACGGCGGCATAAAAAAGTACCAGTGGGTCTGCCGCCCCCTGGCCCTGCACGGGAAGATCATCAGAGGGGACGGAAGCGAGCTTGACCTCACCACAGGAGAAAGCGATTCCGACCCGGTGTTTACCATTGCCGACCTTCTGCCCCATCTGGCGCACAAGACACAGTACGAGAAGAAGCTGAACGAGGCCATTGTGGGAGAGAAGCTCAATGTGCTGGCCGGGAGCATTCCCGATCCGGATACCAAGGCGCAGGAACGGGTCAAGCTGCAGATTTTAAGCTACCTTTACAAAAAGTATAAACTGGTTGAGGAGGACTTCATCAGCGCTGAAATCGAACTGGTACCGGCGGGCAAAGCCCGTGACATCGGCTGGGACATGAGTCTAATCGGCGCGTACGGGCAGGATGACCGGGTTTGCGCCTACGCCAGTCTTGACGCAATCTGCCGGATCTCAACCCCCCGCACCACCGCCCTGGCGCTGTTTCTGGACAAGGAGGAAATCGGCAGCGAGGGCAATACCGGGGCCAAATCACGGTTTCTTGAGGAAATGGTGGCCTCGCTTTTGCGCAGCCGGGGGGAGAAGGTCGAGGATACGGTGCTGCGGGAGACGCTGATGAACGCGCATGCCATCTCCGCCGACGTGAACGCCGCGATGGACCCCGATTACCAGGAAGTGCATGAGAAGCGCAATGCCGCCCGCCTCGGCTACGGTGTCTGCATCAGCAAGTTTAGCGGTTCCGGCGGCAAATATGCATCAAGCGATGCCAATGCCGAGTATGTGGGCATTATACGCCGGCTTTTCAACCGGCATGGCGTGGTCTGGCAGACAGGAGAGCTGGGGAAGGTCGACGAGGGGGGCGGGGGAACGGTGGCCAAGTTCCTTGCCGGTTATGGCATGGAGATCATTGACTGCGGCACGGCGCTTTTGAGCATGCACTCGCCTTTTGAAATAGCCAGCAAAGCGGATGTGTTCATGACCGGCAAGGCATACCGGGTCTTTCTCTCAGAGGATTTAACCTAGCAGGATATCAACGGGTATGGAGGGACGCTCTCCTTTGGCTCCGCTTATGACGTACGGCCCCGACAGCGCGTGGCCCTCCATTAGATTTCTTCCGGAACAACGCATGGTTTAATGTGAAAAGCCAGGATATGCCCAATCACTATATTTTCGGACCGGTCCGATCGCGCCGGCTCGGTTTTTCACTGGGCGTGGACATCATTCCCTACAAGGTCTGCAGCCTGGACTGTCCGTACTGCCAGCTGGGCCGGACCACGGTCAAGACCATTGAACGTTCCCCTTATGCCGACACGGATGCCATCATCGCTGAGCTCGGTCAGGTTCTGCAAGAGCAGCGGAAGATAGACTACCTCACCCTTGCCGGCTCGGGCGAACCCACGCTTGCATCGAATCTTGGGGCCATCATCCGGCGTATCAAAGAAATTACAAACATACCGGTGGCGGTGCTTACCAACGGAACCCTTCTTCACCTTGAAGAGGTGCGCGAGGAACTAAGCGCCGCCGACCTGGTGGTTCCATCGCTTGATGCGGTGAGTGAGGATGTTTTCCGGATGGCCAATCGGCCGCACCCGCTCCTAACCGTCCAACAAATGCTTTCCGGCCTGGGGCAGTTCAGAGCGATGTTCCACGGTCAGCTCTGGCTTGAAATCATGCTGCTCAAAGGGGTCAACGACGGTGCGGAAGAAATAGAGAAAATAAAAAAGGCCATCGCCCCGATTGCCTTCGATCGAGTGCAGCTCAACACCCCAGTGCGTCCCCCCCGGGACAGCGGCATCGCGCCGCTCTCCGCGCCGGAGCTTGAGCGCATCCGGGAATGGATAGGAGCGCCGTGCGAGGTGGTAGCCGGCACCCGGCAAAAGCAGTGCGCCGCCGGATCCGGTATCGATGAACGGATCATCGGCATGATCCGCCGCCGGCCGCTTAATCTCCCGGACATCGCCGATTCATTGGGCATGCCACCGGCAATGGTGAGCAAGCTCCTGGCCCATCTGGAAGAGCAGGGCAGGATTGCCACGCACCGTTACGGGGGCGAACTGTTCTATCAGACGACACGGTGACCGGGAGGATCGACAGCGAGGTTCAGGCGAATATGATTTTTTTAAAGACCGAACAGGAAATCGTTAACATGCGGCGCTGCAACCGCATCGTAGCGCAGGTCCTCAAGGAACTGGCGGAAATGGCGCGGCCCGGTGTGGCCACCAAAGATCTCAACGCCCGGGCCGAGGAATTGCTTGCCGTGTACGGGGGGGAGCCTGCCTTTAAGGGCTACCGGGGTTATCCGGCAAGCGTGTGCATCTCGATCAACGAGCAGATCGTGCACGGCATTCCCGACGGAAGAAAGCTGAAGGAAGGGGATATCGTCAGCCTGGACTTTGGGGTCAAGCTTAACGGCTTCTTCGGCGACGCGGCGGTTACCGTCGCCGTTGGCGAGATCGGAGGTAAGGCGCGGGAGCTGCTTGCGGTAACCGAGCAGTCCCTTTACCGGGGCATTGAGCAAGCAGTGGTGGGCAACCGGCTGTCCGATATATGCCAGGCCATCCAGTCCTGGGTCGAAAGTCACAGATTTTCCGTGGTCAGGGATTTTGTGGGGCACGGAATCGGGATGGCCCTGCACGAAGATCCGCAGATTCCCAACTACGGCATTCCCATACCAAATCCCCGGCTGCAGGAAGGAATGGTGCTGGCCATAGAGCCGATGGTCAACGAAGGAACGCACGAAATGAAAATCCTTTCTGATGGATGGACGGCGGTAACCGGCGACGGTAAGCTGTCCGCCCATTTTGAACACACCGTCGCCATCACCGGCGGCGGCCCCCTCATCCTGAGCATGCCCTAAACGCACTACAAGGAAGGATATCATGTCATTGCGCGAGGTCATAACCTATCCCCATCCACTGCTGAGAAAAAGGTCGCAGCCGGTTAAAGCGGTCAATAACGAGGTGCTCCGGCTGATCGAAGACATGGCGGACACCATGTACGCCCAGCGCGGCGTCGGCCTGGCGGCGGTGCAGATCGGTGTCCATCAGCGGGTCATAACCATCGACGTGGGGGAGGGACTGCTGGCGATGATCAACCCCGAGGTGCTGGAACGCAGCGGAGAAACCCAGATGGAAGAAGGCTGCCTCTGCCTGCCCAGGGTGATCGTCGAGGTGGAGAGAAGCGAACGGGTAACCGTGCGGGGGCTCAACGAAAAAGGCGAGGAAGTGACGCTGCCGGCGGAAGGTCTGCTGGCGCGCGCCCTGCAGCACGAAATAGAGCATTTAGACGGCATCCTCATTGTCGACAAGGTGTCCCGGCTCAAACGCGAACTGCTTACCGGCAAGCTGCGCAAAGAGGCGAAAGAGCGCGCCGCAGCGCGAAAAAGCTGACTTAAGAAAATGAACCACGAAGATCACGAAGAGAAGAGGAAGGATGCACGATGCATGATACAGGATGCATGAATAGCCTCCTGTAACCCATTAATCTCTACGTTTTTGCATTTTGCATTTTGCCTTTTGCATTATGCACTCTTCATACCCTGTACCCTAACATTTATAATTTATAATTCGTAATTCATAATTGGCGTTCACTGGCCCCTGAACCCTGGCCCCTGAACCATGAACCCTCACCCCTCCTCCAATGCCTGAACTCCCGGAAGTTGAAACCATACGCAGAAATCTTTTACGAACCATTACAGGAAAGCGCATCAGCCGCGTAACCGTTCATCAGCCGGCAATGGTGAAGCGTGAGGTTTCACCCGCCGTGCTTGCAAAGAGGGTGCGCGGCCGGACCATCATCGCGGTTAAGAGGAGAGGCAAGGCGCTCTTGCTGATACTGGACTCCGGCGACGCGATGGTGTTCCGTTTGGGCATGACCGGGCAAATGCTCTGGAGTCAGCCCCGCAAGCCGGTGCGACGGGATAAGCATACCCATGTCATCATTGATGTAGGCGGGGGAGAGTGCCTCCTGTTCAGGGACAGCAGGCGTTTCGGCGAGGTGTATCTGACCGGCAGGGACAATATAGAAAATGTGCTCGGCATGGGCGCGGAGCCGCTGCTTAAAAGTTTTACCCCCGAGGCGCTGAGCCGGATTACCGATTCCGCCATGAAAATCAAGCCGCTGCTCATGGATCAAAAAAGAATTGCCGGCATCGGAAACATTTATGCCGACGAGATATTGTTTGAGGCGGGCATTCATCCCTGTGTCCCCGCGCAGAGCATCCGGGGCGGAAGGATTCTCAAGCTGCATCAGTCGATCCGCTCCATTCTGCGGGAAGCCATCGCCTGCCGGGGAGATACGGTTTCGGATTACCGCACCGCCTTCGGCGAGAGCGGCAGCTACCAGTGCCATCATCGTGTCTATCAGCGGCAGGGGGAGCCCTGCCTTCGCTGCGGCGCCACCATCGAACGGATGCGGCTTGCCGGCCGCAGCTCCCACTATTGCCCGCACTGCCAGAAATAGCACCCACGTGGAGCAAATCTGACCCGCTGATGTCAGCGAAAAATATTGAAGAATAGCGATCAGCGATCAGGGTCGGGCCATGCTATTGCTTTAAAATATAAGGGTTCCTCTAAAAATTGAACAAAAGTCCTATGCAGCATGGCAGGTGATAGTTATAATGGTGGTGTAATGATTCAGGCCATCACCACACCAACCAA
>Ga0255345_1007102_pt1 | contig 10628 bp, 7 predicted proteins | sample wastewater_treat_6_FD_192415 | JGI IMG/M metagenome (GOLD analysis project Ga0255345, IMG submission 192415) | Wastewater microbial communities from Lulu Island WWTP, Vancouver, Canada - plant20 | ecosystem: Engineered > WWTP > Wastewater > Unclassified | place: Canada: Vancouver, British... | reverse complement strand
TCCTGCGGATACCGACAAAAGAAATCGGCTTACTCATGGGTATTAACTGGAAGCAGTTATTATGAAAGTTTTACGAGTAGTACTGGAATTATTCCCGATTCGATAAGGAAGTTTTATGGCGGACAATAATCACTCAGCGAGATATCGAATCTCGGAATTGCGGGAGGTATTGGATTATCGGGAACCTTAGTAGTATTCAAAAGATTCTTTGTGAATGCCACAGCTATTCCATCATTAGCGATGCAATTTAGAAAATACAACTATATTGAAATCTCGAATAGCAAAGCAACATACGTAGCATTAAATGCTGACCTACGACTATCGATAGGATACAATGCCGAGAAGTTTTTTATTTTCATCTGCTCGGGCACCGACATACATGTTTACGATGGCAAAGGATTATCTATCACCCCTCGATTCACCACCACCATGTTCACCTTCGGATATCGCTTTGGAGTTAGTCCCGAATTCACCAAGAAGATGCAAGAAAAATCGATTTATAAAAAGTTGTAGCGGATACTATTTCTCGAAGCAAATTAAATGATCAATAAATTATTGGAAAGCCTAATTAGCATTCCGCATCACCCGACCATTTCTTACAACGCGTTTCCCATTTAGAGCGAAACTGTTCACGTTCATCGGGAGTCATTTGTGCCCACTTTTGTTTCATATTGTCTTTACAGAATGAACCTCTCCATCCTCCTCCACTTTTAAAGAGCAAAGTCGACAATACAAGTAATCCCAACGATTGCCAGTAATCTACTGTAGGAAGTTTAAACAAATATGGCATTAACCAATTCCATAAATACATGACGGCAGCTCCTGCGATTCCAACAATTACAAGAACACCTGCAATTCCTTTTACTATATAACTTTTTTTCATGGCTTTATTTTTTTACTCCCCAAATAATTCTGTGTATAATCCTGATAATCGTTTACGTAGATATTTTATCGCATAATGTTTACGCGACAATAATGTATTGATTGAAACATTAAGGTCTTCGCCAATTTCTTTAAAACTCTGTTGTTCTATTTCGTGACGAATAAACACCTCACGCTGTTCGGACGGCAATTCGGCCAAAGCAGTCATTAATGTTTCGCGAATGAGTTCATTATCCTTACTCAAAAAACCGGGATCGTGATCGGCGCCCAGCAACTCTTCTAAAAACGAATAATTCTCATCGTCTTCGTCGCCGGCCCCTCTACCCAAGTCATTGTAAAGCACAGGCTTATGCTTACGATAACGATCAATAATTTTGTTTCGAGCTACACGATAGAGCCAAGCCGTAACCTGTTCTATCGACTCGATACGCATTGTTTCGGTTAAATCGATATAAACATCCTGCAAAATATCCTCCGCATCTTCCTGAGAAGCAACGCGTTGACGGATAAAGTCTTTCAACTTCCTTCCGTAGGTCTGTATAATTTGCGATATGCCCTTGTTTTGTTCCAAGGCGCTAATATCGGTAAGAATCAGATTCTTCATAGTGATAGGTGGAAGACGAGTGGAAAAAAAATTTATTTTAATGAAAATAAAAAATTGATGATAGATTATCGACAATTGACATTCCGCCTTTTGACCTCTCTTTTCAAACTATAATTTAACTTATCAATCCAACAGGAGACTTCAGATCAATTTAGTACCAATTCGTAAATTGAGTTATTCAATGATAGAAATACGGGATAAAACATATTCCCTCTTCCAATGCGCTCCAGCCGCGCGATGGCGCAGGCTTTTTCCTGCAGTGAGAGGATTTCGCCGCTGTAAATTTTTTAGCGGGAACGATTTCAACTCCAACGGAAAGAAACAAACTCGCCCTGAAAGAAAACCTTTTCAGGCCTCAAACAGTGTTTCTTTCTATCGTTTCCGTTCTCATCGTTCTATCCGCAAAAATTTAAGGCGGACGTTCCGCTTCGAATAGAGATTCAGATATACCGTTCGTAAATTAGAAACGTAACCGGAAAAAAGTTGGAAATCAGTAGTAGCGATCAAATTCACCAATAAAATCTTAGCTAGTAATTTTTAATTGAAATGAGGTTTCACTTCAATTTGGGCAACATATATTAGGAACGTACAAAGTATACAGGATGTGATACGCTCGAAATTAAAGGCTAATCGATGAGAAAACCGGAAGCAACACTTCAAAATCAAGATATGTAATTAAATTAATTAACTTTGTTTAAGGTTTGTATTAATCTGCTATTTGCATAATAACTACTTTATAAATAACGATGTCCGATTTAGTGAAATATGGGAGGTGATTTCCTTTGAAATAAAAGGTGTCCGTTTTCTGCAAAATGCGGGTGCGGTAATGCGGAATATACTGACCCACCTCCAAGTATTTTACATCAACTATTTATTCATAGTGAATATTCTCTCAATTAATGAAGTTAACTAACTTATTCAGATTTGTAATTATATTGGTTTTTCTGGAATTATGTTCATGCACCTTTATATTTAATGATAAAAGTAATTTTACATTATTTAAAAAGCCTATTATTAAAAAATGTGATGGAATCCCTTTGAAAACAAATGGAGTTTATATTTCTGACGAAGGAAGAGCTGTTCTTTTTTTATATAAGAATGGCCTAGTAAAAATATTACGTCCCTTTTTTAATCATAAAACAAAAGAATTTTGGTTAGATCCATATAATGTTATTAGTAATATGAATTTGGATTTGGATTATAATTCGAAAGAGTGGTGGGGTAATTTTGTAATTGATGAAAATGAAATTGTATTGCGCTATTTTAATAGCAATAATTTAATAAGACAGAGATATTTATTTGAGAATCGAGGAAGAATCCTTAATGATTCCACTATTGTGATTTTCTCTGATTATGTATATAATACAGGTGACAGTTTGCTCAATACAGAGTGCTTATTAAAATTTTACCATACAAGCATTAAACCAGATAGTACAAATATTTGGTTTGTTAATAAAAAATGGTACAGAAAAAATTTGCATGAAAGTAGAAAGTGATATTGATGATATTGGAATAGTGTATTCGACAAAATTCGTTTCAATTGCTTAAAATAGGCATTGGGAATTTAAATATAATGCTGATGAAATTTAAAATTCGATCAATTTCCTGTGAGATAAAAGGAGTCCGTTTTCTGCAAAATGCGGGTGCGGTAATGCGGAATATACTGACCCACCTCCAAGTATTTTCCATCAGCAAATTATTCACAGTGATTATTCTCTTTATTAATGAAATTAACTCACTTATTCAGATTTGTAATTATATTGGTTTTTCTGGAATTATGTTCATGTACCTTTATCTTTAATGATAAAAGTAATTTCACATTATTTAAAGAGCCAGTTATCAAGAATTTTGATGGAATCCCATTAAAAACGAATGGAGTTTATATTTCTGAAGACGGAGGGGGAGCTTTATTTTTATATCAAAATGGTCAAGTGAAATTACTAAAACCCTTTTTCAGTCAAGCAAGAAAAGGAATATGGTTAGATCCATTAGATGTTTTAAAGGGAATAAATTTATATTGGAATTTTAATACAAAGGAATTTTGGGGAAGTTTCATTATAAATGACAATGAAATAATTTTCCAAAATTTCAATGAAAATAATATTTTAAAGGAGCGCTATTTGTTCGAACAAAGAGGGCGAATCCTTAATGATTCAACCATTGTGATTTTTTCTGATTATGTATATAATACAGGTGACAGTTTGCTCAATACAGAGTGCTTATTAAAGTTTTACCCTACAAGCATTAAACCAGATAGTACAAATATTTGGTTTGTTAATAAAAAATGGTACAGAAAAAATTTGCATGAAAGTAGAAAGTGATATTGATGATATTGGAATAGTGTAGTCGACAAAAATCGTTTCAATTGCTCAAAATAGGCATTGGAAATTTAAATGTATTGCTGATGAAATTTAAAATTCGATCAATTTCCTTTGAAATAAAAGGAGTCCGTTTTCTGCAAAATATGGGTGCAGGTAATGCGGAATATTCTGGCCCACCTCCAAGTATTTTATATCAACAATTTATTCATAGTGAATATTCTCTCAATTAATGAAGTTAACTAACTTATTCAGATTTGTAATTATATTGGTTTTTCTAGTATCATGTTCATGTACCTTTATATTTAATGATAAAAGTAATTTCACATTATTTAAAGAGCCAGTTATCAAGAATTTTGATGGAACCCCATTAAAAACAAATGGAATTTATATTTCAGAAGAAGGTAGAGCGGCTTTCTTTTTATACAATAATGGTCAAGTTAAAATTTTATATCCCTTTTTTAATCATAAAACAAAAGAATTTTGGTTAAATCCATCAGAGGTTACAAGAAATATGAATGTGAATTGGGATTTTGATTCAAAGGAATGGTGGGGAAACTTTTCAATTGATAGTAATGAGATAATATTAAGATATTTTAATAGAAACAATTTATTTAGAGAACGCTATTTGTTTGAAAATAAAGGCGAGATTCTTAATGATTCAACAATAGTTATATACTCTGATTATATTTATAATACAGGAGACTCCTTTCTTAATACAAAATGTTTATTAAAATTTTACCCTACAAGCATTAAGCCAGATAGTACAAATATTTGGTTTGTTAATAAAAAATGGTACAGAAAAAATTTGCATGAAAGTAGAAAGTGAAAATGCTGGTATTGAAATATTGAAATCGACAAAAATCGTTTCAATTGCTTAAAATAGGCATTGGGAATAGTTTTTTAATGGGTAATATTTCCAAACTTTCCAATGAATTTCACCCATACCGAAATCATACCTTGAATCTTGTATCCTATATCTTTCACCTCTCAAAAAAGAACACGAATTCGTCCCTTTGGGACTAACACAGATCTCATCGTAACCGATGAGCAAAGGATTTAAGAGGATTTTATTCTCTTCGCTATTAAATTGCAGTATTGGGAATAGTTTTTTTAATGGGTAATATTTCCAAACTTTCCAATGCATTTAACCCGTTCCTAAACCAAATCTTGTGTCTTGTATCTTGTATCCTTTACCTTATTTCCTGTATCCTGTATCCTGCATCTTGTATCCTGTATCTTTTATCCTCCTTCCCATAGTTTTTCCTCCCTATTCATTCTCTCGCTATATTTGCCTTTCAATTGGGAAATGGTGTCTTCCTATTCCAACCGCTTGTTAGCTGATGACGCCTACAAAATATGTAATTTCATGAATTACTGTCGTTATTCGTTTGTAGGATGATTAAGAATAAATTTACTTTCTCTTTCTTTGATTTGGATGCTAAACAGTTTATTGCTGTGTTGGCATTTGTGGTGCTTGCTTCGGTTGCAATTGGTATTTCGGTGGCGTTTTTTTTGTGGTTGCTCGATGTTGTTACGCAGTTGCGTTTTCAATTTCCTGCATTCATATTTTTACTTCCCATAGCCGGTGTCGTTATATATCTGTTGTATAAGTGGGCAGGGAAGAATGCTGCCTCGGGAAATAATTTAATTATCGATGAAATTCATGAGCCAGTGAATGCTGTCCCCGGACGAATGGCTCCCCTAATTTTATTTACAACTGTTTTAACGCATCTCGTTGGTGGCTCGGCGGGACGAGAAGGAACGGCAGTGCAAATGGGAGGAGGGATTTCGTCGGTCATTATTAAGAAATTCAAACTCCATGGCATTCAGAAAAAGTGGTTGTTGGTGGCGGGGATGTCGGCGGGATTTGCAGCTGTTTTTGGTACTCCTCTGGCAGCTTCCATCTTCGCACTCGAAGTGTTGAGCATCGGGAAAACAAAATTTAAAGGATGGATTTTTTGTTTGATTGCTGCTTTTGTGGCTCATTATTCTTGTTTAGCCTGCGGCATTCATCATACGGTTTATACTGTGAAGCTGGCTGTCATAAATCAGCTAATTCCTTATTTCCATTTTGATTTATTTTATTTGTTGTTGGCGATGGTTGGGGGAGTGCTTTTCGGATTAACAGCTCGTCTGTTTTCTTTTTCTGTTCATCGCTTAAAAGAGGAAGCGCAAGCGCGCATAAAACAACCGCTGCTGATTCCGTTAATTGCTTCCATTTTTATTTGGGGAATTACGTATGCGTTGGGAACATACGATTATCTCGGACTAGGTGTTAATGCAGATAAGCCGGGCGGCACGAGTATTGTAGCAGCTTTTTCATCAACGCATATCGATTTTTTCGCATGGTTTTGGAAGTTGCTGCTTACTGTAATTACGCTGAGCATGGGATTTAAAGGCGGAGAAGTAACTCCTTTGTTTTTTATTGGTGCCACCCTCGGAAATAGCTTTGCGATGATTAGCGGAGCTCCAATCGATTTATTTGCGGCCTTGGGATTCGTAGCTGTATTTGCCGGGGCTGCTAATACACCATTGGCATGCGTGGTGATGGGAATCGAATTATTTGGAGGTGAATATGCCTTATACTTGATTGCAGCCTGTTATGTAGCCTATTATTTCAGCGGACATGCCGGTATTTACAAATCGCAACGAGTAGAAAAACGCAAGGATGCCTTCTTGCTAAAATTAAAATAATCGCTTCACCCAATAAAAACGAAAACCCCGACAGTATTACTATCGGGGCTTATCAATTGGTTGATTCGTCAGTTTTTTTCAGTAGTAAATTAACTTTTTACTTTTTTCTTGCCGGTGATTACTTCACTGAATTGAGTGTAAATTACACAGGCAAAACCTACTGAAACGATTACTATAGATATTATGGTCATATACATTTAGATTGCTTACAAAATTCACCTAAATGAACATGTGGTTTTTATGTCGGCAAGATCACTTGCCAACAAATTGATGTGAATTATTTTTTTGCTGATTTGCCCTTTGCTTTTTTCGGTGCCGCTTTCACGGATTTCTTCTTAGCAGGCTTAGCTGATTTTGTTTTTTTAGCCGATTTTCCGGCTTTTTCAGCTTTCTTTTTAGCTTCTTCGCGCAAGCGCTTTCTTTCCTCTTGTTGTTTCTTGTAAAGATGTTTAGTCTTTTCAAGGTTCTTCCAATAGTCGCTGCCGTAATCTACCAATACTTCTCCATCAGGATGGATTGTTCTGGTAGCTACAATGAAAACGCGTTTTTCGCCATTGCGAACTTTAATTTCATACTGTGCATTGTTGCGAAGTCCTTCAACACGTCCGATACCTTTAGCATCGTTCGCATAGCGTCCCATCGCCTCCGGCGTGAAATAAGCATCAACGCATCTTTTGTTATTGATGAAGAATACATATCCTTCATAACCTTCTTCGGCGCGTTTTTCACATACCGACCATGGGAGAAATTCTCCTTCGTATTCGCATACGATGTCGCCGCGTTTAAATGTCTTTTTTACAAACAGGCCTTTGCCTGCACCGGGGATTAAACTTTTCTTGAGATATAACATACTTGCCCTTTACGAGGCCGCAAAGATAGAAACCTTAGCGTAATAAAGCAGCTATCGCTCAATTAATAGTTAATTAATGATGTCCTTTAGTAGCTCTTGTCTTGTTTTCGAGGTACTGTTGGTAGATTACACATGCAAGTCCTGCAGTAGTAATGATGATAGAGATAATTGTTGTCATTTTTTTGTGTGTTTGATTATGACCACAATTACCGCCAATTGTCAAGCGTCACCCTATTCATTTTGGTGAATATTCATCGAAAAGGGGTGAAATTTGATGGCTTATTTGCCAAAGACAATGGCGTAATAGTCGCTTTTTAGGCTTTTTTAGCCGCCAGCGGATGGTATTGTACCATTTTTTCTAAAATCGCGTTGGCATTGCTAATGCTCTCCATACGGGTAATGGTTAAGCTGAGCTTTCCTTTCTCTTCTTTCATTTTACAGATATGCGGATGAGCTTGAACAAAGCGTAAAACAGCATTAAACAAAGGACTTTGGAAGTAGGCCGATTGCTGGTTCGCAACAAAATAGGTTTTGAGGGTCCTGTTCTTTAAAACGATCTTTTCAAATCCAAGTATTCTAGCTTTCCAGCGTAGTCGAATGGTATCCATCAGTTCAAATACTTGAGGAGGTACCGGTCCGAAGCGATCTTTAAGTTGTTCTCCAAAAGCAATCAACTTTTCTTCGGTAGCAATATCATCGAGGTCTTTGTAAAGGCTTAATCGCTCGGCGATATTCTCTACATAAGTATCCGGAATGCGCATTTCGAGGTCGGTGTCGATTTGGCAATCGTTCACGAAGCTAGCGTTCTCGTCGGGAGGGAAGAGGTCTTTAAAGTCGGTTTCCTTAAGTTCTTGAATAGCTTCATCCAAAATCTTATGGTACATTTCAAATCCGATTTCCGAAATAAATCCGCTTTGCTCGCCTCCTAATAGATTTCCCGCTCCGCGGATGTCTAAGTCTTTCATCGCTACTTGGAATCCACTGCCTAAGTCAGAGTGTTCTTCAATAGCTTTTAATCGCTGACGAGCTTCAGGAGTAAGTACAGTTACGGGCGGAGCGAGTAAATAACAGAATGCTTTCTTGTTCGATCGACCAACACGTCCGCGCATCTGATGCAAATCGCTTAATCCAAAGTAATGTGCATTATTAATGATCATCGTATTGGCATTGCTGATATCGAGTCCCGATTCGATAATAGTGGTTGCCAATAATACATCTGTTTCTCCTTCAATAAATCGAATTAAAACATCTTCGAGTTTATCGCCATCCATTTGTCCGTGGCCAACCCCGATTTTTATACCCGGACAAAGTTTAGTTAGCATTGCCGCCATATCGTGTATGTCGTGCACACGATTGTGAATGAAAAACACCTGGCCACCTCTCGAGATTTCGTAGTTTATAGCATCTCTTATTAACGATTCATTAAAGACATGCACTTCGGTAGTTACGGGATGACGATTCGGCGGAGGAGTATTGATAATCGACAAATCGCGGGCGCCCATTAACGAGAATTGCAAAGTTCTTGGTATAGGCGTTGCCGTTAGTGTAAGCGTGTCGACGTTGATACGAATTGATTTTAGTTTTTCTTTGGCCGCAACTCCGAATTTTTGCTCTTCGTCGATAATCATTAAGCCTAGATCTTTAAACTTAACATCTTTGCTAAGAATACGATGAGTACCTATGATAATATCAATTTTTCCATCGGCCAATCGTTTCAACGTTTCGGTTTGTTGAGCACTCGATTTAAAGCGATTAAGGTAATCGATGTTAACAGGAAAATCTTTCAATCGCTCTCTGAAAGTGCGGAAATGCTGCAAGGCTAAGATCGTTGTTGGAACTAAAACCGCCACTTGTTTTCCGTCGGTAGCAGCTTTGAAGGCAGCGCGCAATGCAATTTCTGTTTTTCCAAATCCCACATCACCGCAAATGAGTCGGTCCATAGGATATTCTTTTTCCATGTCGCGTTTTACATCGATCGTCGACTTCAACTGATCTGGCGTATCTTCATACATGAAAGAAGCTTCGAGTTCGGTTTGCAAATAAGAATCTTTGCTGAAAGCATATCCGTTTTGAGCTTTACGTTTAGCATAAAGCGCAATCAAATCTTTTGCAATATCCTTAACCTTTTTCTTGGTCTTTAATTTAAGTGTAGCCCAAGCTGAAGAACCTAATTTATTTAACGATGGTTGTGTGCCGTCTTTACTCGTAAATCGCGCGATGCGATGAAGCGAATGAATGCTGATATAGAGAATATCATTATCGCGATACACCAGTCGAATGGCTTCTTGCGGCTTGCCATTTACATCTAACGTTTCTAATCCCGCAAAGCGACCAACACCGTGATCAATATGAGTGATAAAATCGCCGGGTTTTAAGCTATATAATTCTTTGAGTGTGATTGATTCACTCTTACTATAATTTTTCTTTAAACGGAAGCGATGATAACGATCAAAAATTTGATGATCGGTATAGAAAATCAATTTTAAATCGTGATCAATAAATCCTTGATGTAAGGCCGTTAAAATAGAGTAGAACTTCAACTCAACGCCTTTAAATGCATCGGGGCGAGGTAAATCGGAGAAGATAGAATAGAGGCGCTCCGACTGCTTCGCAGAATCGCTGAAGAGTAAATTTACATATCCTTTTTTCTGATTGTTGTATAAATTCTCTAAGAGGATATTAAAATTTTTGTTGAAGTGCGGTTGCGGTTTAGTATTAAATACAATGCTGGTAGTTTCTTCGTAAAAAGGCTTTGCGCCGAACTCCACCACAATATGATTTTCGATATTCGATTTAAATTGATCTTTAGTATCGAAGAGGTCTTCAATATTGCGAACAGTTTGTTCTTCTTCTATCACAATCGTTTCACCAAATCGTTCTTCAATTTTTTGCATTGAAGTTTCGATAGCGTTGTAAGTGTAGTCGAGATCTTTGCCGTAAACAACAGTTTCTTTCGGAATAAAATCGAAGAATGATTCATGCGCTTCAGTGATAATCCCGGATTGAATATTAGGGATGATCGTTACAAAAGCCATGTTTTGTTCACTCAGCTGCGTAGAAGGATCGAACGCGCGAATAGATTCTATTTTGTTACCGTAAAATTCAATACGGTAAGGCATTTCGTGAGCGAATGAATACACATCGACAATACCTCCGCGAATAGCAAATTGTCCCGGTTCGTAAACGAAGTCGGTGCGAATAAAATTATTGTCGGTTAAGAATTCAGTAATGAAATCAACGTTTAGCACTTCACCCAATTTCACTTCCATGGTGTTTC
>Ga0255345_1007101_pt1 | contig 10631 bp, 4 predicted proteins | sample wastewater_treat_6_FD_192415 | JGI IMG/M metagenome (GOLD analysis project Ga0255345, IMG submission 192415) | Wastewater microbial communities from Lulu Island WWTP, Vancouver, Canada - plant20 | ecosystem: Engineered > WWTP > Wastewater > Unclassified | place: Canada: Vancouver, British... | reverse complement strand
CATGGATCGTTTCATTTTATTAATTCTCCTTTGAATTGTTTCTATTAATAGAAACGCTATTCGAGGGAGAAGTGTTTCACTTTTATCTGGGAAACGGTTGAGTTTTAAGAAAAGAGCAAAGGAGTAGCCCGGTTCATTTTGAATGTAGCAATGGGGATGTTCGAAAGCAAATTAATTTAATACTTGCCTGATGTAAATTATCGATCCCAAATCAATTTGTCAAGCCATTAGCTATTCGGAGACATTCCTCTTTGGAAAGGGTCGTGCTGACCATAAAAATATGTTCTCCATCACTCCAGATCACACTTCCCACACCCAACTTACTCATAGAGGTGGCTTGCATTCCGTTAACGGTTTCACTGCTCTGTTCTTCTAAATTCTCATTATCAAGATTCATGCTTGAACCGGACCCCATGACATCGATTGACACAAAGTTATCCGACACATCTTGATAATAGTAGGACACATCAGAAACGTTGAACGCGAGTTGCATCAGTTTCATACCTTCTGGCACATATGAGGGATAATAGGTACCATCCGGCAACAGTCCTGGCGGAGAGCTACCTTGATTTTTCCAAGTTATTTCATTGTCCGTATTCTGGTTCTGAAGATAATAAGTCACATATTTTGGGTTTGATTCAATTACAAGTTTCGTTACCCAATCTCGAGCCATAGCCACATTCGGAATCGCGAATAATAGTATGACCAATACAACAAGAATCAACGCAGTAGCCTTTGAAAAATTAAGAGAAAGCTTATTAGATCTATTGTGTGTTTTCGACGTTCCCGTCTCGGCTTCTATTATCGCCTGAATTTGATGGTTGAACTCAGCAGAGGGAATGTAAGGATCTGCTTTTGCCTCTTGAAGGAAATGTCTCCCTTTGATGTATGCTGCCTCTTTGGTAGCTTCCTCAAAAAGGTTGTCTGACCTCTTTTCATCTGACTTGTTGGTCTTCATTTTTTCCTCTAGACAGTATCAATAATGCTTTTTTCTTAGCTCGAAATAAACGCGTTCGAACGGTATTTGCTTTTATACCGAGTACTTCAGCAATTTCTGAGTCACTCCAGCGCTGAAGGTATTTTGCCTCCAATACGAATTGGTCCTGCTCGGGCAATTGCAATATCGCATTGGTTAGCTGTTCCACACAGAGTAATTTTTCAACCATGCAATCCAGGTCAAAATCATCTACCACCGTCTCCTCAAAATCCTCGAAAAAGTCCGAAAAATTGGTTTCCTTCTCGATCTTCCTTTTTCGATAAATATCCATGGAACAGCTTCTAATTACATTAACGATATAAGCCGCCAAAATGTTTCGGTTGAGTTTTCTTATTGTTGGAAGATATTTAATAAGTTTTACTAAGGATTGTTGAACAACGTCTTCAATGTCTGCTTGGTTCTGGAAATATCTCCTTGCCTGGTTGAACATCAACCCATTGTAGTTATCATAGAGCATTTCAAGAAACAATCGGTCGCTTTCCGGACTGAAATCATGGTCTCGTGATGATGACAAGATTACTCCTTATCCAATCTGTTTTCAATTGTACATTGGAATGAAAAACACGGTTTCTCAGCCCTGCTTACAGCATTAAGTAGCTATTGATTATCGCTCTTTTCATTGTTTAAGAAACATTCTTCGTGTCTTTCGAGTATGTGTTTCTCAGAGTACAAGTTTGATAATGATTTGCATTTTTCACGATATGCAACTCTGGCAAAAAATTCTTGAGTGATGTTAATCATACAAGAACGAATTAAGGTCTTAGCAAGCAAAGGAAGTGTATATACACATCCATAAAAGGTACTCCGTTATCTTGGTGAATAGTTCTGGATTTACTGAAACGGTTTTGAAGGGTTAGTAGAAAAGCATGAGAAAAAGAAGGAACCTGGTCATATTCTATGTCACTGAAGGTGAACTTCAAAGGATTGAAAGGAAGCGAAAAAGCATTGGCATAAATACACGCAGCGCATATCTGCGCAAGGTTGCTTTCGATGGCTATGTGATCCATATTGATTATACGAACACACTCGACAAATAAGAATGATCGGTATCAAAATCAACCAAATCGCTCATCCTCTGAACGCAACTGGTGAAAATTACCAAAGCGACTTGCTACCATCTCGATATCGTCCTCAGATTTTATGATACTTTCGCCGTTCGCTAATTGTCATTGGATCCGTTTCTGCCATCGTTCCCTCGGTAGCATTTTCATTTGACGTAACGATAGCATTTCAGTAACATTTTAGTTGAACCAATATGTGTACATTGACCACCACAATTTTTATTTGGTATATAATTATGACAAAATTTAGAGCATTAACTGGAGGGTTAAATGTTTTCACACAAATTTTTCCGTTTTTTTATCCTATTATCATTGATAACCAGCATTTCTTTTCAACCTTTTCTCCCGATTGCCAATGCAATGGTCGAAAATTCAACCTTAAACCAGACCGGGGCACCTGATTTAACTCCTACAAGTTTTCAAAGTCCCTCCAATGTCTCTTCACAAGATAAAATCCTGGTATCTTGGTCAGTTATAAACCAAGGTACAGCTGAAGCGTCTGCATCATGGAGAGATAATTTTTACTTGTCAACAAACGACACCTGGGATAGCGGAGATACATATATTACTTATCAATCAAGAAGCACAGCTTTAGGGATTGAAGAGAGTTATAGTGCTACCAAAGAATTAACGATCCCCAAAGTATCCGCGGGGGAATATTTCTTAATTCTTCGAGTTGACGGAAATTTTGCCAAAGTTGAACTAGATGAGACTAACAACGATTTCGCTATACCGATCTCGATCAGTAATCCAGACTTATCCCCTGTCCAGTTTAACGTGCCAACGACAGGGGCATCCCAATCTCAAATTACCATAGATTGGTTGGCAGTAAATATTGGTACCGGAACAGCCCAACCATCCTGGAGTGACAATATTTATCTCTCAGCAAACGAGACCTACGAAACAGGAGATACATTGATTTCCAGTTTCACATGGTCTCAAGCCGTCCTCCCGACAGGTACTTATTCTCAATCTAAATCGATTACTTTACCTAAGGTTTCTGCTGGCAATTATTACCTGCTATTGTATCTAGACGCCGGTCTCTCCCTATATGAGTCTATTGAATCTAACAATGTTATTAGCACACCCATTACAATTACCAATCCAGATCTTACACCGTCACTATTAAACGGACCTGGAATTGCTACTTCACAGGAACCGATACAAGTAAGTTGGACTGTTCAAAATAATGGTGGAGGTGTTGCTACACCCAGCTGGAGGGATGGGTTTTATCTCTCTGTTGATGATATTTTTGACAATAATGATGTATACATCAAATACTTTAATATTTCATCTACTGTTCAACCTGGCGATTCCTACTTGAAGAACTCACAAACTATCACCATGCCCTCCATAATTGGGGGTGATTATTACTTGTTATTGAGAGTGGACTATCAAAATAGTCTTTATGAATCTGATGAAAGTAATAATGCGATATCCCTTCCTATCACAATAACTAACCCTGACTTAATTATTTCAAATGCATCAGCTCCTGCCACAGTCTCTAGTCAAGAACCTATTCAGGTTAGTTGGACTGTAAAAAATATTGGGATAGGAACAGCGCAACCATCATGGACGGATGCGATATACCTATCTACCGATGCAACTTATAGCACAAACGATGTTCAAATTAATTATGCTTCACGAACGTCTTCACTGTTACCAGAGGCCTCTTACACGAAGGATCTATCAATCACCATACCAAAAGCAGTTGCAGGTGAATATTTTCTTGTATTCAGGTCTGACACTAATTCGAACCTGTTTGAAACAGAAAATGCCAATAATGATTTTGCGATTCCGATTACAATCAGCAACCCTAACTTACAACATTCGGCGTTTTCGTCTCCTTCCTCCGTTTCATCTCAGGATATCATTCAGATCGAATGGATCGTAGATAACACTGGTTCTGGTTCAGCATTTCCGTCCTGGCGTGACGGTGTCTATCTCTCATCCGATGAAATTTATGATTCTTCAGACATACTTATCAATAATTTCATTTGGTCACAAGTGGTTCCGAATAGTAGTAGTTACACCCAAAGTCGGAGTATAACGATACCAAAAGTTGTAGCGCAAAACTCATTCTTGCTAATACGAGCCGACTATGCAAATGCTTTGTTCGAATCAAATGAAAATGACAATGTTATTAGTGCAGCAATAGAGATAAAAAATCCTGATCTTTCTCCTATTGAATTGATTGCACCTGAAACAGCTAGTACGCAAAACTCAATCAAGGTTTCTTGGGTTGGGAAAAATCAGGGTCTGGGGGATGCCAACCCGACCTGGAATGATACTTTTTATTTATCTCTAGACGGTACGCTTGATGCTTCGGATACAGTACTTAGTTCTTTCACCATTAATCAAAAGGTGATTGCCGATTCTACCTATAACCAAACGCAAACCGTCCCTATTCCTAAACTTCCGGGTGGCACTTACTACCTGATACTAAAGCTCAACTCGAATAACGGGTTGTTCGAACCTAATAACACAAACAACGTTATTTCAACTCCTATAAGGCTGGATTTGGCAGACTTGAAGTTAGCTTCTGCGACTTCCCCATTAGTTGCGTCTATCAATCAACAAGTGGAAATTGGTTGGACTGTAAACAACATTGGTTCAGGTACTGCTACTCCTAGTTGGTATGACCGTATATACTTATCGAGCGATAACGTTTGGGATACAACCGATGTTCTATTGGGCTCCTTGACAATGAATCAACCAGTTGATGCTTCAGCCACATATTCACGAACATTAAAATTTCCCATTCCATCAGGTACAGTTCCAGGTTCATACTTCTTTATTGTCAAAGTGGACAGTACTAATAGTCTCTATGAATCAAATGAAGGTAACAACGATTTAGCAACACGAGTTGAGATCAAGGAAATTGAGTATGTGGACTTACCATGGATGACTTTATCTAGCGGTTTGTCTTCAGCTCTTGGGGCTGTGGCATATTCACCGGATGGAAAAAGGCTGACTGCTGTCTCCTCCATGACAGCCATACAATGGGATGTTCAAACTGGAGCGATAGTTCGAAAATTCAATGGACATACAAATCAAATTGATACCGTCGATTATTCCCCCAACGGAGATCAATTATTAACTGGAGCTCGTGATGGGTCTTCCCGTATTTGGGACCCCGCCACCGGATTACAAAAGAGAAGCTTCGCTTCAAAGCCGGGCGAAATTAATCCCGCCGTGTTCTCAGAAGATGGGACACTGGTTTTTGCAGGGAGCGGAATGAATACACCAAGGCTTTGGAATGCTCTTACAGGAGAAGAACTCCGTCTCTTCACAGGTCATACTGCCGCAGTTAATGATGTTGATCTATTACTAAAAAATGAAGTTGCGGTGTCAGGCAGCGCAGATAAGACCGCAATTGTCTGGAATATTAACACAGGAGAACAACTATTTACTCTGAACGCGCATACTTCAACCGTCCGCACTGTTAAATTCTCTCCGGTCGATGAAGTGGTTTTAACGGGGTCAGATGACGGGACTCTTAGACTTTGGAATTACTTAACTGGTGAGCAGGTTGGTTCCTTTATTCAAGGAACCCCTGTGGTGTCAGCACAATTTTCAGTAGATGGTCAGTACATCATCTCCTGTGACAATAAATCTCCTGGTAGCGTCTATTTGTGGGAGATTGCGACAGGAAGCCTTGTGAAAATATTTCGAGCAATTAGCGGTGACACCTCGGTGATCAATCGAGTAGCATTTTCCCCAGACCAGGCATTTATTGCCAGTAGCAGGAGTAGTGGAAAGGTCTCGATTTGGCATTCAAACCTGGAAATTGTCACATCGGATCCCATCATTGAATTGACTATTGGTGAAGATGTGCCTTTTGACGTGAGTCCTCTTAGTTTTATCAACTTCTCTGTGGCGACGGAATACAACAAAAATCTTGTGATAACTCTTAACAGCACTCTTCCTCAAAAAGGAAATAACATCCAGATTGCTAATAATCTTAACCTAGACACAGAGTCATCCGTGATAATGTTAGTGAAATTTGGCGACATACCTAATTTGCAGGATTATGATCAGATGATTCAACTATCCTTGGATGAATTGAATGGTGACCTTCCTATCGCGCCAACGTATGAAGGTGCCTATTATATTTCTGTGTTTTCACCATATCTTTCACATGGTGTGATACCACTTCAAATAAGTGCTGATTATGTCGATATGCATGTTAGCAGTATTGAGCCTAAAAAGGGTGGAAATAATGGCAATTTGACCCTAAAAGTCACAGGAACCCGCTTTACTCCCGAGACTACAATACAGTTGATTGATCCCACTGGAAATCGTATAAATGGATCAATAATTGCAAAACTGAACGAGACAACCTTATTTGCTACGTTCCAAATGAATAACTCACCTCTGGGTCTATATGATCTTCGAGTTGAGGATGATGGAGTGGTCTCAATTCTTTTCGACCCGTTGGAAATTGTTCCAACTATCAACTCCAAGGTTGACGTGGAGGTGCTTTCGCCTAGTTCTATCCGTCCGGGAAAAGAGGGTCTGATTACTATCGATTATCAGAACACCGGAAATGTGGATGCGATTATTCCGTTATTCAAAATAACATCAGAAAATGCTCAACTTCGATTCCCTCAGTTCACTAATTACATTGGCGCAGAATTATTGCTGTATGGAGTAAATGGTTCTAATCCAATTTCTGTTCTTCCTCCTGGAGGAAAGGGTGAGATTCAGCTGGTATTTAAGCCAGATAACACAGCTTCTGCAGTCAATTTCAGAGTAGCACGCGTAGAGATCGGTAATTCATCAAACCAGTTCCTTCCGACAGCCGTTGGGTCGACAAATCATGATGAGTCAACCATGACACATCCTCAAGTTGAAGAACCGGCCTATAAGTTGCCCTATGCGGAGGGCACTCAATCTTTGTATTCTAGTGGACCTCACGGAGAATCAGGCACAGGTCAATGTTCAGATACGAATATCAATATGGCAAATGCGATTGATTTAGCTTGGAAATATGAAGTTTTATCGATCGCGGAAGGCCGATATGTCGCATCTGGCCGTGATGAAGCCGGAGGTGCTGGATATTGGATCACAATAGAACATGCAGATGGCATCAGGTCCTCTTATTGGCATCTAGAAAATGGTCCTTCAGATGAACTGCAAAAAATAATTAATAGCCCAGACCCAAAAGCTTTACTTCCCCAAGGTTTCCCAATAGCGAATACAGGCGCAACAGGCTGCCCTGGTTGTGGTGTCCATCTTCACCTCGAGATAGGTTCTGCCCCTGCAAATCCTTCTGACACTAATCCTTATCATTTAGTACCTATACCATGGGATGGTTTCAACATAGATAATTATTCGGTATGGGCGTCAAGATTAACAACTGACGAATCCAAAGGCATTAGTTACGTTGGAACCATGACAAAAGGCGAAACATCCACAAAGTTAGTAGATTACGTATACTGTGAAGGTAAAAACACCGCAAACATAATTTCTGCTGATACAGTCCTGCTGGCTAACCAAGGCAAAAACCTCGCTAAGCCTCAGTCCACAAACAAAAGGACAATTGTCGATCCTCCAGCATTCTTAACTGTAACTTCTACTGGTCCAAAAAGTGTGAAATTGACTTGGGCTGATTCAAAATACGAAAGCCGCTACCAAGCCTACCAAGATACCGTCGCTATTCCATTCACAATTATGAAGGATACAACAGAATTGCCTGTAATCAACTTGACCTGCGGTGTGTCATATACATTCTCAATCCGAGCAATTTCTCTTGCGGGTGAATCTGATGAGACAATAGCCGAACCGTTTATAGTACCTTGTACACCACAAGTTGAATCCGAAATTCCCCTGGCTGAAACTTCCACAACTGTTGTGCGACCTATTGACCCTAATGATAAGTTACATACGGAGGGTGACGGTGATGAACATTTTGTTCCCCTGGAAGATCGAATTAACTATACTGTCAGATTTGAAAACATGGCTACGGCGAATGCGCCTGTTCAAGAATTAGTTGTCGTCGATTATATTGATCCAAACTTGGATTGGTCTACAATACAATTTTCTGAAATTGCTTATGGCAGCAAGATACTAACATTGCCAAGAGGTGTTACTCAGTTTTATGTCCGCGATTTTCCAACTCCTGGAAATTATAGCGGGATAACCGAAGGAAAGTTCGCTATTGATATTACTGTAAAATTTAATCCACAGACAGGGCGCGTAGAATGGCGTATGGTTGCTATTGACACTGCTACCGAAGAACCTCCTACAGATCCGTTAAGTGGATTTTTGCCACCAGAAGATGGAACCGGTCGAGGTATGGGGTTCCTTAGTTACTCAATACGTCCAAAACCAGGTCTCCCTGGGGGTACTGTCATCAGTAACTTTGCCGATATCGTCTTTGACACCAACGATCCTATTCGGACGAATACAGTATTCAATACTATACGATATCTTGAATCGGGTTCTAGCTACATATTCTTGCCAATCATAATCAGGTAAGTTAGGCTAGGCAGGTGACTTCGAGAATAATTGCAATTTAGAAACCGAATTATCGATGAGTGAAAACTTTTCTTCGCTTGCTGTATTCAGAAAGTGGATTGAATAGGCAAACTAAAAGACAATCGATAATGAGACTTGATATCCGGAAGTAAGGATGCATAAGCAAGTTGCTTTCCATACAGACAATAATCAAGAATAATGTTTTCTACAGAATAAGTCACTACTCTCTTCTAAAGGAGAGTAGTGACTTTATGTTTCAGGTAGTGTTGCCTATTTTGTGTAAATCTAATTTCGTTTTCATCAATCATAACGGGACAGACACGCGATCTCCATAAAACATCATCAGCTGATCCAGAATATCGCGCCAATGTGCAATTGACATTGTCCATTTATTCATAATCTATACCATCACCAAGTATAGCTGTTTTAGCAGGGAATCATCACTTATAAAAGCTGTTTAGGTCTTTGTCTCCTTCCTCAATTGTTGGTACCGTTGAAACCTTTTAATCAAACTTCTCTTTCACATAGATTTTCAATTCTTCATAAGTTGCTTTTAGTAGCTGTTATATCAAGTTCCCCATTTCTAATTTAACTTTAATTGTGTTGGTCGATATCTATTTGGACAACAAAACCACCGTCTCCACATGTGTTTGCGCTAGCATAAGAGGACGCAGAAAAGTCCTCGGTTTGTGATGAAGATGACGGAAGAATTGCATTCCCGTCTTGATCAAATTGTCTCCGTGCTATCCCATAATTATTCTTATGTAGCTTCTGCTTATAACCAGTTTTGAAAACAAAAGTAATCAATCCTGGATCAGGTGCTCCGCCTTCTTCATATCCACCAATGACCACTTTTTCGACGATGCTTTCGAAAACAAAACGGTCAAACTTTTCCAAGACTTGATTGCTTTCTAATATTGCCTTGAAGCTCAAGATGCGTGAACGAAGGTCATCTTGTTGGTTTTTAGTTACAGACAAATCGTTCAGTGTTGACTTCAGTGTGTCGATGTTGTTATCGAGATCGAACAATTTGCTCGAAAAGGCATCATCGTCTATGGTTCCTTCGAGTCTCAAGTCGATGAGCTTGCTCTTCTTATTTTCAGCAGCGACTAAATCCCTTTCGGTCCTGCTGATGATCTTTTCAACATTTGCTTCCGTAAGCGTCTCTTCGGCCAATGCGAGGAAATCGTCAACGATCGATTTATCGTTTCCGCAAAGGAGCTTGTAGGCTTCGAGGAAAGCCTCTTCAATGATGCTTTCCTCTATGCCCTTGCTTTCCGGGCAATACTTCTTACCCTTTTTTGTCGCTAATGTGCATTGCCAGATTAATTTTTTATGTCTTTCACTAGCGTGCCAGCTTCTTCTGCTGAGTGTTGTATCGCAGAAACCGCATTGCAATAAACTGCTAAAGGCATACTTACGGCTATATTTTTCTCGCTTGCCGTCTGGATTGAGTCTACGGGGATAACCTCTCTTTGCGAGGATCTCCTGCGCTTTTGCAAACACTTCTTCGCTAACAATCGGGTCGTGATGACCTTTGATATAGAACTTATCTTCCTCTCCGAAGTTTACCAGCCGACGTTTGGAGATCGGGTCCACGGTGAAAGTCTTCCCAAGCAGAAGGTCCCCTTTGTATTTTTCGTTCTTGATAATGTTGATGACCGTGGATGCAGGCCAGGAGGTGAGTCCCCTTTTCGTTTTATAGCCCAGGTTCTTCAATTCATTACTCAAGATTGTGCAACCTGTTCCTTCGATATAACGCTGAAAAATATAACGTACAATATTGGCTTCTTCTTCATTTACCGTTAGTGACTTGTCTTCAGGATGATAATCGTATCCAAGACAACCTTGAAAACCCACGATCTCTCCCCGTTGCATTTTCATCTTGAGCCCTTTTTTTACATTTGCGGATATGTTTTCTACTTCCTGTTGTGCAACAGAGCTCAGGATTACTAATAACAACTCGCCATCCATAGTCAAAGTATTAATATTTTCCTCTTCAAAAAACACAGCAACATTCTTCTCTTTGAGCATACGAACATATCGTAAAGTATCCAGGGTGTTTCTGGCGAAACGGGAGATTGATTTGG
>Ga0255345_1007100_pt1 | contig 10631 bp, 17 predicted proteins | sample wastewater_treat_6_FD_192415 | JGI IMG/M metagenome (GOLD analysis project Ga0255345, IMG submission 192415) | Wastewater microbial communities from Lulu Island WWTP, Vancouver, Canada - plant20 | ecosystem: Engineered > WWTP > Wastewater > Unclassified | place: Canada: Vancouver, British... | reverse complement strand
GGTTGGGCACCACCGTGACTTTCCGCTGATGCATAGCAATGGCAGGAATTCCGTCCGGTGGGGTTTGGTTGGGCACCACCGTGACTTTCCGCTGATGCATAGCTTGAACTCCACCTGCCTTGCCACTGCTCGGTTGGGCACCACCGTGACTTTCCGCTGATGCATAGCCCCGGTGGTTCAAAGCCTGGTTGATTGTGCGTTGGGCACCACCGTGACTTTCCGCTGATGCATAGCCTCTACGCCAGAAACTCAGTGGTACTCCATATTTGTGCTTTGCACATGCGGAAATTACGGCAGTTTCGTGGGCCGCGCCTACTTCCTCGCCTGCGTTTTGATACGCATGCGCACCCGTAGACGGTAACTCCCACCGGGCTCCCACAGCCCGTATACTCTTCACGTCTATATTTTCGACGTTGAATATCATTAAAACGGTATGTCCTCGCCTGCCGCGTCACTCACGCCACAGCCTCCTACTCCTCCTGCACGCCCTCAACGCAGACCCAAATCACCTTCAACGGATCCAGTGCCTTGCCGATCGCCGCGAGGGTGTCCGGGTCCGGCTCGTACGCCTTACCCCACGCGCCGGCGGCGATGACCTGTATCGAATGCCCAGTCGGATGCCCTTCTCTGACGTCGTGCGCGATGCCTGAAAGGGCCTGATTCCTGTTCTTCCCGTCAAGGTGATCGAGGTCATCCACCAGGGCGATGCCGGCCGTCTGTGCGAAGGTCATGGCAACGGCCACCTCGGCGAGTTTGCGCTCGCCAGACGATGCCCGCTCGATGGGGCGGAGGGCTTCGCCGCGCCGGCCGAAAAGGACTTTCACGGTGCGGCCGTCAACCTCAAACGCGAACCCATACCCGAACGGCATAAGCGCGTGGTCAACGGCCTGTTCAAACGTCTTGAGTCCGTCCGCCCCAAGCTCGTTGAGGATCTCGCCATCCCGGAAGGCCTTGACGCGCCAGTCCATGTGCGCGTAGCGCGCCCTTGCGGCCTCCAAATCGGCCTTCTTCGCCTCATACTCGGCTACGATGGCGAGCTGCCCCATCGCGGCCTTGGCCCTGTCGAGCCGCTCGTCGATTTCGAGGAGGTCGGCCTCGACGGCTTCGGGCGACCGCACGCCGGAAACGCGCTTGGCGAGTTCCAGTTCCCGTCGCAGATTGGCCAGGTCTGCACTTGCGGCGATCGCGGCCTTGGTGGCTTCGCGGGCCGGTTCCCCGGCCTGTGCGGCCAGGCCCCGGGCCTTTTCGAGGTCCGCGAGGAACTTCGCGTCAAGGCGCTCGGCGTCATTGAACTGCTCGACAAGCTGCATTCGCTCCTGGCGAAGTTTGGACGTTGCCGTCCTGACCCTGGCCTCGGTCCATTTCACACCACAGGTTTCACAGGCCCGCCCGGCCGCATAGGACTCGATCTTGCCGGTGAGTTCCTCGATGTGGCCCTCGAGTTTCTCCGCCTGACACCTGGCGCCGTCCCTATTCCTCTTCGCGGCCTCCAGAGCATCCACGACCCGAACATGCTCCGCTTGAGCCGCCTCGGCCGCTTTTGCGGCCTTATCGGAAGCCTCCTGCGCTGCCGCGATGGCCGCCTCGAGTTCCTCGACGGAGCCCGCTGGGGTCACCTTGGCCATCTGCCGCGCCTCCCCGAGCTCGCGCATGAGGGCGTCGCGAGCCTCGGAGAGCTTGCCGATGTTCTTCTTCAATGCGGCCGCGGCATCAGTGCCCAGAGGCGCCCCGTTGCGATCCGTCGGGGGCTGCGGAGGCGCGGCTGGGATCTGGGCCTCGAGCTCCTTCACCTTGCGCCCGGCGGCCCGGCGCCATTCGTAGGCGTCATCGCCAACAGTGCGGAGGCCATTGAGCGTTTTGAGTTGCGTCGGCAGCGAACCGTCTTTGAGGTTCGGGGGATAGTCTTCGAGAAGGGCCTCGATGTGTTCCTTGCCGCACAGATCGTAGAGCACGGGCGGCTCGACCGTGCCCGCCTGAAGCTCGCCCAGCACCCCCTCGAATCCTTGCGTCGTGATGTGTTCGGCCGGCAGGAGCGCCGCGGCCAGGGTAGCCTCGGACACGTTGAGCCACGCCCAAAGCTGTTCCGGTTTTGTGGCGATCGGTTTGCCGGTCTCGGCATCTTGAGCAGACCAGCGCACAGAGCCAGATTGGGGTATCGCAACCTGGACCAGGGCGGCGGCCATATCCCGGCCGCCCATGAGTCGGATGGCGATGCTGGCCTCATCGGCCCCATGCGCGATCAGCGCCTTCGCGCCCGCCCCGCGCTTGTCGGTGTGTGTGCAGTAGCCCAATAAGGCGAACCGGATCGCCTCAAGCACGCTCGATTTCCCGGCGCCGTTCATGCCGGTCATGAAAACGCCACCGTCGATTTCGAGACAGACGGAACCGATGCTCCGAAAGTTCTCGATCTGAAGCTTTTGAATGTTCACCATGGCGCCCCCTTAGAACGTCATCTGCTTTTCGTCGGGCGTCATCGCCCGGCTTTCCACCACCTCGCCCGTGTCGAGGCGCACGGACGTCACCCAAGCCCGGTCGTAATCGAGCGTGCGCCGGACCTCGGTCTTCCTGAACTCGTAGCCGTTCCGCACGAGCACCGAATTGATCTGCACCGTCGCTTGCGCCTGTGTGATCCGCGCCTTGTACGTTTCCGCTGCGGCCTTGCGCTGCTGTTCGAGGTCGTGCAATTCATCGACCGCGCGCGCCATCTCTCTGGACGCGGCCAGGATCTCCTCAGGGGTCAGGTCCACCTTCAGATTCTCGGTTACCGTGTAGAATTTCTGGCGGGGGGCTTCCTCCGCGTCGGTTTCGAACTCCTCATCCATCTCCATCACGTCTGTTTTCCGTTTACCCATGACTCGCTCCTCTCTTGGGTTGTAGTAGCTGGCCCCCGGGCGTGCGCAATTTGGAGGCCGGAGGCCAGCCATTGGGAAGGGGCTAAAACAGCGCGTCGTCGGAGACGCCCGCCGAGACCGTCTCAGGTTCCGACAACACCTCGCCGGTTTCCTGATCGACCTCGAACGGGGCCTCGTCATCGTCGACTGGCTGAGGCGGGGGCGCCGCTTCGGCCGTCTTGGCGGTCTGCCGGGCCTCCATCTTCTCCGTAAGCGCGTCGAGCCCGCTGACGGGCTCAGATGGCACCGTCTGGACGTCGATGTAGTCCTGGGCCTCCTCGCCCAGGGCGAGGCCCTTCAGCACGTCGGGAAATGCGTCCCTGATGGTGAACCCGCGGGCGCGCATCTGCATCATGCGGCGGGGATACTGCGTCCACGGGCCTTGTTTCCCCCAAAGGCCCGCCCTCTTCGCATCGGCGATCGAGAACTCCCAGCGTACCGGGCGCGAACGGCCTACGCGCTTGGCCTCACACACCGCCTTGAAATCGTCCGTGCCTTCCTTACCCTCGAACCACTCCGCGAAGTCGACGCAGAGCCCGCTCGCTTCCACGAGCGCCTTGGCTGCGTCGCCCCACACACTTGGCCGCCCGTTGATGACGGCGATGTTCTGAATGGATTGCATGGGCCGCAGGCCGACCTCAAGCCCCATCTGGATCGCCACCAGGCAGCTTTCGGGGCGCTCCATCCCCTTCGGCGCGAATCCCGACGCCGCGACGTAATTGGCGAACCGCCACAGCCCCTCCAGAGACTGGATCTGCACGCCGCCCACGCCTACCGGGACAGGTACGGCGGCTTTCGGTTCGATCTTGGCAACCGCCTTCTCGGACGGCTCCGGCGCTTTCTCCTCAGGTGCTTTCTCATTCTTAGGTTTCATCGCAAGATCCCTTTCTTCTCGGCGGCCCTCAGGAGCCGCCTCCAAATACCTGCGCTCAACCTCACATCGGTGAGCGCGTCATGCGGGTCGCCGTCGGCGGTGATGCGCATCGCCTGGGCAACGGTCGCGAGTTTGAAATTGGGCAGGTCCGGCCGTGACGGTCTCAGCGCGATCCCCGCGAGGGTCATCACACACAGCGGGGGAGTCCAGAAGTACGCGCCGAAGTACTCGCCCCCGCACTTCTTCCACCACGCCCGGAGGTGCTCGTTGTCAAACGAGGCGTTGTAGGCCACCATGAAGAACTTGTCGGCCTTGTCGAATCGGTCGACGTGCCTGTCGAGGACGTCGAGCAGTTCCCGGAAGGTGTCGGCCGGGTCGGGCAGCGCCGCGAGTTCTTCCCGCGTCTTGCCGATGATCTGCAGGGCATCCTTGTTGAGCAAGTCGCCAGGGAACGGCCGGCAACGGAGATCAAACGTCTCAACCTCCTCGCCGTCGATCTCGACAATGCCCGCCACCTGGACGAGGCCGGCGCCCGGGGCGTACAGCCCCGTCGTCTCCACGTCGAGATGAAGGAGTTTAGACATCGGCCGAGCCCTCCGTAAACGGCACCCGCGCATCCCGCTCGGCCCGCGCCTCGGCAAGCTGCTTTTCCAAGATCACAATTGTTAGCGCGGCGCATTCTGGATCATCCACAACGGCGGGTAATACCTCAGATTCAAGGCGATTTCGTTCCTCAAAGGTTAGATCACTCAACGGGAATGCACTCTCAAAAGGTCTGGTCATGGTTCGCCCCTCCCTATGCCCGCGCCTTAAGGGCGCGAAGAACGCGGAATTTCGAACTCTGCGTTTCGGTATACGCAAGCCCGTACTGCGCCAGCGTGGCCCTCGCTTCGGGCGTATCGGCCAGGCGCAAATACCCGGTCCTCTCCTGGGTCTTCCAGCTGAACCGCAAGTTCGGGCCCTCACCGAACGTAGCGTTGCCGATGGCGGCCTTGAGTACGTTCTCGTGGCGGGCCTTCTCGGCCTCCAGTTCCTTGATGCGGGCCTTCGCAATGTCGAGCGCCATCGCCGCCTCGATGGCTTCTCGGGGCAACGTGACCGTCTCGCCGTTGTCATCGGGGTGCAACGCCGCGATGGCCGCCGCGGTCGAGGGGTGTCCGTCAACAGGCGGCGGATCGCCGTTCTGCAGGCGCTCGTAGAACTCGGCCACTTCGGCCAGCATGGCTTTGATGAACCGGTCGTTACGTTGCACCCGGAACACCTCGAAATCCCGCCCGTCCATGAAGCACGCCAGGTCGGCCTGTTCCGCGCCGAGGATGGCTATCTGTGCCTGCACCTGCGCTTGATAGGTGATGGGCGGTTCGCCGTCCTCGCGGACCTGCTGACTGATGTAGTGCCCGATGTCCTTGAGCTCGACCGGCATGCCGTCATCGCACAACAGGCGGTCCGGCGTGCACCGGAAAAACGGCATGTCCGGGTGCGACCAGACCGTGAAGTCACCAGGGTCATACACGGCATTCCCGGTCGTTTCGGTGTACAGGCTGGCAATGAAGGGCTCCATGTGATGGCCGCGCCTCATGGCAAGGTTGGTATCGTCAGGCGGCAACAGCCCGGCCTTCTGGCACCAGAACGCGTGCGGGCTCTTGTGTGGATTGCCGCCCAGAATCGTCGCGACTTCCGAGGCGCCGATGCAGCCCTGGCGGCTGGCCAGCCAATCGGCCTCGGTCTCGTAGAAGGTCGGTTGCGAAAGTGTTTGTGTCATGATAAGATCCCCTTGGTGGTTTGGTTGTGCCCCGTTTGCGCATTCCCGTGCGCGGCGGGGTTTTCATTTGTGGCGAAGAGGTCCATGCACTCCCCGGTGTTCCCGAGGTAGCCCAGGATTGCCTCCAGGAGGGCCGCGTGGCACTCGCCCTGGCCGTTCGCCACGCTCGAGATCGCGGACCGCGAGCAGCCGATCCTCTCGGCCACGGCCTGCGCCCCGTACGCGTTCACCCGTTCACGCAACATCGTCTTGACGCATGACGCGTCCTCCTCGTCCTCGTCCGGCTCGTTCAGCGCGGTAATCAGCCTGTCGGCAACGGTAATGCTGTCGGAAACAATCGTGCCAACAGGCACGTTGACATCAGGATTCGCGATAGCCGCGGCGCAAAACATGGCCGCGAACAACTCGCGCTTAGTGAGGCCGGGATTGGGAATTCGCTCGCCGGGCTTCACCAAAAACGGAAATGCGAAATCGCAGTTCATACCGGCACCTCCTCCAAAAACTGTGCAATGATCTCCATCATGTCGCGCTCGCGCTCGGTGATGCGCACGATGTCCATGTCGGCCCAGCGGCGCACGGCCACGCGCGCGTCGCAGAGGCTGAGCGCGCGCTTGTTCCTGGCGACGTTCTGCTTTGCGTTCATTTCGTGCTCCCTTCATAGATTTCCGCGCGCGCGGCGTAGCGCATGGCGCGCCGTACCATTTCTTCGAGCGCCTCGACGACGAACGCAGGCAGCGCGTTGGCGACGCGGATTTGCTGAATGCCCCAGCACGCGCGTTCCTCCACCGTCGGCAGTTCACACTGAAGCGCCACGTCGAGCAGCTCCTGCCGGTGTTTCTCAGCCTGAATGTCGTTCGCGTACTTGCGCACGAGGCGCACCATTTCGGCGAACGTGTCAGACGGTGCCGTGGGCGTGAGCGCGCGCGGTACGTACTCCTCTACCGTCCTGTCAATTTCCATGCTCTGTCCTCCTTTGGCGTTGACAAATGGCGTTGACAAAAATCTGCCGCCGTCGCGCGTCGCGTGTCGGGTGATGGGCCTTGCGACGGCGGCGATACAGCGCAGGTGCGGCTGTCCGTGGGGGAAACACGGCGGTAGGGCTCCGGGCGCTTTGTGGGGCTGTCATACCTGCATCCTCGCGAACACGTCCTCGAACGCGTTTGGCCCGTCTCTGAGCACGGCGCCTTCGTCGCGCGTCTCCAACGGCACGGCGGCCAGCGCGAGCATGGACGCGCCCAGGATGCGCGGGCGGGCACAGCCGGCAGGGCGCACGGCCACGAGCTGGCCGGCGGCCACCATGCGGCGCACGGCCTGCACGCCGAGGTGCAGGCGGCGCGCGGCGTCCGCAAAGCTGTGCAGGCTGGTGGTGGTGACAGGTGTCATGACTGCGAGTCCCGGCCAACGAGCGCGTCTATGGAGATACCGAACAGGTCGGCCAGACGAATGAGACTCTTGCAGGACGGAAGGTTGAATCCATTCTCCCATCCGACCACTTGTTGGCGGGACACTTGCACGAGTTTAGCTAGTCCCTGTTGAGACAGATTACGCGAAATGCGTAATGTTTTCAGGCCTTCCGAGAATCTGTTAGGCTGCATTTGGGTTCCCCTTTCAACGCCAGACTAACAGATTCGGCTATCTGTGTCAACAACTATTTTTGCCAAAGGCATGGAACAGCACCACACCACACACATTGCCGTCGGGCACCTGTGACTTTAATAAGTGTTCCTTATGTTCCGCGCCTACCACATAAGAATTTTTTCGTGCTCAAGGTATTGACAAAGGCTGCTACTTGTGGTAGACTCTAGATAGAGTTAAACGGAGCACGGGTGCCGGGAACGGCCCCCACAACGGAGGAGAGAGAGAGATGAGCAACCACACGATCGCGATTTACGACCAGCACACCACATCGGCAGGCAGGTGGGCGTCGGCTTGGGACCCCGAAACGGACGCCGAATCGGATGACTACCTGGTGTACGAGGGGACGCGCGAACAAATCCTAGCGGACGCGGACGCGGCCGACGAACGAGCCGCTCAATCGGGCGCGGGCGATGACGTCTTTTGGCGTCGCGTCGCGCGTTCGCTCCGAGAGGCGATGAAGTACGAAGAGTAACGAGTCACGGGGGCCGGGCAACCGGCCCCCACAAGGGAGGAGAGAGAGATGTTAGCGTGGCATTTTCTGCCTGAAGACAAGCGCCTCGGTTACGGCGACGGACGGCTGGTAGAGGTGGGCGCAACCCTCGAATGCGAGGGCGAGCCTGCACTGTGCAGTAATGGTATGCACGGGAGCGCGAGATTGATTGACGCTCTGAAATACGCGAGCGGCCCTATCGTGTGCCGCGTCGACATCGAGGGCGACGTGATCGAGGAAGAGGACAAACTGTGCGGCCGCCGCCGCACGGTGCTGTGGATGATGGACGCAACAGATCTTCTGCATGAGTTTGCGTGCCAGTGTGCAGAAGATGCACTGGCACTGTTAGAAGAACCCGATTCTCGCAGCGTGGCAGCGATTGCAGCGAAACGCCGGTGGCTGGAGGGAGATATTTCGGATGATGAATTAGATACTGCTCGGGCTGCTGCTGATGAGGCTGCTGCATGGACTGCTGATGATGCTGCTCGGGCTGCTGCTGATGAGGCTGCTGCATGGACTGCTGATGATGCTGCTCGGGATGCTGCGTGGGCTGCTTCGCGGGCTGCTGTGCGGGCGGCTGCGTGGGATGTTGCGTGGTCTGCTGCGCGGGATGCTGCGCGGGCTGCTAATGATGGTGCTGCTTGGTGGGCTGCTGATGATGCTCGTAGGGCTGCTATCTCCAAGCAGGACGCACGCCTCACAGAGATGGTAATGGAAGCGCACGAGGATGACGAGGAGTAGCAGACCACGAGGGCCGGGCGACCTGGGCCAGGTGGAGGAAGAGGCATGATGCTCGCAGAAGTCTACGACAAACGCCGCGATCACATATCGGGGTGGTTTGTATCCGAGAAATTGGACGGAGTCCGGGCATATTGGGACGGTCACGCGCTCTGTACACGCAACGGCCACCGTATCAACGCGCCCGCCGAATGGTTGCACAGCATGCCGCGCATGGTACTGGACGGGGAGCTCTACGCAGGGCGCGGGGGATTCGAGTACGCACTCAGCGCCGCCCAGCGCGCCGTTCCAGACGCTACTGAATGGGAGCGTATCCAGTTTTGGGCGTTCGATGCGCCCCGCGCGGAACGCCCGTTTGGGGACGTCGTGTCTTGGATTGACGAGGAGGCGCGCGCCTCGATCGTGTGTGCCTGCGTTCCACAGACGAGGCTCACCCGCATATCCGATCTACCGCGGCTGCTCCGGGAAGTCGTGCAGTCTGGCGGGGAGGGCCTCATGTTGCGCAACCCTCGCACGGCCTGGGCACCGGGCCGCACGCGCAACCTGCTGAAAATCAAACCTGCTCGTGACGATGAGGCTGTCGTGCTGGGCCAGGAGGACAACGGAACGCTGCGCTGCTCCTGGCAAGACGTTGAGTTTTCCGTCTCGAGCGGATTGTCTGCTAAACTCAAAACGCATGGCGCGTTCGCGCCGGGTGATGTGATCACGTTCACCTATTTCGGCACTACAAAAAACGGCGTTCCGCGTCACCCGTCATTTTCGCGGCGCCGACTTTGCGGAGGGGGCAGTATGCCAAACGCTGACCGGGAGCGCGTGGGCAGCGCGATGCGGGGCATGCTCGAGGTCGCGGGCGTCGGGCGGTCATGGCCCTACACCGAGAACGACGCGCCGAAGTCCCTGCAGGCGGCGATTTGCTAGGCGAAGGCACACGGGCGTAAGGTGGCGGCTGAACTTCGCGCGGCGGGATTTTAGGAGTATGAGGGGCCGGGCAACCGGCCCACACAACGGAGAGGAGAGAGAACAATGGACGGAATGTATGACGGAAAACAGACAGCCGGCGATTGCATCGCCGGGCTCATTCGCGCAGCCAACGCGGGCGCGTGCAGCGGCGAACCGAGCGGAGTGCGTTATCCTGGCGTGCCTAGCGCGCAGGACGTGTGCGCTAGGCTCAACATCGACGCCAGCGCGCCGATGAGCGAGGAGCAGTGGCACATGGCGGCCGGTGCCATCGAACATTGGAGTGAGTAGCCATGACGCCAGCGGAACTTCGCGCACTTCGCGAGCGCCTCGGGCTATCCCAAGGCGAACTCGCGAAGCGCTTAGGCATTGATCGCAATAGCGTTTGGCGCAAGGAGCACGGGCAGCGCGCCATTACTGAGCGCGACTGCATCATGCTCAGGCAAATCGAAAAGGACGGCGCCTAGCGCGTCGTCTTGATCTTCAATCGCACATTATTACGCGCGAGTAGTGCCTCTACTTGCGCGTATATTTCTTTCAGCGATTCCATTTCCTCGGCAGTCACGCCGTCCTGCAGGATAAGCTGTGCCGCCTGTGCGAGCGCAGCGGCCTCAAGCACGTCGGCGAACACGTCACCGTCGGGCGCGTCCGTGTCTGGCTCAGCCTCATTCGTGGCAGCCGCCACTTCTATGGCCGCGCGCGCGAGTTCCACGAACGCGGCCAGCGCCTGTGGATCGAGCTGCTCCACCTCCACTGTGCCGTCCGGCAGCGTGCGCGTCGTGGTGCAGCCGAGCACCAGCGCCACCACCATTGCGAATGCGAGTACGTGTTTCATAGTCTTCCTTTCGCGTCTATGCGACGCCTTTGATTTGCAGCGCGAAGCCGCGCTCCCTAGTCCTGCTGGGCCATAGCTGTATTTCCACCGTGCCAAGCTGGCACGGGCCTTTCGCCGCGTCCACGATGTAGCTACGCGTCCCGGGCTCCCACGCCCGCAGGAACGAGCCTGATCGCGCCAGCAGCGTGGGTCGCTCGCGCACTTCCAGCTGTCCAGTCTTGCTGTTCATGTGCGGCACGAGATTAGGCCGCCCGGGCTTGCACCACCTGTCGTGATCGTGGCCCTGAATGTAGATGTCGGCCTGCATGAAGCCTCGCAACTTGGCGACTTGATTGACGCTGTTGCCTTCCGTGTATCCACCGCCGCCGCGGCCGTGGTGCGCGAATATGTCCACGCTGCACCGGCAGCTCTGGTAGTCGATCGCGAGCCGTATCAGTGACGACACG
>Ga0255345_1007095_pt1 | contig 10637 bp, 6 predicted proteins | sample wastewater_treat_6_FD_192415 | JGI IMG/M metagenome (GOLD analysis project Ga0255345, IMG submission 192415) | Wastewater microbial communities from Lulu Island WWTP, Vancouver, Canada - plant20 | ecosystem: Engineered > WWTP > Wastewater > Unclassified | place: Canada: Vancouver, British... | reverse complement strand
CCGCCGGTGCGTAAGGTGCGCCCAAAAGCCACAGACAGCGAAATAGCCGCCGCTTTGAAAAAAGCAAAACAAGGATCGGGTAATGATATTTTTGAGCTGGCAATGCTTTATTGGTCGCGAAAAGATCGTGAAAATGCTTTAAAACACTTCCACGAAGCTTATAAGAAAAATCCCGAAGTTTTGGGATTTGACGATGAGATGATGCTTTTGACCGTAATTGATGAGATAGACGAAAAAATAATGAATTCAAAGGCAGACGCTTCTGATTTATACGAGGCAGGGCGATTGCACCTTATACAGGGTGACCGGATGACAGGGGTTAAGTATTTGACCAGAGCCGTCGCTTTGGATAAAAAAATGCTCGGAAACGTCAGCGAAATTTTTGCTGAATTTATAGATAGCCCCCAAACTTCGTTGGTTTCGGTGTTGCCTGAAATATACGCCTTTAGACAAGCTTTTGTTCACAACAAAGAGGGTGATTTTATTTATTTGTATCTAAATTTGGTTCCGAGAAACGAAACGCAAATTATTTCAATAGATTTAAATACCCCTTTGGCAGCGGTAAAAGGCATAAAATCAGATTCTAAAGATTTATTATTTGCTTACAGCAGGCCGGGGTTAGACGAAACAACACGATTTTGGTTTGTACTGCCCGAAAAGAAGGATGATATTTTCGATTATGAAATTAAAGCCATAATTGAAATTGATCGAAAGAAAACTGAAAGTCTCGAACTGTCTAATTTTGCTTTAAACGATCTTTACGATAACTGGAGCTTTGTAATAGGGCCTGATGTCAATTTTGTCTCAATCGGCAGAGGAGAAAACGAAAGCGAAAAAGACGGCTTAAGAATAACCGGGTTCCATTTGCCCATATATCAGGGGCGAGGGCCTTATATTAAGTTTTCCGATTTTACGGAGCCCATAACGAAAAAAACCGATATCTGGCAGCTTATGACTCCCAAAGAATATAAACTCGATACGGAATCGGAAGAATCGGAAGATGCCGCAAGCGAAGTTGCTCCTCTTGACATAAACGACCTAGACATCGGACTTTGAATTTTTTGCCGACAGTTGCTCTTTTCGTATCATTCTTTGTTTAGCCTGAAAAACAAAAGTCTCTAAATTCATGCTCCGATTAGGTTGAATACTTCCATCGTATACCATATCAATATAAGGTATTTTATTACGCATCTCTGTTTTTAAGATTGAACTTGCGATTGTGCTTGGCATACAGGTAAAAGGCATTGCATTAACAACCCCGTCGAATCCGCTTTTGGTAAAAGCCAAAGCTCCGCCGATGCTCAAAATTGCTTCACCGTTAATATGGTTTGAAAAATTGTTATTTGCCAGTTCTAAAATTTCTTTTGTTTCATGGTCCAGTCTGTTTTTCAGCAACTTACGAAAAGGCAAGGCGATCATTTTGTACATAAGGCTTTGATATTTTGAGGCCGTCCAAAAATTTGCAACATTTAATAAATTCTTTAGTTTTTTGTCGTCTTTAAAAGCTTTTAAAGACTCTTCTATCCCTGTGTGTGTTGTATAGGCAATCCACTCGCCAACAGAAGCTACCTGAGCTTCGCACCCTAATTCTTCAAGCTCTATGACCAAATTCTGGTTGCTTTCTTTGTGTGTTCTGACAAAAATCTCGCCTACTATTCCTATCAGTGGTTTTTTTTCTTTTTTTAGATCTATTTTGGAAAAAAGCCGCGCAGCTTTTCTTGCCGCTCTGATTATTTCAAGCCCGCCGCCTTTTTCAATTGCATTCACACCTAAATCCATTGCAATGTCAAATACCTCATTGGCGGTGCCCTTTATCTTTTCGTAGGGCCGTGTTTTCCAAAGGGCTTTCTCTATCAAATCCGAATATACAATGGCTTGCCAAATCAGTTTTCTGAAATTTAACGTTTCTTCTGCGCTAATTTGCCCGTTAAAGCTATAACTGTCTTCGGAGGTAGGTGACAGTATAGGTATTTTTGAAAAACCATGTTTATCGAGTATCATCCTCTGCAATTTATTGTATTGACCAAATCTGCACGGGCCTTCTGTTTCAGGCATAAAGAATGCTATTTCGTTTTCTACGTCAATGTCTTTTGCAAGGCTTTTATCGATGAAGTCAAGCATGTCGCCGGTTGTTACAATACAAGGAAAGCATTCTTTGCCGGAAGTGTTTTGCTTGCCGAATTCAAGGCCGTCACTGCTATAAGTCGGCATTACTTCTGCCTTTATGCCTATATTTCTGAAGCACGCAGCGAGACATCTCGCGCCTGCGGCCATATCGGGTAAATACAAAGTTCGCTTTCTAAGGTCATTGCATACATTTGTTTCATTTATGACTGCCGCTTTTTGTTCATTTTGCGGGACATGATTGTTGATAGTGTCAATAAAGGCAAGAAGTCTCGTTTCTACGCCCGCTCCGGCCGAATGTTCGTCCAGTTCCAGTTCTAAAAAAGGTTTGTTTGACGCGGACATTTCTTCATTGAAAAAGTGCAGGATAAAGGAGTCGGGGCCGCATGAAAAACTTGTTAAATAAAGAGCATACAAATTAGGATTATCTTTTAAAAATTGTGAAGCTTTTAATATACTGTTGCCAAACCCCCAATACATATTTGGGTATTTTGAGTTTATTTCACATTTATCAAAGCTTAAAAAACTTTGCGGAATAGCATAAATACCCAATCTGCTAAGTGATGCAAAAAGGTTTAAATTGGTTCTTGAATCAAAGGCGCTGTAAGGGCGGCCCAAAACAATAATCGCTTTTTCTGTGCCTATTTTTGCCAATACTTCGCTTCCAACTTTTCTTAACTCGCTGTTAAAAGAGTTTAAGGTTTGAGCTCCTTCTTCATAGGCGGCCCTAAGCTTTTCGGCGCTCACTTTTATGCCTAATCTGGTAAATTCGGATGAAATAGAAGAAACTACCGCTTCAATTCCTTTCTTCATGTAAACAGCCGGCTTGATTATTCTCTTAGGGTCTAATTTTAGCGCAGATTTTAACATATAAGTTGAAGCCTCTACATAAGGACAATAAAAAGCGTATTTGTCTTCTGTTTCTTCCATTTCAATCATTAGCGGAAGGAACATGAAGTCGCATTTGTCTTTTAAATAAAGTGTGTGCCCATGAGCTATTTTTACCGGGAAACAAGCCTCGCAAGTCATCGAGTTGATACCCAGGTTTGCGAGAGAATTGTCCGTTTCGGGGGAAATTACAATTTCAAATCCAAGCTTATTAAACATTGTTGCCCAAAGCAGACCCGATTGATGGTATGTTAAAGCCCTGGGAATCCCAATTTTAATTTTGATTTTTGACTGTTTATCGGTTTTTGGAAAATATTTGGCGTAGATCAAATTTCGAATTTTTGTAAAATCAGGAGCTTTTTTTTCAACTTTTTTTTGTGTTTCATAAAGCCCGCATTCGCCGCCAAATATGGCTGTTTCATTTCCTATTTCATAGATTTGTAATTTACACTTATTATGGCAGTCCCGGTTTCTCGTGCAAACTTCTTCTCTGTGAAAAAAGCTTTCGTTCACTGTTTGCCAACCCCTAAAATTTGTTTTAAACTCAATATTCTTTGTAATTAGATTTTCGATTTTTTTCTGGGCGTGAAGCGCTGCTCCTATGGCTCCCATCACTTCACGGTTAGGAAGAGTTATTATCGTTTTGCCTAATATCTTCTCAAAAGATGCTACAACTGATTTGTTTAGTGAAGGCCCGCCCTGAAAACTGATTCTCGTTCCGATTTTTCCGTCTTGAACTACACGATTAAGATAATTATGCACGACCGCTTGAGAAAGTCCTGCTAACAGGTCATCAATCTTTGCCCCGTTCTGAAGATAAGACATTAAGTCTGATTCCATGTAAACAGTGCATCTCTCTGTGAGCTTATAAGGGTTTTTAGCGTTCATAGCCAAATCTTCATATTCTTTGACTATGTTAATTCCCAATTTGTTGGCAGTTTCTTCTAAAAAGCTACCGGTGCCTGCCGCACAAACTTTGTTCATTTTGAAGTCTGATATTCGTCCATGCTCGAGATAAGTGTATTTAGCATCTTGCCCGCCTAACTCAAATATTGTATCAACTTTGGGATCATAAAAGCTTGTTCCCATAGCATGGGCGGTGACTTCATTAACAACATCATCGCCTCCCACGAAAAGTCCTGCCACTTCTCTGCCCGAACCTGTGGTGCCGACGCCAATGACTGTCAGCTTTTTAACTTCTAACGTGGCAATGCAATTTTTCATTGCTTTTTTTATTGCTTCAAGCGGCTGTCCTTCGGTGGGTATGTAGGTCTTAAAAATTACTTCGCCGTTAGGGCGGATCAAAACTAATTTTGTTGTTGTAGAACCCACGTCAAACCCCATAAAAACACCAATTCTCTTTTCTCTAATTTTTATGGGAAGCGGGTTTTTGCAATCTGTGAATACACTGAGCTTGAGAGTTAAAGGGTGTGTTCGGGGCGCCTTGTAAATGTCGGAAGCCTGCAAAGAGCTTATTTCGCAAGAAGTTACAGATTTGCCCGCTTGCTTCTTTATAGCGTTAACAGTAACACCTAACGCGCCGATTGAAGTATGATATTTAGGAATCGTAATTTCATAGCCAAGTATTTTCTCGAAAGCTTTATGAGCAAGTTTGTTTGTTGCATAGCCCCCTATAAAAACTATCGGAGTCTGTAATTTTCGGTCGTTTATTAGGGTCGATTTGAAGTTTCGCGCTACACCCTCGTGTAAGCCCGCAATAATGTGGCTTATCGGAATTCCTTTGTTTTGAAGGTGAATCATGTCCGACTTTGTGAAAACTGTGCATCTGCAAGCAACATTAGCCGGGCTGTCTGACTTCAAGCCTTCGTTAATAAATTGACTTAATATCGACTCTATGCGGCTTTGTGATCCTTCGGGGGCTTCGTTTAAACTTTGGAAAAAAATTCTTTCGGCTTGCTGATCGATAAAACTGCCTGTGCCCGCAGCGCAAGCTTCATTTAGTTTAAACTCCGTTAAAGTAAAATCTTGGTTGTCGTCATAATCGAGAAGAAATAGAGCTGAATCGTGCCCGCCTACAGAAATGATGCTTTTAGTCTCAGGAAAAATATTATGAACACCGGAAGCCTGAGCGATTGTTTCTACTTCATAGTAGGTGTTTAAAGCTGTTGCAAGTGCTTTGCCGTGTGCTCCGGTAAAAACAACCCTCTCAATTGTGTCTGAGCAATATTTTTGCTCAATTTGTTCTAAAATATCGGAACAGAGCTGTAAGGTTTTTCCAAAATGTCTGCAATACTTCCATTCTTCAATTACCTGAGCTGAAGAATCGCATATGATAGTGTTTATACTTACCGAGCCGATATCAAAGCCGATACTTAATTTTTTCATAACAGGGCAATAATACCTTTCTAAATTTGATCTTGATAATACACGATACTTAATTTTTTCATAACAGGGCAATAATACCACTCATACCTATTTATTTCCAGTCATTTGAAATGACGTCTTCTTCTGAACTGTACAATGGCTCGTTTTGGGAGTTTTTTCTTCGGTTTAAGTCAAGTTTTTCAAAGGGATCATTTACTGTTACAGAATCTGAGTTGACGGAAGAAATTGTTTTTGGTCCTACTAGAGGCATTAAGCGAACCTTACCGTTGTATGAGGCCAAGTAATCGCCATTTTTCATGGGAGACGGTCTCATAAAGAGCTGTTCACCAAAAGCGGTCCATAAAACTTCGGAAGATTCGGGATTTATGAATTTCCCGTAGGTCGTTCTGGAAGTGAAATATTCTTTGTAAGTAACGAATAATCCACCTCTGAGATGTGAAAGAGTGTAGATGTCTTGAAGGTTCATACGCCATTTTTTGTGACCGTTAGCAATATTAGAAGCAAAAAGCGTCTTTTTGTCGGCGATGAAAATGGTATCTTTTATTTTTATGGCTTCTTGAAAAGGAGTCTGGAGATTGATATCCCAAGAATTACCGCTTTCGAGAGAGGATACCACAAGATTTGTCTTGTCTTTTGAAAGGGTTAAAAGATAGGTTTCAAGAATTTTTATTGGCTTAAATCTATTGTCCGGGTTTTTAAGCATAATGTTACCGGATCTTTGTTCGAGTATTATTGTGTGATTACCTTTTGAAGACAATACGCAAATGTTTTCAGCGAATAGGGGAGGGGTATTTTCTAATTCAGTTATTCTCCAGGCAATAGCACCGGTTTCAGGGTTTATGGCTGTGGCGCAGTAACTGTCTTCTTCTGAGCTTGCGGGGTCTTGATGAAGACAAATAATATACTTGTCGGCACCACAAGAAACAATGGGTGTCTCTAGTGCGCAATCCCACTCCGGGTCTCCGGTAGAAGCATTTATACAAAATAAAGTTTTATGATTGCCTGTTACTAAAACCCGATTTTCATCAAGTTTTACGGGCTTGATTTTAAAAAATTGTTCAGAACCTTGTTCCCATATAATTGAAAGCCCCGGTACGGCAAAAGCTCTTGTCATTCTTCCTGCATCTGCAACTATAAGGTGTTTTCCTATTAGTTCCGGTTGGAACGGAGTGGCCGGCAGCTCAGGGGTTTGGGCCGTGATCTCGCCGTTTGAATCTGTTTCAAAAATGAAATGTTTGTTAACTCCTTTGTCCCCGCCCACAAAATAACTCTTCTCTCCCACAACTATGGGGTCGGAGTAAATCTTGAAGTCATAACTTTTTTGCCAGAGAGGGGGAGTTTCAGCTTCAAAATTTTGGAAATAGTAAACGCCGATTGCGATTAAAAAAACAGCAACAGCAGAAATTATATGGCCTTTTTTCATTTTAATCCCTTCTATTTCAGGGATTTAACAGCATTAACTAAAATGTCAACACAGGTGTCGGGAGTTAAAAGACTGGTGTTTAAAATCAAGTGATAGTTGTGAGGCGAGTGAATGTCTGCATCGAAAAAGTCATACAAGAAGTTTGTTGAAGTTTTTTCCCAGGAGTCTATAAGCATTTTAGCTTTTTGTTCATCAATTTTTTGCTCCTCCATGATCCTTCTGATGCGGTCTTCCATGTTTGCAATAATTCTCACGTGTAGGGTTTGAGGGTTGCTTTTCAGTATTTGACTTCCGCCTCTGCCCATTATTACGGCATTGGATTTTTCGGCAAGCTCTTTTATCGTATGTGTTAAAACCTCAATGTAGTCTTTATCTTTATTGTTTCCGCTGTTAGCTGCAAAAAGTTCGCCGGAATCCCAGTCAAGTGGCCCAATTCCAAATGGATGAAATACCATTCCGCCCTTCGAAATGCTCTCGAGAGCTTCATGAAAAAAGACGCTGATTCTGTTGTAAGTACTTTGGTCAAATGGTTCTATTTGTTCGGTGTCTTTCCCCATTTTTTCGGCAATTGAATTTAAAATTTGCTGGTCATAGCAAGTGTAGCCAAGAGCAGCTGCGGTTTTTAAGGCTATATAAGTTCCTGATGCGCCAAATTCTCTCGATACGGTAATAACAGACATCACACTCTCCTTCAACTTTCATATTATTAAATACTAAGTGAAAAACGATTTTTTTTCAATGATTGAAGTTATTTGTGACATCCTCCTTTACAGTTTTCTGTTTTTGAGGGGCAGCCGGAACAAGCAGAGCATGAATTGCACATTTTTCCGCTTATTGATGAAATTGTAATGTTGATTAGATACCAAGCAGCTATAATTGAACAAATAACAATCAAAATGTTTTCAAGTGCTATTCCATCGTCGGTTTGCATCAATTCGCCTACTTTCAGGGCTATGAAAGAAGCCAAGTAAGCAATTATAAAGTATATAAATAAACTTGATGCGGTAAATTTTAACGAACCGCTTTCGCGCCACATTACCCCAAATGTTGCCAAACACGGAATATAAAGCAAAGTGAAGAGCATAAACACAAAGGCGGAGAGGGGGGTTATGCCCGATTTTGTCATAGCTTCGCCTAAGTCGCTAGAAAAAGGCAAATACAATACCGTTAGTGTTGATACAACCGATTCTTTAGCTAAAAATCCGGGTATCAAAGATACGGTTTCGCGCCAAGTAAAACCGAGGGGTTCCATTATCGGATGTATGGCTTTGCCCAGTTTTGCCATATATCGGTTTTCCATATGTTCTAATTCGCGCTTAGAATCAAGGCTTTCAAGGGCTTCTTGTTTTTTTGTTTCATCTTTTACGCTCATTATGAGTGCTTTTTCAGCTTCATAATCAAAACTTAAGGGAATATCTCGGGGAAACGATGACAGCACCCAAATTATTATTGTTCCTGCGAGAATTACGGTTCCGGCCTTTTCAATGAAATGCCAAGCTTTTTCTTTGAGTGTGTCTAAGACGCTTTTGAATGTCGGAAGCCTGTAGGGCGGCATTTCGAGCAAGAAGGGGCTGTTTTCAACGGCTTTGAAGATTACGTTTGAAAAGTGGCCAAGAAGTAATATTACAGCTATGTTTACAGAAAACAGTAAGAACATCCATAAACTGGGGTTATTAGGAAAAAAGGTTCCGCAAAGCAATACTAATACAGGCAACCTTGCAGCACAACTTACAAGAGGAATAAGCAAAATCGTTAAAAAACGCTGAAATTTGCTGTCAATTATTCTCGTAGCCATAATTGCCGGGACGTTGCATCCGAGCCCCATGATCATTGGTATAAAAGCGCGGCCCTGAAGACCGATGGCTTTCATCAGTCTGTCCATCATGAAAGCGGCGCGAGACATATATCCTGAATCTTCGAGAAGGGCTATCCAGAAGAATAATATTAATATGTTGGGCACGAATACCAATACACCACCGACCCCATGTATTATCCCGTTGATTATTAAATCGGATAAAAGCCCTTCGCTAAGCTTTGATTCCGCAAAATTTGCCAAGAAGTCTATTCCGGATTCTATCCAGCCCATGGGGGCTTCGGCTAATGAAAAAGTTGTCCAAAAAACAAAAATCATCAAAGCCAGAAACATAGGCAGCCCCATAATTCTGTGAGTTAATAATGAGTCCAGCTTTTCTTGCCATTTAGGCAGATTTTTTTCGGGCACAGTTGCAGTTGCGGCAAGCAATTTTTCGATTCTTGAATATCTGTCCATGGCTAATTCACAGGCTAAATTAGTGGGCTTTATTGTTCGTTTGCTTTCTTCGCTGATTTCTTGTGCAAAGTCGTTTCTTATTTTGATTAATTCTTCACTTAAATTATTGTCAGAAGTTGAAATAAACTTGCTTAAAATTTCATGCTTTTTTAGAGGCAATGCTTCGGCCCAGTCAATGTTGAAGCTTTTTGCACATTTTATCAATACGGTTTTCCATTTTTCGGAAAAATCAAGAGAACTGGGGTTTTTACATATTGATGGTTCTTTTTCTTCAGAAGTAAGACAGTCTTTGAGAGCATTGACACCGGTTCCGGTGCGTGCAACGGTAGGGTAGGCGTTAAGCTGCGTAAGTGCGCTAAATCTTTGTAAGTTTATGCTTCCGCCATTTTTGGTAAAAAGGTCGTAGCAGTTTAAGCTTAAAATCGGTTTTAACCCAAGCTCAACCAGTTGGGTAGTTAAAAGCAGGTTTCTTTCGAAATTGCTGATGTCAACAACGTTAAGTATTTTGCCTTTAGAAGCTTCGTCAATTGATTCAAGGACAACCTTTTCTTCGGGGGTTGCCGGAGACAAAGAATACGTGCCCGGTAAATCTGTTAATACCGTACATTTTTCGGGTGTACGAATTACACCTTCTATTTTTTGCACTGTGACCCCGGGCCAGTTGCCAACATGTAACTTCTCGCCTGTTATTGCGTTAAATAAGCTGGTTTTGCCGCTATTGGGATTTCCGATGAGGAATACTTTATTGTTTTTCATTAGGTTTAATCTCTATGTCTATGAGTTCAGATTCTGAACGTCTTAGCCCCATTTGGTAGCCCCTAATTTCAAACGTTGTGGGGTCGCCCATCGGTGCTTTTTTTATCGCCCTGATTTTTGTTCCGGGGATAAAGCCTAAGTCAAGCAGTCTTTGTGCTGTAGGCGAATCTACGTCTATGTCTCTTATTGTTGCGGTGTGCCCTTCGGGAAGATCTGCCAAGCAAATTGTTGTTCTAACCATTTTAAATTCCTTGTTATAGGATTATCTGTTTTATAGAATTAGAATAGTCTAACTTCTTGGTTTTGTCAAATGTTTTTTAGTAAGCGATTGTTTTGCGGTAAAAAGGGGTTATTTAAAGTTCTTTTTAATAAATTTCTTGAATTCGTTTTTTTCAGAATCAAAATTTTCATTTTTTCTTTTAAATTCAAGATATAAAGCTATTCTTTCGACAACTGCTTTCGAGATTCGGTGTTCAAGGCGGCAGGCTTCTTGCTGCGAGAAATCTTCTTGAATGTTAAGAACCTCGGTGAAAAATTGTGCAAGAACATTATGAAAGGTGTCCAAACGCTCTATTGTATCGAGCCCTTCTTTTGTTAGGGTTACCGGTTTGTAGGTTTGGTAGTTTATCAGCCCTTTTTCTGCCAATCTTCTTAGGGCGCTTGTAACGGAAGATCTTTTGCAGCCCATTCTCTCGGCTAATACTGATGAGTTTACAACACCGAATTCAGTCTGCAACTCGGCAATTTTCTCTAAGTAGCTTTCAAGGGCCATTGATATTTTCTTGTTCATTTTGGCTTACTCTACTTGTCTGAACGTGAAGCAGACACAGC
>Ga0255345_1007093_pt1 | contig 10638 bp, 14 predicted proteins | sample wastewater_treat_6_FD_192415 | JGI IMG/M metagenome (GOLD analysis project Ga0255345, IMG submission 192415) | Wastewater microbial communities from Lulu Island WWTP, Vancouver, Canada - plant20 | ecosystem: Engineered > WWTP > Wastewater > Unclassified | place: Canada: Vancouver, British... | reverse complement strand
TAGGCGTTTCTACAACGTCAGAAGTCTTAAGTTCTCGATGCGCAACATAAACCCAACTACTACCAATAGGCATAGTTGTTTGTTTGTATACTTCACCTAATGTAGTGACGTAACATTCAACACCATACTTAGCCTTTTCGGTAGTAGGTTTAGTTTGTAGCGTAAAATTTTCTTTATACAACATTATTGTAACTGTGCTTGTTGTTTAATAAGCTCTTTTTTATTTGCATCAATCTGTGCTTGTTGAGCAACTTTGATTCCAGCTTGTATTTTAGCAATTTGAATTTCATGAGCTTGTTCATCTTCACGAACAAAATCTTCTCTTGCAATACGTTGTTTTTCTTGCTCGATAATTTGTTGCATTTTAGCTGACTCAGTTTGCTGAATAATAGATTTATTCAATTGCCATCCTTCTTCAATTGCTGCATGCATTTCACTCATTGTTGTTTGCATCATTGCTTTCATTGCAGATTGAGTAGCGATTTCACCTTTGTTCAACGATGTATTGATAAAGGTTTCCATTATCTTTTTAATGTACTCTTCTTTTCTGCTATTTATAACTTTGCAATTCCAATCAGTCCAGGACATATCAGCAATCTTGTCAATAAACTCAACACCTGCCTGACCAATTATTTTAGTTGCTTTTTCTGGAAACAGCAACCAGCTTATTTTTGTGTACTCGCAATTCTTAACAATGATCTGCTCTACAAATTTGTCGTAAAAAAAGAACATCGGTTCTGTGATGGTTCTGCTTGTCATTAAATCTGACTGAGCATTGGTAGCCGTTTCACTTGCCGCTGTTTGTCCTTGTCGATTATCATTTACCGGAGATATCTTTTCAAGTAAGTTTTCAAGGTTAACGCAAATCTGTATAAGGGTAACTAAGTTAGAAGAAGGAGTTAAGTCAATCATCTTGATTGCATCTTTTGGATCGATATTCTTTCCTGAAAGATTTCCTTCTCCCGCTGAATTATAGTCAATGAATCCATCATTAACCATTTTACTAATTACTTCATTTACGCTTACAGGCTTCCCTTTTCTTCCGCGAGGAAGCATAGCTCTGTCATACGTAAACACTGTTCCCTTAGCTTTTGAAAGCTCTCTGTTTAACTGCCAGCGAGCAAGGTTGTACTGAAGCTTAATTTCCTCCATTGTTTCATATACTGAAACGCGAAGTCCATTGTGCGTATTAAAAAGCAAGTTAGTATAACTTGATTTTGCATGATACGGCTCATCTACTGATCCCATGCAATTTTTTTTAGGACCAGCTTTTTTGTAGATGTTTTTACCGATTCTGTAATTTTCCCAAAGCCTTTCTTTGAATTTTATTTCAAGCTCATACTTGTTGTTTTTTACATCACGCAAGATTTTCTTTTCATTCTTTTCATAGTATTTAGATGAAAAGTTTATTTCATGCAGTGTACCATCTTCATCAAATGATCTTTTGATGTAATGAGGTTCAAGGAATGTCCATTCAATATGAAACACTTCCATTACTAATTCTTGATTAACGCCATGTTTGATAAGACCGGCATCAAGGATTTCAATTCCGCGATAAAACAAGTTTCTTATTTCAGCTCTTTCTTCTGCATTTAAGTCAAAAGTTTGAATAACCTGTTGCTCCGTCATTAAGATGCGTCGTCCTTTATAAGGGCTTTTTTCAACAAAATCATCACCTTCAACTTCTTCAAATAAAGCATTTTCGGGCAACACTCTTTCATTAATAGTATCACCAAATACGTCAAGATCTGTGTAAAAATGAGATTCAGAAATAAAAGCTAAATCCTGGAATGATGAATATAGTTTGGTCATTAAATACTTTTGATCAAACTGATGGCGAATCATTTTTTGCATATACACTTCAGCATCGAGCGCTGCATTGTGCGTCGGCAAATCTTCGGGACTTTTAGCATCTTCAGGAACATTAACACCTTCAAAAGTGTTAAGCCCCATTTTATCAAGGCGATCTATTTCACCTCGTCTTTTAGCGTGCCAATAACCAGTTACAAAATTATGTCTTGAGATACGCTCATTAAGTGCATCTTCATTTACAGCTTGAATAGTATAATTAAGCGGACGTTGAATAAACTCTCCGGTTAATGTGTCAATTTTGTTTTTTGAAATTCGGTAGTCAACATATTTGATTTTTAATTCAACTCCATATTGAGAGTCCATCATTTGTTGAAAGCCCTGGTTTACGATACCGTTATAACTATCACGAATACTTTTGATTCGCTTTAATGTTGCCAATCGCTTTCTTCTCCATCGAGCTACGGCATAATCAATACAGTCATTGGCTCTTCCAAGCTGTTCAGATAATGGAGTATCTGGTTTGGGCCATAGGGTGGCGTTGGTTGCTTCTAATTCCATAGGTGCTAAAATAGTTGATTTCGATGAAATAAAGGATCAATCATATTACTGTTGTCATAATCAGAATCCTCATCTTCATAGTATTCCATGTTTTGTTTTAAGGTATTGGCATTGTCAGAATATATTTCACCATTAGACCCAGTTTTCCAGCTTACTAATTCAAATGGATCAAAATCGTCAAACTGACTATCGTCATGAATTATTGCAGGGAAACATATTCTACAAATATTAGCTAAGCCTACGGCATCGTGGGAATCCCAATCACTATCTGTTTGCTCAACATCACAATCTTGAAAGTCACGTACAATGTCAAGCATATTGCACGATTCCATACTATCAATAACCCATGATTGATTTAAGGCAATCATTTGTGGCTTTGTAAAAGTAGTAGCTTTAAAGCCATATTTGTGATTCATTTCAGAATTTATTGAATCAAATCCTTCTGGCCGCGGAGCAAGGTACATTTCAAAACCGTTTTTAATAAACCAATCTATAACTAATGGAGAGCGAGCATCAGCCATTACAGACTGATGAAGTCCATACATTACCGATAACATAGCGCAAAGTTCATAAAAACGTTCTTTACGTTTAGGTCGGCAACGTATCAAAGCATATGGCTTTCCTTGAATAATTTTTGGATGCGGTGCCGAACCAAGTATAACCATTGATCCTAATGATTTTGAACTATTTGATTTATCAATATCATAACCATCAAGTCCAGCTTTATAAGCTCCTCTTAATCCATGAATAGGAAGTTGATCAATCCATACCCAATCATCCGGAATATCTTCTTCAGGGATAAGTTCATAGTTTACTTGCAATGGACGAATAACAACACCTGTTTTAGGATCTGTTTTCCAAGAAAGCTTATATCGATTAACTAATTGAGGATTTGAAAGAATCTTCATTTTTTGCTTAACAAGCAATTCTGCGTCATAGTCATTAACGCCATACTTCATAAAAACGTCAGCATCGTCCAATGGGTCATCTTGTTTAGACTCCCAGTACGGCTTTTTGTTTTTCATTTTTAACAACTCAGCTTGTTCAGCTAAAATTGTCTCAGTAGCATGTTGAGTATCTTCACATCCAAGTACCTGACTTACGTCATATCCGTGTTCTTTTACAAGCTTTGCAATATTTGGTACAATATGGTTTACTTTTCCATCTGTTCCGGTAGCTCCAACATAAAAAGGTTTTCTTTTACGATCGCCATAAATACGTAATCGAATTAATTTATAAGCTTCTGCTTCACTCCACATTTCAAGAAAATCACCTGATCCACCGCTAATTTTACCGCCGGTACCATAAATGACAGGCGTTCCTATCATTTTATTACCATCGTAAAAACATTTTTTGGCGGCATTATACGCTTCAAGCAACCATTTATTTTCTCCGGATTCTTCAAAATAACAATCATCTAGCAATGATCCTTTCATCACCGCCGGATTGTTGAATACCGTTTTTGCAATTACAGCATTTTGACTGCCTTGCTCAATCCAGCCTTGTTCTGTTTTCTCAGTCCATCCAGCTTTAAATTCATCTAAAGTGTTTACTAAGCTATTAAGCCTTAATTCAGGAGGAAGGTTTGGGTTTCCTTTCAGCACTTTAAGCATTACCTCTTCCGAGTATTTACTTAACCCTGCAATAATACCAGCTTTATAAGCCTGTGGATTTCTTCGAAGTTCGCAGTTTATATCTGATCCTGTTTGCTCTGAAAGTCCGGCACGACGCTTTTTTGGAATAATCAAGCCGTATCCTTCTTTCTTTGAATAGTACATGATTTCATACTTTTCCATATCGCAATCGATAGGATCTGGCAAGTGAAGCCCTCTACCAACGGTAGCTACGGGCCAAAAGTTCAGCCACCAATAATAACGTGGAGGAATCCAAACACCTGCAGTAGTATAGCCTACATCTAAATAATGAAATTGTTCTTGCCAAAATTGTTCATGCGCTACAGTCCCTATTACATTTTTGTTCAATACGGAATCAGCTTCTTTTGGAATACCAAATTTAGCTATTGGATTAGGACAAAAACCGCGTGGCTTAATCCTTGGAATATACTTTGCATATTGGATTTCTGCCATTATTCAATTTTTATTTCGCCATCAAGATCCGCAACAACTTGTTGGCGCTGTTTGTCTTTTAAAAATGCAGCTCTGTTTAGCTGCCACTTTTCAATTAGTGATAATTTAGCATCACCTTTCATTCGCATTTCTTCTTCCGACTTATTTAGTCGCTCCCAGGTTTTATCAATACGCTCCTCTAACTTATCCTGAGCATTCATATAGTTTTGGAGCTTGTTAGGATCGATCTCGTTCCCTATGAGAATATTGATGTTCTCAATCTTTTGCGTGTACGTCCGGATTGCTTCATGATACACATTATACTGTAAAGAACGGTATTCTTCAATGCCAGCCTCAACAAGCTTTTCGTTATCAAAGTTAACAACAGTACTACCATAAATTCTGAGCTTTGCTTTTTTAATGCGTTCCTGTTCCGGAAACTGTTTATATGGACTTTCATAATCGTAAGCCAAAACGATAAAAACAATGGCTTTGCGATCAAGTTTTTTTAAATGCTCAGTCAGTGGTATCACTTCCGGATGGAGTAATAACCCTGACTGAGCATCGATTTTAAATAGCAAGTCTGCCATTATTTTTTTCTTTTAGCCTGACGTTTAAGCCCGTTTTGAATTAACAAAGATATAGCTTCAGGTTGCTTTACCATAACATCGGATAATAGACCGACGATTTCTTTCATGTCAGCTCTGCTGACTTGTGGCTTCTTTTTGTTCTTTGTACCATGGTACATTTCTTTCTCGCAAAGCGATGCGATTAAGATATTCATTTTGTTCTTGGTCGTTGCCATTTATGTTTGTTTTTTTAATGTTTCGCAATATTGCTTGTCGACCCATTATCCAGCCAGGCTTATGATAATCCCGGAGTCTGTTGTGTTGCCTTGAAATATAAAACACTGATCTTTGTGTGCTGACATTCATCACCTCACTAAGCTTTACAATGCCTCTATCTTCGGGCAATCTAACGTATGCTGGCTTTTCTTCTATTACCATTAGTTAAATAGGTTTGATGCATCTACATCATCATCATTGTCATTTACTATAATCGAATTTTTTAATGATGAATGAATGTAATATTTTTCTTTGTAATATTCAATCATAGCCTCCACTTCATGCCTCATGTACGCGCACGGAATAACCGTTAACTCGTAATTAGGATCAATAAAGTAAAGAGCTAAGTTCCCTGGAATGAAACCGTACGTCTTTTCTACAAAGTACAGATAAATACTCATCTGTAATGTGTAGTGGTTATAGTTGCAGCACTCTAAATGTGATAACGGGCCTTTCATCCTATTGCCATACTTGCTATAAAACTCAATTCCCTTTTCAAGGTTGGTCTTATAATCTCTGATATCGACAATCGGCTTTCGGCTGTTATTCCTCAGAATAAACTTATCCGATGTTCCCGCCACTTCGATTTCATCTAAATATACAGTCTTTTCCAGATGTCGCTCATGACACCCTTCAGATAAGCTATATATCTTTTTACAGAGCTCTAATTCTTTCTTTGAAGTAAGCTTTACTCCATTGCCGTAATCTTCTAAGAACTTATGTATGCCCGTTCCATGATCTTGCGAGCGCGTAGCTTTAAAGTCCCACTCAGCAAGCACCACTACCTTTTCCGCTTGAATCTCTTCAAAAGTAGGCTCCCGCTGAAGTTTTTCCTTTAATCGCTTTCTTGCCGTTCCGGTACTCATACCATCACGGTCAAAGTCACTCTTGAACAAACCAATAAAATGACTTACCGATTTAAAGACCCTCCCATCTTCATGGAAATAAATATGTCCCGGCTCTACCAGCTTAACAGTTTTGTTGTAAAAACTGTCAAAGCCAGATAGAGCCGCCGCTTTTTTTCCCGTTTTCTTTGTCTCAAACAAGTTCATTTGTTAAATGCTTTTTTTCATTTCATTCAAGATTTCATCATAAATCTTTACAGCGCCTGCTATCTCTTGTTTTATAAACAAACCAAATTGTTCTGTAGTTGTCATAGTACTTGAATCAACTCTTACTTTTCCACTTTGACGATCTATAATTTGATACTTTACAGGATGTCCAACTTTGTTAAAATAATCTTTGTCAAATAAATATTTTTCATTATTTAAAGACAAATAAAACATCGTTAATCGCTGACTCGCTGTTGATCCTTCCGGAATAACCGTCCTGACAATAATTTTGTGATCTTCTGAAAACCAAATCATTTCTGACGTTGATTTTTCTAAAGCCAAAAAGTTGATGTATGTCATTCCCATACTATTCCTCCAGCCCTGTTTCCAACAATACTGCCCCGCGATCCTCTAACCACTTTACGTACATCTGATGCCTCTCCTTGTCGTCCATACTCTCCAAATTAGCTAGGTCCTCAGTGCTCTTTCCCTTTGTCTCCAACTCATTCCTGAAATCCAAAAGAATCTGCTTCTCGTTAACCTTTGTCTTATTCTTCAGATACTTCGCCACATAATCCTCCAGCTGGTCAAATAATAACTCTAAATCTCCATACCCAGCATAATTCTCCTCATTGATAATACAGCTCTTGTACTCATTCGCAAACGCTGTGTTCGCCGGCGTAGTAACCTTTACATCCATTCGATACCCAAACTCCCCATCTTTCTTAATCCTCACTACCGTAATGTCAATGTCCTCAACCCCATCACTCATTCGAAACACTTCCCTCGCATGCTTCTTTAACACATTCCACAATCCCTTGAACTCCGAACTCACAGGCTTCCTGTGAACACCCTTGAACGAATCTAAGTACGTCACCGTATCTTGTGACACCTTATCATAGTCCAACTTTAACCCGCCGTTGCCTAAGCTGATCGGCTCAATCTTGCATAACCCTACTACCTTTTCCATTTTTTATAGTTTTGAAATTTTAACAAACTTAACTATTCTCAACCTTTAATCCAAGCTTCCGTAACCTCTCACATACCCCCTCGTGCGTCTCCGTTAACATCATCCGCTCCCACCTCTCCTTCTCCTCCTTATTCACAAAACTTACCCCTATCACCAAATAATAATTGTGAATCTTTGCCTCCCCAAACATCCCAACCCTAATGTCACTACCCTCGTCGTCTATAGCCCCACAGAGATACGAACTGACAACCGTATTCCCCATTTCCATACTCTCACTCATCCACCCGTCTACAATCGTCTGTACGCTCTCCAACGTCGCACTAAGCACCTCCAATAAACAACTATGATGCGTAAACGCCAATACATCATACTCGTGCGTCGCCCTCATCATTACCTGCATATTGCACATGTCAGGTCTCAATTCCTTTGCCATCCTACTTACCATATATTTTTAATAAACAAGTGTCCCACCTTGATACATTATTCAATTGTACAAATATACAATTTTTTTAAAAATTTTTGAAACTCGATGGCAAGCGGAACCCGTCAGGACCGTTCGGCAAAAGGTCGAAAGAGTCGCCGCCCGGGGTACCCCTTTCGGTTTGAAAAAAGTTAGGGGAGGTAGATGATTGAACGGCTTCAGGTGATTCTTGTTTATAATGTAGTTGTCTCTCATGCGCTACAGGAAATATGAGCTATTACGCACGTTTAATAGGTAGTATGTTCTACTACATAGTATGTGGAATGTTTATTGTATTTGGTATTGCATATCTTATCTATGCTAACACAGGTATTGATTTGTTGTTTGACTTTGCTTCAACAAAGATATCAACAGATGTAGTATGCCAATCATTGATTAGTTTAATGATGTTTATGGCAGGTATGTGTATTTACATGATATACGAGTATGCACGTCCATTTGAAAGAAGATAACAAGAATCCCCATGGATGGCCCGTGGGGATTCTTGTTTTTAAAACAATCATGTATCAAATCGTTAACAAAACCAAAAACACAACTACTAATATGTCTGTTTGGCCTTCAGAACTATTAGAACAATTGTTGAATGAAGGAAATGATATTATTGTTATTTCCTTTGATGCCAATAAAATCCATGTTCCATACAAAGTTGAGTATAAAGGATCTGTAGATTGGTATTGGAGAGGCTACAAGTTTAGTCCTATTTCTTAATTAATTAGAATCCCCTTGAACGGCTCAGGGGGATTCTTTTTTATAGTGTAATGTCTCTCATGCTTACACTCACACTATGGAAGGTTTTACCTTAATACAAGCCATCTGCATACTTGAAGCAAATGGAGAAACTAAAGTAACAATGATCCAATATGAAGATGGATCAGGTTATAAGTTCAATTACACTCTTAATAACAGCATAAATAAGTTTGCTGATTTAACTCCATCAACATATGTTGAAAAAGTAAGAGCAAGTGTAATTAAATCCATCATTGTTAAATTCTAAGCTCATGAAAAAGATTATGTTATTACTGATGGTAGGATTATTCTTATTATCAAGCTGTGCAAGCCAATTTAAAAGCTCCACAGGACAGCGTTATAGCAACCACAAAAAAACCTATAAAAAGGTTGAGTATCGCTGTTACAGATAAAATGAAAGCCCTTCGGGGCTTTTATTTTCTTGCCTGGAGCAAAGCTCATTCTATTGGAACGGCTTATTGTGATTCTTGTTTTTAATGCATTTAACTCATATGTAATGCAGTTTCTATGGTACAACTACGCTTAACTACAACAGAACCAAGATCAATGTTTGAGTCTCGTTCAGAAGCATTAATCAATCCTGATAACAAAGGAAAATTAATTTTCGGTGAACTAAGAGGCAGTACAGCTTACCTTCATGGAAAAGCTGAAGCTATTGCAGGATTTGATATTCCATTATTCATTGATGGTAATCTAACACAATTAGATATGCCAATTCAAGATCAAGATATTTTGCTATTACTTCCCAAAGGAGAGTATAAATGTAAAGCAAACTATATTAAAGATGGATTAGAATCAAAATATTATATAACTCTAAAGGAAGATCCATTAGATCTTGACAATTTAGAGTTATAATTAAAAGCCCCGAAGTGGGGCTTTTAATTTCTCGCCTGGAGCAAAGCTCATATGATATGGTAGCAAAGCTAATAGCTGGCAAGGCCATTCAGAGTCGCTTTAACGAACGAACGCGGAGTCGCAAGCGGATTATACTTGACGCTGACAAAATCGCTCACTCAACAAGCTATCGCTTGTTTGTGTTCGCTTGTAGTGGGCGGTTGCGACATTCGCATACGAATAAGCCCTTGAACGACTTAGAGGGATTCTTTTTGTTAGTATTGTGCAGTCACAGAAACGCGTTGTTTCACATGAGCACAATACTACCAATCACATGTCAAAAAGCATGTTATTTATCACTGATGCATTCTCAATGGATGAAATCAGTTTCGAAGGTGTTGAATCATCAACCCTTCCTGAAGGCAAGCACGTTGCCACAATCGTTTCAGCTGAAGCCACCACTTCGGAGGATAAAGCTGAAAGATTCAAGGAGAAAACTCCTCAGCTATTAGTCGTGCTTGAATCTGCAGGTAAGACCATCAAGAAATGGTTCAACCTTGTAGCTTACAAACGCTACGATGAAAAGGAGTTGAAAGATGTGTTCAATGTAATCGGCAAGGATGCCAAATTGCTTAAATCTGTTGGCACAGATACAAAGAAATTTGCATTGCTTCCATTAAGCGAGAAAATCGAAATGTGCTTTGACTCTATGAAAGCAGATGAAAACGATCCTGAAGGGAAAGTTTACTATGCTGTATTCAAGGGTAATGGCCATCGTATCATTGACGCTGACCGCTCTAAGAAAGCCCTTAGCATCCTTGGTCGTGCATTCGTATTGGCTGGCGCCGCTGAATCAGGCGAAAAGCTCACAGGCGACGACGCTGAAAAGCTTGTCGGCTGTGAAGTTGGAATCAACATCACTAAGAACAACTCTAACCAACTCAAGGTTGAGTTCATTTCTGCGGATGAAGTGTCCGACTTGTAGTCACTCAACAATCCCCTCTAACGAGGGGTTTGTTTCTACGCTAGAGCTAAGCTCTTCACACTCACCTACGGAGCTAAGCTCTTCAGCGAATCCTTTGGAGCAAAGCTCACGAAAGAGCAAAGCTCATTAACTCTAACACGGAGTCGCTAAGCGTACTGTTTGAGCTAAGCTCATATAATGCCATTAAGCCCTCGCGACATTGGCTTACGGTCTGCACTGAATAGGAATGCCCTCACCAAAGCCTACCAACTAACGCTTCTCCCCTTACATCTCCTTGACACCAAATAC
>Ga0255345_1007081_pt1 | contig 10654 bp, 10 predicted proteins | sample wastewater_treat_6_FD_192415 | JGI IMG/M metagenome (GOLD analysis project Ga0255345, IMG submission 192415) | Wastewater microbial communities from Lulu Island WWTP, Vancouver, Canada - plant20 | ecosystem: Engineered > WWTP > Wastewater > Unclassified | place: Canada: Vancouver, British... | reverse complement strand
AACCGCAACATTTAGCACACCTTTTATGGAGCATCTCTTTATGGAACCGGAATGTTCCATCGCTGTGCCCCGGCCTGATGGCGGTTTAGACCTTTATAACGGTTCGCAAATACCCTTCGAAGACAGGCGTCAGGTTGCTGAAGCGATTGGACTGCCTGAAGATAAAGTGCGTGTCAGGGGACAACGAACAGGTGGCGCGTTTGGCGGAAAAGAAGACATCGCCGGGCAGATTCACGCCGCCTTGCTGGCAATGGCAACAAATCGCCCTGTGAAACTGCTCTTTACGCGCCGCGAAAGTATGCTCGTTCATCCAAAACGCCATGCCACGCAAATAGAATTGAAACTCGCCTCCAGTCAGGATGGTCTTTTGCAAGCCGTTCAAAGCGCCATCCATGGCGATACTGGCGCCTATGCCAGCCTGGGCGTGCCGGTTCTGACCAGGGCTACCACGCACTCATGCGGGCCTTACGTCACACCCAATGCCCAGGCGGATTGTTGGGCAACGTACACCAACAACCCACCAGCCGGCGCTTTTCGGGGCTTTGGAGTGATGCAAGTCGCTTTCGCCATCGAAAGCGCGATGGACATGCTCGCTGAAAAACTTGATATCGATCCGCTCCAGTTTCGCAAAATCAACGCGCTCCGCGAAGGCACAGAGACCAATACCGGACATCTACTGGAAGAAAGTGTTGGTTTACTCGATTGTCTCGAAGCCATAGAAGCTGAATTCGATAAGAGAGCCATCCAAAATCCATTCAAACCCACTGTAGAAAAGGTCGATGGAAAGGACTGGCTGAGCGCCTGGGGTATTGCCGCGGGCTACAAGAACAGCGGACTTGGTACTGGCGCTCAAGACCATGGCGCGGCGATAGCCACCCTTTTGCCACACGGGCGCATGCAGATAAAAACCGGCGCGGCTGAAGTGGGGCAGGGCATGCTTTCCATCTTGCAGCTTATCGGCGCGGAAGTGATGGGCATTCAGGTTGATAACATCAATGTCTACGTGATGGACACCGAACTCACGCCAGACAGCGGGCCAACCACCGCCAGTCGCCAAAGCATGATTACCGGAAAGGCAGTGCAGTTGGCTGTTGAGGCGCTTAAAGAGCGTGTGTTAGACTATGCCGCCGCGCAATTTAAGACAAGCTCCAATCAAATCGTTTTGGATGAAACCGGCGCGCATTACCAGTCCCATTGGATCAAATGGCAGGATATTTATCTCGCGTTGAAAGAAAGCCCTGAAGGACTGAGCGCGGATGCTGAGTATATTGCCCCGGTAACACATCGCCTTGAAGACGGGGGAGCAATTCACCTTGCCTACGGTTTTAGCGCGCAAGCCATGAAAGTCCTGGTTCATCCTGAAACCGGCGAGGTGAAAGTCGCAGATGCCATCGTTGCCACGGATGCCGGACGCGTTCTCAATCCACTTGGTTTGCAGGCACAGATTGAAGGTGGTGTGGTGATGGGCATTGGACACGCGCTGATGGAAGAATTGCTTATTAAAGAAGGCATTGTAAAAACAGAACGCATAGCCCAGTATCGTGTTCCCCGCTTTGTGGATAGCCCACACATCAGCAGTCTCGTCGTTGAGGCACCAACAAGCCAGGGTCCTTACGGTGCGAAGGGCATCGGCGAGTTAGTCTGCGTGCCCACATCGCCAGCCATCGCCAACGCGATCTACAATGCCACTGGCTTTCGCGCGTATAGTTTGCCTATAAAAGCGAAACAAATTCAAGCCTGGTTCGCCCAAAACGCGCCTGATACACAATAATATAATAAGGAAGATAATGCTTTACGTAAATACTGGCAACAGTCATGATCCCAGCTTGAACCTTGCCGCGGAAGAATATGTTATCCGCAACATTGCGCCAAAGGACGAAATATTGCTCTTCTATATTAATGGTCCCTCCATTATCATCGGACGCAACCAAAACACCATCCAGGAAATCAATACAGATTATGTTGAAGAACATAATATTAAAGTAGTGCGGCGGCTTTCGGGTGGTGGCGCGGTATATCATGATGAAGGAAACCTTAATTTTTCCTTCATCGCGCCTTACTCCAGGGATAATTTCACCAATTTCAAAAAGTTTACTGAGCCGGTCATCAAGGTACTCAATGCCATGGGGGTGCCTGCTGAATTGCGCGGACGCAACGATATTGTGGTTGACGGACAAAAAATCTCTGGCAACGCGCAATATGTTGCCGGTGAGCGCATGGTGAGCCACGGCACGCTTTTGTGGCAGACCGATTTGGGCAGAGTAGGCGAGGCACTGCGCGTGAAAGTCGCAAAGATTGAGAGCAAAGGCATCAAGTCGATTCGCTCGCGCGTTGCCAATATCAGCGAATTCATTGAGGGCGAAATCATGAGCGTTGAAGCCTTCCGTTCGCGGATCATTGAGAGCGTTTTTGAGGGTGGCGACGCGCGTGAATATGTTTTGACCGATACCGACTGGCAGGCTATCAAGCAACTCGCTCAGGAACGTTATCGCAACTGGGATTGGAACTATGGGCGTTCACCGGCTTTTGATATTCGGCGTGAGACCCGCTATCCGGGTGGTGAGATAGAGGTTTACCTTGATGTCGCCCAGGGTGTCATCAAAGATATCAAGTTTTATGGCGACTTTTTTGGACAACGCAGTGTGGACGAATTAGAGTGCGCCCTTATGAACGTCCAATATACCCCCATCGCTATAGCCAGTGCCCTTGAAAACCTGCCCATTAGAGATTATTTTGTAAACTTCAGCCTTGAAGAGCTCATTAGCCTTTTGTATTAGGTGCCAGGATGACTTGTTTAAAGAACTTCAATAGCGTTTCGAGAGAGGACCCTCTGGAGAATATTCACAAATTGACGCATTTAGCCATTGGCGCTCATCAGGACGATATCGAAATCATGGCGCTGCATGGCATTTTAGCTTGTTATCAGCAAGAACACAATCGCTTTGGCGCTTGTGTTGTGACCGATGGGCGCGGTACGCCACGAAGTGGTGAATTCGCGAACGTAAGCGATGATGAGATGGTTGAAATCCGCGCCGCGGAACAAGCCAAGGCCGCTGAAATCGGCGATTATGCCAACTGTGTCCTTTTGGGACATCAAAGTAGTGAGGTTCGCCATTTGGATTTTGAGCCTTTGACCACCGAGTTGGTCAGGCTTTTTCAATTGGCGCAACCGAAGGTCGTTTACACACACAACCTGGCTGATAAGCACAAAACCCATCTGGCGGTTGGATTGCACGTCATCAAAGCCATTCGGCGCTTGCCAAAGGAACTCCGCCCACAAAAGCTTTATGGTTGCGAGGTGTGGCGCTCTTTGGATTTTTTGCCGGATGAATACAAGGTGCTCCTGGATGTTTCCGCGCGGCCGGAATTGCAATCGGCGTTGATAAACGCTTATCGCTCGCAAATCGTGGGCGGAAAAAACTATGAGCAAGCTGTCATCGGGCGGCTCCTCGCGAATGCTACTTTTCAAGACGCTTACGCGCCAGACGCCCATTCGCGTTTGAGCATCGCAATGGATATGACACCTCTTATCTTGGATGATCAGCTAAGCCCACGCACGTTTATGCGGGACATCCTGCGCGCGACCGGGGATGAAATTGATGGCAATCTTGCTGGTTTTTTAGGGCGATTTGCCTTTCTCAGGTGAGTAATTGATATTCTTTGTGCGCGGCAAGGATGCCACGCACCAGTAGGTAAACAAACCATCACAGCCAAAGCCTTTTCACCGTAGAGTAAAACAAAAAACCGTGGACTTCTAACCACGATTGAGCACTTAATTTATTTGCTCGCGGAGGTATCTCGCCAACGCAATTAATTTGGTTTTTGAGCCATCAGACGATACTCGTTCTCAGCTAAAACCCTGCCAATTTCCCAAACATCAACACCGCGTTCATCTGCCAAAGCCTTGAACCTCGAAACTTTTTCAGCAGGCACACCCATCAACAAGCCACCGCTGGTCTGTGGGTCAAAAATAACCATGTGTTGGTTTTCAGTCAGTTCGGAGTCAAGAAAAACGTCCTTGCCAAAATACTTGTGGTTGTTAAACGCGCCACCGGGATAGGTAAAAGCCTCAATGCAAGCCCGCGCGCAATCGTGGACCGGCAAATAATCATACCAAAACTCCAGCCCAACACCGGAAGCCTTCGCCATCTCAGAGGCATGTCCCATAAGTCCAAAGCCGGTAATATCGGTCACCGCCTGCAAGTCACAGGCTTCTGCCAGCTCTGCCGCGTCTTTGTTCAGGCGCATCATCCAATCGGTTATTGCTTGCAGAGCATCTGGACCTAACTTGCCACGTTTTAGGGCGGTCGTACTTACCCCAATGCCCAAAGGTTTGCTCAAAAACAGCGCGTCGCCTGCCTGCAATCCCTTTTTGGTAAGGATATCCGCGGGATCCACCAAACCCAAAACAGCTAAACCAACTTTTGGTTCGGGGTCTGTTACGGTATGCCCGCCAGCAATGACCACGCCCGCCTCATCACACTTGTCTGCCGCACCACGCATAATCTCGCGCAAAACTTCCACCGGCAAATTCGCGGGCAAGGCAGCGATATTGAGCGCCAAAACAGGTTTTGCGCCCATCGCGTAGATATCAGAGATGCTATTGGCGGCTGCAATGGCGCCATAGGCATAGGGGTCATCCACGACCGGTGTAAAGAAGTCGGTCGTTAAGACCACCGCGCTATGCTCGTTCAGTTTCCAAACAGCGGCGTCATCAGGTATGCTAAGACCAACCAGCAAATCTGGGTAGTCTTTAGCAGTAAATTTCGCTTTGATTGGCTGCAGAACCTGCGCCAGTGCTTCAGCACTTAGTTTTGAGGCTCAACCAGCAGTGCTTGACAGCGCGGTCAAGCGGATGTCTTGGGCATTTTTATCCATGGAATTATTGTATCCGATTTATTTCATGTTGGGAACAATCCATCCCTTGCAAAATAATACAAAACCTATAACGCAAGAAAGCCTAAAAAGGGTGACTGTAGATGGGCGAGTAGCGATCACTTCGCTTCGCTACCTTAATAAAGCGACTACAGGTATAATGGAAGCGCTTCGGCAGCAGGTATTAATAGCCGAAACGAGTTGATACGTTTGATGTCTCGGGCGAGAAAAGCGTCCGATGATTTTCATGCGTGTCTAAATGAATCAGGCAGTCTTTCGCTCTGTGTTACTGCCTTTCGGGCTCAAATTGGAGATCATAAATCAGATGTGAGCCTTCAAAATGCATGGCAGCGAGAGAATATTATTCTGTCGGATTAATCTTTAAAAACAAACGCGTTAATCACCGCGATATAAAAAAAATTAAGGAGATTAATCAATGAAACAAATTCGTGTGCTTCAATGGGGGTTGGGTGCAATGGGCAGTGGCATGGCCAGGCTCGCGCTCAAAAAATCAGGTCTCAAAATCGTTGCCGCTGTGGATGGCTACGAAGGTTATAACGGCAAAGACCTGGGTGAGGTTATCGGTGTGGAAAACACCGGCGTAATCGTCACCAACAAGCCCGAAACCGTCTTAGATAAAGAAAAAGTCGACGTTGTAGTCATCGCCACCACTTCGTGGACTGAAAAACAAATGCCGGATTTGCGCAAAATTCTCAAAGCGGGCATCAACTGTATTTCTATCGCCGAGGAAATGTCAACGCCGGAAGCGCAAAGCCCCGAACTTGCCAAAGAGCTGGATGAACTCGCCAAAGCCAACGGTGTAAGCATCCTGGGTACTGGCGTAAACCCCGGCTACGTGCTTGACCTGATGGTCGTCATGCTGACTGGTGGTTGCCATGAGGTGGAACGCATTGAAGCTTCACGCGTCAATGACCTTAGCCCCTACGGTCCCACCGTCATGGAAACCCAGGGTGTGGGTACCAGCCCCGAAGCTTTCCGTGCTGGCGTTGAAGCTGGCACCATCGTCGGGCACGTCGGCTTCCCGGAATCCATCCGCATGATCAGCGACGCGGTCGGTTTGGGCGTTGACCGCATCGAAGAAATCCGCGAGCCTATCGTCAGCTCCGTGCGCCGCGAAACCCCGCATGTGGTCATTGAACCCGGCATGGTGGCTGGTTGCGCGCACATTGGCATCGGCTATCGTGGCGATAAAGAAGTTATCCGCCTCATCCACCCACAACAGGTCCATCCTCAGCTTGAGGGGCAGGACACTGGTGACTACATCAACATCTATGGTACGCCCGAAGTCCATATGGCGATTACCCCTGAATACGCGGGTGGCATCGCCACCCAGGGCATCGCCGTCAACATGATCCCCCACGTTTTCGCTGCTACACCTGGACTCAAACGCATGATTGACATGCCTACACCAGCAGCGCTGATGGGCGAAACAGCTTATACCAGAAGGGTTTAAGCTATGGCAAAAATCGAAAAAGGAACCTGGGTTGAAATTGAGCACGTTGTTTTGCAACCCGAGGAACGTGCTCAGAACTTACCCGAAGATACCAAGAAAACCCCGTACCTCATGCGCTTAAGCGGTTTTTTAACTGCGGACGCTGAGATAGGTGATGAAGTAACTGTCAAATCGCTCATTGGGCGAAAGCATCAGGGCGTGTTAAAGGTGGTCAATCCCAGCTACAACCACAGTTTTGGACCAACCATGGCTGAACTCTTAGATATCGGTATCGACGAAGAGGAGGCATAATGAGCGCGCGCGATAACAGCTACAGTGCCGTTATGGCACGCAGTAACGAAATCATGAAAGCCTCTGTGGGAATGGATTATGACGATTATATTTCCAGCCCAATTGCTTTTGACTACGAACGCATGATGCGCGATACCGGTTATAGCCATGAAGAGATTGTTAAAATTCAGGCTGAAACCAAGGTCGGCAACACACCCCTTTTTGAACTCAAACGCCTGACCGATGCGGTGCGGAAAATCTCCGAACCAGGCAAAGGCGCGCGAATTCTTTTGAAAGATGAAGCCGCGAATGCCTCAGGTAGTTTCAAAGCCCGCCGGGCAGCACTTTCGGTTTTTGAAGCCGCTAAAAAAGGTTTCAAAGGCGTTGTGGCTGCCACCAGTGGCAATTATGGCGCCGCGGTTGCTTCACAAGCCAACCAACGCGGCCTGAAGTGTATCGTCATTCAGGAAGTTTATGACTCACGTGGTGTTGGTCAACCTGAAATCATCGAAAAAGGACGTAAATGCGAAGCCTATGGCGCGGAAGTGATTAAACTGACCGTCGGACCAGAGCTGTTTTACATCCATTTGCTCACGCTTGAACAAACCGGCTTCTTTAATGCCAGTTTGTACACGCCTTTTGGCATTCGTGGTGTGGAAACGCTTGGCACCGAAATTGTTGAGCAGGTACGCGCGCGATATGGCCAAGACCCCGATGCTGTCATCATTACCCAGGCGGGTGGTGGCAACCTGACCGGTACAGCGCGCGGCATCTTAGCCGCTGGCGCGAACGATACCCGTATTGTGGCTTGCTCGGTTGATTTGAGCGGCTTACACATGGCGTCTGATACAGACTTCAACAAAAAATCCTTCACCACCGGACATACCGGTTTTGGCGTGCCCTTTGCCACCTGGCCGGATCGCGCTGACGTGCCCCGCAACGCGGCGCGCAGTTTGCGCTACATGGACGAATACCAGCTCGTGACCCAGGGCGAGGTCTTTTACGTGACCGAGTTGCTGACCAAACTGGAAGGTATCGAGCGTGGTCCTGCTGGAAACACCAGTCTGACCGCTGCTGTTGCCATGGCGCGCCAAATGGACCGCGATCAAATTGTCGTGGTGCAGGAAACCGAATATACCGGCGCTGGCAAACATCACAACAGCCAACTCAGTTTCGCGCGCGAAAATGGTATCAAGGTTTACGTTGGCGACCCCGCTGAAAACGTACCCGGCAAAACCATCGTTTTACCCGAACGGCTTGAGCAGGTGCGGGGCAAAGCTCAGGATATGGAAAGTCTCAGACATTCCTACCTGCGCAACGCTGCCAAACGCCTTCCCGTGGAAGCCTGGACTGACGAAGATATCGCCTTTGTGGCAGCTGATATCAAGAGCACACCCGATTGGGTGCGTGCCAATTTACCACAAGAAGAATAAAAGGAGACACAAATGACAGATGAACGTATCAAACAATTTGAAGTTCGTCACGAACGTTTGAAAACGCTTAGCGACGACGAGCTCAAAGCTCATTTTTGGGATTTGTGCTATCAAGTCGTTGATCCCATCATCGACCTGGCACGCACACACACATCGCCATCCATCGAACGTTCTATTTTACTGAGAATGGGCATTAATAGTGCCAAATCGCATGGTATTGTGGATGCGATCCATCAGGCTGGCTTGCTTGGCAAAGGCGCGGGACATGTTTTGTTAAAGCTTAGCCAAAAACTTGACATCGACGTAAAAGCCGCTGGCGATGCTATTTTAGAAAACAAAGAAGTCCTTAATGGGCTGTTTGAGGAGGCATAATCATGACTAAGAAAATGCAACCTTTAGACCCTAACAAGAAATTAGACATTGAAGCGATTCTCGAGAATCTTGAAGACTATCGCCCACCCCGCAAAGGCTGGACCTGGCGTGTTGTGCCCGAAGAAGGCGTTGATATGGGACCTTTCCACTATCGCGATATGGCGGAACCCCTAAAACGCAGTATCGGCTTGCCCGCCTCGAAGTATTTCGATAACATCGATCCCCAACCCAAACCCGTCGTGACAACGGAAATCGCTTCTGGTCGATTTGAAGATGATATCCGTCGCATGCGCATGGGTGCCTGGCATGGTGCTGACCACTTGATGGTCATTCGCCACACAGGACAAAGCCATATTGATGGTTTGATGGAAGGCACCCCCGAAGGTGTGGGAGGTGTACCCATCACACGCAAGCAAATCCGCGCTTCACGTAAAGCGATTGACCTCATTGAAGAAGAAGTCGGACGCCCAATTAACTTCCACAGCTATGTTTCTGGTGTGGCTGGACCCGAAGTTGCCGTTCTCTTCGCGGAAGAAGGTATCAACGGCGCGCATCAGGACCCGCAATACAACGTTCTGTACCGCAATATCAATATGTACCGCTCTTTTGTGGACGCTGCTGAAGCGAAAAAGGTGATGTCTTCAGCTGGTATCTTCCAGATTGACGGCGCGCACAACGCCAACGCGACCGCGAAAGCTGGTTGGCTGGTGATGCCCGAATTGCTTGTGCAACATGGCATCAACTGTGCTTATAGTGTGCGCTCGGGAATGCCCAAAGACCTCATCGGTCTCAGCACCGTACCGCCTAACTCACCACCCGCGCCAAAGTTCTGGTATGACCTGCCCTACGCTGTGGCACTGCGCGAAATTTTCTCGGATTTCAAAATGCGCGCGCAACAAAACACGCGCTATATTGAAAGCTCCATCGAAGAAGCTATTCGCACGCATACCATCGATACCATCATTTCTATGCTCACCAGTGCTGACATCCAAAGCACGATTACGCCTGATGAAGGCCGCAACGTGCCCTGGCACTACAACAACATCCGTGGTGTTCAAACCGTGAAACAAACCTGGGCGGCGATGGACGGGCTCAATGAAATGATTCAAATCAAACGCGATGGTCCTCTTGGTGATATGGTACGCGATATCAAAGAACGCGCCGTGGCTTTCCTTGAGGAAATCCTTGAAGTTGGCGGTTACTTTGCCGCGGTTGAAAAAGGTTTCTTTGTCGATTCTGCGCAGTATCCTGAACGATCCGGCGACGGTATCGCTCGCCAGGGTGATGGTGGCGTGGCTGCGGGAAGCATTATCGAACGCGACCCTGACTATTTGGCACCCGTATGCGCTCACTTTGGGGATAACCACCTGCCTGAGGGCATCACACATGCTTGTGACGCCATCGGTGGTTGCACGCTCTGTAATCCTGACCTGATTACCTATATCGACGAGTTTGACCCCGAAGACAACGTGCACAAACGCCTTGAGAAAACCTGGGACTACCGCAAAGGCAACCTGATTAGACCCGAAGTGGAATGGGCTGGCGATGGAACCGTTCTGGTAGAGATGATGATCCCCGAAAACGAGGATTACGCCCGCGAAGCTGGTTTGGAAATTGCGCGACGCATGGGCTTGGAAGATCCTCAAGTGATTAATTTGATGGTCTTGCACCCAGCGGAAGGCTGTTTCCTGGAAGTTAAGGGACAAGTGACCTTTGACATTGATCGCCGCGACCTGAAAATCCCAGAAAAAGTCGTTTTACTATCCGAAGAAGAAATTCGTGCTGCAGTGAAGAAGACCAATCTCACCGTTGTCGCTGGTACGGTTGGCGAGGACGAGCATAGCGTTGGATTGCGAGAGATTTTGGACATCAAACATGGTGGAATCGAGACCTATGGTGTGAAATATCACTATTTGGGAACCTCTGTGCCCATCGAGAAGATGGTCGATGCCGCCATCGAAACTGGCTCGCAAGCTATTTTAATTTCCACGATTATCAGCCACGGCGACGTCCACCGCATTAACATGCGCAAGCTTGACGAGCTTTGTCGCGAGAAAGGTATTCGCGATAAGGTCGTTTTAATTGCTGGCGGCACGCAAGTCAATGCCGATATGGCAGCCGAAACAGGTATGGACGCCACATTTGGGCGCGGATGCAAGGGTATCAACGTGGTTGACGCCATTGTAAAAGTTCTCAAAGAACGTGGTGTCGTTTAGTCATAAATGGATAT
>Ga0255345_1007073_pt1 | contig 10661 bp, 8 predicted proteins | sample wastewater_treat_6_FD_192415 | JGI IMG/M metagenome (GOLD analysis project Ga0255345, IMG submission 192415) | Wastewater microbial communities from Lulu Island WWTP, Vancouver, Canada - plant20 | ecosystem: Engineered > WWTP > Wastewater > Unclassified | place: Canada: Vancouver, British... | reverse complement strand
TGGGTTTTACGCCCATGTGTGCTGAAAGCCTTGATATTTAAGGCTTTTTCACACACTCACTCTTTCGCCCTTGACATCAATACTACCGTCTCAACGTGTTCGGTATGCGGAAACATATCTACGATATTCAGTGTTTTTACCTGATAGAGTTCGTTAAGATCTTTAAGGTTTTGTACAAGTGATTGTGGATTGCATGAAACGTATATTATGTTCTGAAACTTCTTTCTTTGGAGGAATCGGATTACATCAGGATGAAGTCCTGCTCTTGGGGGGTCAAGTACAACATACTGTGGTTTTTCTTTTATGTTTTCAACGGCATCTTTAACATCCGAACATATAAACTCAACGTTTTGAATGTTATTGTCCAGTGCATTTTGTTTTGCTGCGATGACAGCCTGAGGTACTATTTCTATGGAGTATACTTTTTTTGCTTTTTTTGAGAGCAAAAGCGATATGGTTCCCGTTCCGCTGTAAAGATCGTATGCAATGGTGCATTCTTCCATTTTGTCCAGCACTATTCCGTATAGTTTTTCAGCTGCTCTGGTATTGGTCTGAAAAAACGATCCTGTCGATATTTTGAATGAAAGATCTCCTATCTTGTCATGGAAGAGGTCCTGCCCGTACAGGGTTCTTGTGTTTTCCACGGCAAACATATTGGATCTTGTATCAGATCTGCTGTGAAGTATTCCTTTTATGGTTCCTTCAAGTTTAAGTCCTGTGAGCATCTGGGCCCATCTGTCAACGATATGGTCTTTTTCGTAATCTTTGTCGGTGGAAAGGTGTACAAGGAGTTCGTGAGTATGGGTTCCTTGTCTTACCGAAAGATGTCTGAGGTAGCCCTGGTGTCTGAGAAAGTTTCTGAAGGTAAGGTTTTCAGACAGGAAGAACTCTCTTGAACAGCTTACAATCGTGTTAAAATCCTGCGGGGCTATCATACAGTCCGGACCATAGTATACATCTATGAGTCTTTTTCTTCCTTTAAGGCCTATATTAAGGGGGCCGTCTTTATATTCGTTTCCGAAAGAGTACTCCATCTTGTTTCTGTAGTGGTATATATCGGGTGATGGGGTGATCCCATCGTATTTTTCTACCGTTATGTTGTTTTGTTCAAAGAGCTGAAGTACTGTTTTTTCCTTGGTTTCAAGCTGGAGTTGGTAGTTCGTGCCGAGAGTTTGGCATCCTCCGCATTTGTTAAAGGCCGAGCATACGTCCATGTTGTTCTCCTTTTATTGGTTTTTTTGCAGTTCTATTTTATATTTATGTTCATAAGTATCATGCTTAGTTTTTTATTGTTCAGGTTTCCAAGAGCATAGATGTCAGTTCCAAGAACAGTCATACTGGTTATCTCAAAATCTCCGTCCATTTCAAAGACTTTCGGATCGGTAAAAAGACTGTTTTTCATATCGACGGTATATATAAGGCCTGTTTTCTTACCTTTTATGATGCGGTAACCGTAAGCATAAACCATTCCTCCGAGATTTGAAAAACCCAAAAGGTTTTCTTCAAAATCTGGTATGTATTTGAATGAAAGTTTAAAGCCTTTTTCGTGATCTACCTCTACAATGTTGTGGGAGTTTTTTCTGAGTTCTTCCTTGGTTTCATAGAGTATATACTTTTTGTTTGAGAATGTAATTATTCCTACAGGAAGGTTGTCTTTGTCATCACCGAAGGTGTTGGTCCATTTCTCTCTTCCGTAGAAATCAACCTTTATGGCGTAAACATCGTATTTGCCATATCCAAAGGATTTTGTGGCCCCTGTTATAAGCAGTCCCTGGTCTGGGGTTACCTCACAGTCAACAGCCATCTCTATGTTTTTTCCGCCGAAGGTGCTCAGCCATATTCTTGTTCCGTCTTTTGCATATCTGGACACAAATATATCTGAAAGCTTGTTGTTCACATAATAATTTCCTATTATGGCATACCCGTTCTGGTCAACTTCTTTTATCTTTACTCCGTTGTCTCTTCCCAGATCACCGTAGTTTGACTCATACAGAACAGTTCCGTCGGGAAGGAACGATACAAGATATGCATCACCACTGTAACCTATAGAAGTGGTGTCACCGACAGCTGTTATGCTAAGAACCTCGGAGGCGTCTTTGGTTATAAGGACATCTTTGAAAAACTCTGTGCCTTTGCCTCCAAAAAGGAACTCTTTTTCAACTTCAAGGCTGCTGGCGATCTGTGTAACCTTTGCCTGCCAGTTGTTGTCGTTGATTTCATATCCGGCAATATACATTGTGTTTTCATATGTTTTGATAGTATATCCATAATTGGAAAGAATGTTTGGAATATCTATATACTCTTTTTTTACTTCTTGTGATGTAGCCGGCTTGGTCGGCTCTGTTTGTGGTATTTCTTTTATCGGTTCGATCGGAACGGTACTGCTTGTTGCCGGTTCCGTGGGTTTATCTTCTACTTTAGTTTCAGTAGCTACGGGAGTGTCTTCTACTTTTGTTTCTGTAGCTGCGGGTGTGTCTTCTGTTTTTGGCTGCGGCTGTATATCCTGTTCAGGTGTTTTTTGTGTATCTGTGGGCTGCGGAGTGACTTTGACAGGCTGCTCAGGCTGCACAACGGGCTGAGGCTCTGTCTTTACGGGCTGAATCTCCTTTGGCTCATGTTCTTTTGGAATTATAACTTTCGGCAGGGGTTTATAGACAGGACTGTTTATAATAGCAGCATCCATCTTTTCATAGAATATTATGTATCTTGATACAAAGTCTTTTATTCCTGCTAAGATACCTTTTGCTCCATACTGGGGTTCAGAGATGAGCTGAACCGGATTAAGCGATGAGTATGCCCACAAAAGTCCACCTTGGGTATCAAAGGTCTTGATGTAATTTCCGGCCAGCATATAAGCTGTCGGATTGATAGGAATAAAGTAGTATATGTCTTCGTCAAACATATTTTCCTGTGTCCACTTAAGGTCGGAATCAAAAAAAGTAAGTCTGTTTTTACCGCTGATCATGGCAATTTTATCAAAAAATGGGTATATCTTTCTTTCCATATCGATCCGGAAAATATACTTGTTCTTAAGGCCAAGCTTCATGTCAAGGGTGTAAAGACCGTTTTTTCCCATTACGATGATTCTGTCCTGATAAGTTGAAAGCACCATATCACAAAGATCATCTTCGAACTCTTTCTGTATGACTTGCCCTTTCATCGGTTCATACATATAAACCTTTTTATCGGAAAGAATATAGAAAAAATCATTAAGGAACAGCACCTTTTTGATCGGCTCAAAATAAAGTTTGCTGAACTTTCCGGAAGTGGAAAGAAGGTATAGATATCTGTCAGAATAGTAGACTCTTCCAGCAATGACCTTTACCTTTTCATCAATCTCTTCGGTGTTTTCCTTGAGATCAGGTTCTATCCTCACGACCATGCTTTCAAGCACTATATAAAGCCTGTCCAGGGCATAGATCCCTGTTATTTTTTCGTTGAATATCTTTGAGTAAAGGATATTTTTATTTTCTGAAAGTATGTCTACTCTCTCGCCTTTCCGTCCAACCACCATATTGTTAAAAAACAACATCTGATCGTACTCTGCAAAGTGCAACCAACTTATATCGCCTGTATTCAGCGATCTTGTCGAAAATCTGAATATAGGACTTTCATATACTTCGTTTTCCTTCAGTGCTACAACCTTCCAGTAATAAGTGGTGTCAGGCTTGAGTATCTCGCCGGTAAAGAACTTGGCAATAAGATTTGAAACTTTGAGATCTTTTTCCAGCACAAATGGATTTTCAGATACATACACTTTATATCTGTAGTTGTCTTCCTGATCAATGCTCCACCTGAAAATTGTCTTGGGATCAACTCCGCTTTCAAGGTCTAAAGGTGAAAGTGCCTTTATTTCTATTGAAAAGGCTGCTGTAAAAAATATTATAAGCATTATACTCAAAGTCAGGATTCTTTTGCTTGTTAACATTTTTTATTCCCTCCCTTAATTTAGTTTAGTTCGTTTAGATTTTGAACAAAGGCAAGGAGTTCTTTGGTTTTTTCGTCCTCAAACTCTTCACCTTCAAGTTCTTTAAGCGTATACTCCGTGTTAAGGGCGGAGATGAGCACCATAAAAGCATCTTCAAATTTTTTTATCTTTGTATGAACCAATGTATCAAAGTCCATTATTTTTTCATTGTACTGGGTCAGCATGCTTCCTATTTTATAGCTGAGATCTGTTATTTCAAGAAGCACATCCTGCACAAAAGTATCCAGATCTGTATACTCTCCGAAAACCTTTGCCTGATATAGTCTTAACATAAATCTGGCAAAAGCAATACCGTTTCCGTCTTTCCAAAGCAGCCGTGCAAGAGTTGCGCTTACTCTTTCGGCCAGTCCATAGTTCATACCACTAAGAAAAAGCCCGGTTATGACAAGCTCAAGCCCCGAAGGTCTTTCTTTGGCAGTATTTGAGTTTTCTATCAGACTTCCGATATACTCACCGGAGTATTTCCCATCTCTGAGCTTTTCGTAAAGCTGATGAGAGTCTATTTCTCCATCTTCATTTATACTCTCAAGGAGGCTCTGGGAAAGCCCTTCATCACAACTGTCTTCAAGCTTCTGGACTATTTTTTCCACCTGGTTTATTCTTTGCTCAAGCACAGGGAAAAGCCCTTCAGCATTTAATTTGCTGAGTTGTGCCGCCGCCTTTTGTACATCACCTTGTCCAAGGTCAAAAAACATTTTGAATGTCATTACTCCTGTTTTTATTTCTTTATCTGCAAATTCTCTGTATAACTGTTCTATCGTATCGTAATCCTCGACAAAAACCGACATTTTCATCAGTGAAAGGGTTATAAGCTCTTTATTTTCCTTTGAAGCATTCTCGTAAGCTTTTTTTTCTGCGTCAAACGCTTTAAGGAACATTCCAAGGTTTTTATATTCAATGGCAAGTTCATGGTATACGAAGTCTTGGGGATTTATGCTGCAAGCCTTTTCAAGCGCCTGTACCGCCTGAATATGTCTGCCAAGCCTTCCAAGACTGAAAGCCATATTGTAATAAAACTCGTAGTTTTGAGGGTCATATGTACTCCCCCTTTCAAAGGCAGTCAGTGCCTGTGCAAATTGTTGCATCTGATTCAGAAGTACTCCTATTCTCAGATATGCGGGTGCAAACTTTTTATCCTTTTCAAGACACTTTTGCAGGTATTCAAAAGCTTTGTCCGTTATTCCGTTTTCGGCATATATATCTGCCGCTTTCAGATAGGCCGGTATGAACGAAGGATCCAGCTCATTTATAGTCAGACATGCCTCAATGGCTTCATCATCGTTACCTGTTCTGTGCATAAGATCTGCAAGCTCAAAATGACCCGGAACGAACTCCTTTTTCAAGGCTATGCACTCTTTAAGCTCAAGTTCGGCTCTTACATAGTCTTTCTCGTTTTTGCTTATGAGTCCTGAGTAAAAGAAGAATCTATAGTCTTTATGAACTTTTTCGGCTTTTTCAAGGTACTGTCTCGCCTTAATAAAGTCTCCCGTGCTCATTGCCGCTTTTAGACCTTCATAATAGTAAAAAACAAGATAGGAGCGATAGTAGTCATCGTTCCTGTCTGTTTCATACTGGGCTGCAAGCCCGTTTATTATATACTCAAGCTCAACTTTTTTAGTAATTCTTGACTTCTGGAAGTCTTCTGCCAGAAGTGGCAACCGTACAGGAAGGTTGTTAAGTTTAGCATAATCAGCCTTCAGAGTTAAGTAAACTATTGCATATTTAGGTTCTTTCACTTTTTTTCCGTCCTTTAAATAGAATGTTTGAAACTTAAGTTAATACTCATTCGGGAAGGATCTTCCTCTTTAATCCCCCAGCCATCCCATACGGAAAAGAAAGATGTGTTCCCGCCGCTTACTTCAGTGGTAATTGTTCCGCTGCTGTACTGCACACCAAGCTTATAGTAAAAAGCAGTATTGGTTCCGAATTTATTTACAAGAAGCTCATCGTAAGTGAAGTGTCCCAGAGCCTTAAGTATTATTTCGCCAAAGGGCTGACTCACCATAAAATCTACAAAAAACGATGGATAAAGACCCGAAAAGCTATACATGGCATAAAGCTCCTGTTGCCAGTTATGAGTCAGATACATACTGACAATCTTATGCATATGGTCGTATACGAAATAATCGTAGATACTTGAAGTGTTAAGCTTGAAAAGGGTTTTCATTGCAACAGAATAAAACTGGGTATAATCATAAAAAACAGTATTGACAACATTATCGTTGTAGCCTGCTGTAAGAACTACAAAATCACCGTTGTACTTGGGAGGGTTTATCGGGCTGAAATAGTTGAGATCCTTTATGTTTTCGCTAAGCCACTGCCCGCCGAAGAAGAAACCTTCGTTCTTAACTACCGCAAACAAGTCGTATCCGTACTTATTAGCAAGAGATATCTTCCTGTAAGGCTGTAGATCATAGACCCTCGCACCGCCTGTAAAGACGGGAAAATCAAGATTAAGAAATACGGCCGGTATGTTTGAATAGCTTTCTGTGTCTGAAAGAAGGAGCTGTTTCTTGACCTTATCGCTGAAGGCAAAGTCTTTTGTAAGCATAAAGTATCTGTCACGTATGCTGTTAAGCGGGGTAAAGTACTTAAGATAATCACCCGACCCGGTATAAGCAGTATTTTTATAGCCTATATTGAAAAGTCTGTTTCCTAAAGCTCCGTATCCTGAAAATAGAATATACGGGTCAAAATCTTTCAGATCGGTCTGGATACCAAAGCTAAGCTGTGAACCTGCCTGGAAAAAAGGTGAATTCAAGCTCAGTCTGGTTTGAAAATAAAAATCTGCAAAGCTCGTTCCTTCAAGAACATGCTGAAAAGTAAAACCCTGATCTGAGTTCAGACGGTACATATAGTCGTATCCAAAGATATTATGTGCTCTGTTTATCTTATCTTCATACAAGAAAAAATAATTTCTGTCCGCCATCGAAAAAACTTCAGGATCGATTATCTCAAGGGTTTGACCATCAACTGTTTCAACCTGATAGTAAAACCAGACCGGTCCGTCCCACAGCTTTTTGGAGTACCTCCAAAAGCCTTGAAGCCCAACCATGCGTCCTTCGGTCTTGTCATACTGGTTAAACCCGGCCAAAACGCTTACGCTCTTTATCTGTATATCTGAACTCTCCTGAATATATGAAGGGTAGAAATCAAATACCAGTCCGTCGCTGCCGGTGTAGACTTTTGAAAATCCAGACAGAGACAAAATAAAAACAATACTTATGAAAAGTAATTTTTTCATAGGATTTCACCCCCGGTTTTCTCTTTTTTATAGATTTAGTACTCATTTTTATTATACATCATTATTTACAACTCCACAATAAAAACAAAACCAAAATGTGTTTTAATTCTCTTTACAGACAAAAGCGGTCGCAGCACCCGCTCTAAAAAAACTGGAGGTATTTTATGAAAACTAAGAGGATTGTCTACTCAGGGCTGGTTGCAGCTCTGTATGTTGTTTTGTGCACCGTTTTTCAGCCTATAAGCTTTAGGGCAGTTCAGTTCAGAGTTGCCGAAGCCCTTACTGTCCTGCCGTTTCTTGATCCCGTATTCATTCCCGGTATATTTGTTGGTGTTTTCATCTCCAATATAATCGGAGGAATGGGAGCATGGGACATATGGCTAGGAAGCACTCTTTCCCTTTTTGCGGCATGGCTGACGTATAAGATGCCCAAAAAGTCTCTTGCACCTCTTCCGCCCGTACTTGTAAATGCTTTTGGCGTCTCTTTGTATCTGAGTCCCCTTTTAAACATCAATTACTGGTACTCGGTGTTTTTTATAGGGGTGGGTGAAGCAGCCGTAGTATATGTTATAGGACTGCCTCTTCTTACAGTTTTTTCAAAGTACTATAAAAAGCAATAGCTGCACTTTTTAACTGAATATCCCGTCTTTGGACGGGATATTTTATCAGTATATATCAGAAAAGTTTATATAAAAATTAAAAGCTTCGTTATAGTATGCTCCTGCTTCGATTCCAATGTCTGACACTCCTGCAAATTTAAACGGAAACTGCAGAGAGCCGCCCGTAACGTAATGTAGATCTTTCCAATCATCATACGAAATGGCAAAGTCGAAGTTAAGATAAATTTTATTGAGAAGGAAGATCTGCGAGATACTGGCATTGAGATTGTCAAAAACCCCTATTTTGAGTCTGTTTCTCATATACGCCTTCTGACTGCAGCTTCCAAAGTCTGTCATATCTGTATAATCAAAAAAGCCATCTGAATTCTCAATATATCCTATCGTGGTTTTAAACCATTTATCATCAAGATCAAGTACTCCGGTCAGCTCGGCCTTGTAATCATTTGTCTGCATGTTGGTTCTTACAACTGCCTGTCCTTTAAGACCATCCTCTTTTTCAAAGGTCTTAAACATGCCGTCGTACCCCAAGACTGCTTCGAACAAGTTTTTCCTTTGTGCAAAGTCAAATCTGTAGATGGCATCCACATAGATATTCTTACGGAAACCTTCCAGAATATAAGTCCTAAGGGCAGCACTGAAGTAATCCTCCATAATCAGCTGTATATCAAGCCTGTTTGACTCAAAAGGAAGGTAGTACTGTTTCATTCTTATATAAGGATATAGTTTCATGGTGAATATATCCCATTTTATTCCGCCGTAAAACCTGCTGTTCATTATCTCCGCATAGATATAAGAATCAAGAACATGCCAGTTTCTTCCTGTTCCCGGGTTCATTTTAAGAGTACTGTAAAGCTCTCTTGACCTGTAGTAGCTTTCATTTGAAACTTTTGTATATACATCGTACACATCGATTACTTTGCTTTGTACTGTTTTTTTTGTAAGCTTGTTGTTTTCAAAAAATTTAGGATTATCCTTCAGATACTTTAATCCAAGATCGTTTCCAGTTTTATAAAGATCTATCCCGTTTGTAAAAAACTTCAGATCAAAAGCAGGCTCGGCAAGCACCCAGGATACATCATAATCAAGCTTATCACAAGCATATAGTGTGTTTGAAACATAGCTTCCCATTCTGACGGAAGTATAGAGAACATTGATTATATTGGAAAAACTCATTCCTGAAAGCTCCGGTTTGGGACTGTCAAACCTTATTGAAACAGTTTTTTCTGTTGTAAATTGGTTTTTAGGATAGATAACGTTGACATCTCTTATACCTATATCAGCATAGTAACTGGTTCCAATTTTTACAGGCTCAAAAAGACCCTCAATGGCAACAGCCGCTCTTACAGCCCTTACAGGATCGCCCTTAGTAATATACTCGCTGTCAAACTTGTTCAGGTTAACCGTACCAAACTTCACGGGAACCATAAATTTATCGAAGGAATCAATCTTTGTAGTGTAGTAAAGAAGATCTCCGAATGCGGCCGTATTTACTATACCTCCGTTAACCGGAAAGCTCATTTCAAAAAACTTAGAAAAATCTAGAATTGAGAACATTTTATATACCTGTGAAGGATAAAATCCGTCTGCCATGTAGTATGCGACCACAGACCCCATGGAAGTCCCAACTATCTGATCAGGAAAGAAACCCTTGTTCATAACCGCATCCAGGTAACCCATGCTCTGAAATACATATGAACCGCCACCAGCTATTGAAAGTCCATAAGTAGCAGAAAAAACAGAAAGGACAACTGTAATTGCAAAAATAAAAGTAATAACTATTTTTTTCAAAGATTTATCCCCCCAGTATGCCGCTGACAATGAAAAAAAGATACGTACCTGTTAAAAAACCGAATAGCAAACTGATAATCTTCCTAAAAAAAGATTTCAAATCTCTACCTCCGTATGCTGTGGTGTCTAGTGATTATTTTATGTTCTTTGGATTACCTTATCTTGACCAAGACAAAAAAATTATGATAACATTATAAAAAGCTTAGAAAAGAGGTAAAGCATGCTTGAGATTATTTGTATTTCTGATGAAGAAAAAAACCTTATAAATAAAAATCGTAAAAAATACGACCTGTTAATAAGTTGTGGCGATCTTTCGCCCAGATACATGGACTATGTCATAGAAGAGTTCAATCCTTCGTTTGCCCTGATGATAAACGGAAACCACGATGAAAAGTACTATCCTGCAGAAACAAAAGAAAAAAGCGGTTTTTCAGAAGTATTTAGAGGAGCATATGTTTTAAAACAGGGTTATATCAATCTTTCCCGGTATATTAAAAAAAATGTATCAATAATGGGATTTTCAGGAGCACTCTCATGGGGAGCACAGCCCTTTCATTTTCAGGAGAAGAATATTTCAAGGTTTCGCAAATCTGTCGACAGAAGAAAAAAATTAGGCTTAATAAAGGAGTTGGACTTCTTTATCTCTCACACTCCGCCATATATTCAGGATGCCTTTAAAAACATGGGAGCATACCATCAGCCCTCTTATGAACTGGGAAAACTTTATGAAAGCTATTTTCCGAAAATATGGTTCTATGGTCACATTCATTCTTCCTACACCAGTCAGAACCTTGATTTTAAACTTAAGAAGAATAACGGATACTCTTTTCTTATAAACGCATGTCCTGTAAAGTTTATCCTGTATGATGAAGAGTACAAAAAGCTTATGGACGTGACTTCCATCCAAAAGGTCATGTTCAGTCCATTGGACCTATCAGTAAAAATAAAGTGAGGTGAAAAATGTACACTCCTTCCGGAAGAAACTATACCATCGCCGAATACAATAACGCAAGAAGACTTG
>Ga0255345_1007066_pt1 | contig 10667 bp, 13 predicted proteins | sample wastewater_treat_6_FD_192415 | JGI IMG/M metagenome (GOLD analysis project Ga0255345, IMG submission 192415) | Wastewater microbial communities from Lulu Island WWTP, Vancouver, Canada - plant20 | ecosystem: Engineered > WWTP > Wastewater > Unclassified | place: Canada: Vancouver, British... | reverse complement strand
AAGGTAATAACTACTTAATCCATTACGGACATCATTAAGTTGAGCTGGACAAGCTACAGGATATGGATTAGCTGATGTACCATTACCAATATAAATATCTATAGGTATAACTATATCTTGACAGCCCATACCTGATATAGCTAAATAATCTGTAGTAGTTCCTAAATCATCATAATCAAGCTTAATATAGATAGTATGTAATCCCTGATTAGAAATAGTAAATGAAGTAGTATAAATATCATCATCTCTACTAATTAATATCTTTGAACCACAAGAAATATAAGTAGGAGTAGTATCATACTTATATATCGCAATAGTTTGATAGCCTGTATTATTAGTTTTATCTGGAGTAGTATTATATTTCTTACTGAATGGGACAAGATTAGTAGAAACTACAATACCAGTATTATCCAGATATTTATTAATTAGCTTATTAGAATCATAAACTTTAACAAGCTTATAATAGTATTTATCAGGCACAATAAAATGGTGATATTCTTTGTAATCACCAAATCTTTCTACAAATACAGTGCCTATACTATCATCAGAAAATTTAATTTCTGCAGAGATAAGCTTATCATTAGTATCATATTTAGCATTATTATATATCTCATAATCTTCTATAAATATGAAGTCTCTAAATTTAGTTTCAGTTGATAAACAACTTTGAGTAAGTTCGTCATATGTAGGAAAACTATGGCAGTGGTCTGCTCTAGCATACTCAATAGAGGTACCTACTTGAGAGTTGCTAGGTATTATGCCACTCGGCATTGACTGTGTAGGCTTAATAAGATAGGTTGTATTAGACCAAGTATTATCTTTTCCTATCTTAACATAACCTGTATCAGTCTCTAATCCTAGTTCTCCAGAATTAAGAATAGGATTATCACTATTCCACTGAGAACTAGAGGCTCTCTTTACAAGTAGTTTTAGCGGAGTAGACCACGCCATATTATTTAGTTTTCTTCTTAATAGTTTTAGGATGAGAATTATCTTTAATAGTAGACATCATAATGTTCTTACTGAAGTTATCGATCTGATTATTAAGCTCAGCTATAGTGGTATTGAGACTATTGATAATAGCTTCTTTATCAGTAATAACTCTATCTTTCTCATTTATAAGATTCTTAATTTTCTCTAATTCAGAAGTTAAATTATTGATTTCTACTTGAGCATTATATAGCTCTTGTTTAAGTTGATTAAATTCAGATTCATTATTAGTAGACTTAGTTTTAAGATTACTTAATTCTTTCTCTTTTTCATTAATAGTATTAGATAAGTTAGTTATATCTAAGTCTTTCTTAGTAATAGTAGTTTTAAGATTAGATATCTCAGATTTAAGCTGAGATATTTCAGCTAAAAGATTAGCTTCACTATTACTTGATTCATTCATTCTAATCATAAGAGTATTAGTTTGCTCTTCTAGTTGTCTAACTCTAAGGGCTTGTTCTCCATACCATTTAATAAACTGTTCAAGGTCAATCGTAGAAGTTTCTTCGTTCATAATTAACTCCAAGTACCACCATCTATGGTGTCTATATATTCAAATGTTGTACCACTAGAATTAACTGCTACTAATTTACTGCCGTTACCAGATGTAGGAGTAACAGATTGTTCAAGATTAATAGTGTCCCAACCAATATCTTTCTCTGTAGAAGTAGTTTTAAGTATTTTACCTGTTGTAGGTGGAGCAGATAAATTTTTCCATACCCTATCTTCACCACCACCATACCAAAGAATATCACCTTTTTGAAGATTAGTAAGATTAAAATGATTTATGTCATTTAATTCTAATTGAGACCACTCTAAATTAGCCGTAACACCCTTTTTTAATACTTTAGAAGATGTAGATGGACCAGCTAGATTAACCCATTTAGTACCATTATGATAGAGTATATGATTAAGTGCTGGGTTAGTTAATGTAACATCAGACAATGTAGCTAAGGCTTGAGCTCCTGCACCACTGAATTGTGTCCAAAAACATTTATTTTCAACAGGATTAACCTGTGATATAACCCATCCTGTATTCTGATTAATAGCTCCCTGTTCAACAAAAACAAATATACCAGCATCTAACGAATCAAAGCTTTCTACTTTTTTCAATTGAGCTGGATATTTATCATCACCTACTTCTTCAACAGTATAAATATTATTATATAAATCACCAGGTCTATTCTTAACTAAGACTCGCATATTGGGCGCCAAAGTCACACCATCTATAGAGCCTACTCCAATATGTGGAGCAGTAAGAATACCTGATGAGCTAGGACCTCCTACTTCAGAATAAGTCCAATCAGATAATGTTTCAGATGGTGTAGTAGCACAAACTACAGATTCTCTTATATCTAAACCTTGTATATAAGTCTGTATTTGACTGTCTACATATTGTTTATTAGTAACATCATTATTATTAGTAGGACTTGTAGTTAAAGTTACAGTATTAGTAAAATTGACTGGACCACTAAAACTCTGAGTTTTATCAGCTGCAAAAGTATTAGCTGCGTCAGTAAATACAGGATTATGTCCTGCAATAACTATAATTTTATCATTATCATTAATGTAAAGTTTTTTACCATCAGTAGACCAACCTAAACTGTAACTATCTAGGTTGCTAGTATCGGGAACGCCAGTACCACGCCGTATGATTATTTTGTTATAAGGGAGTAAAGAAGGCATTATATTCTCCTAAATTTATTTACCAAGTTCCACCATTGATTTCAGATTGTTGAATATATTCTTGGATATATTCAATTAATTCATCTTGGTTTATCTCGGCATCTATTTTTATTTTATTCATATAATATTTTACTATAGCACTTACATCAGTCTTTTGTTTAGGTGTAAGTGATTCATTAGGTTTAATATTTATCTTATTCATTTAGTCACTATCTTGATTAACTGAGGATAATCAGGTGGATAATCAAGTTTAGTTTTCTTATATTGAGCGTGAGTATGAACTTTAAGGCGGTGCTTATAGTCTAAATCAAAGTAATCATTAAGGTATTCTATAAGCCATAATAGAGAATCTATCTGCTCATTAGTTAGTTTCTCCCAGTATTCAAAGCCTCTAAAAGGTTTACATCTTACGACATTATCCCAGGGTATCTTTCTATTAGTCCAGGTATATAAAGCATTATCTTTACGAGATAAATGACCCCAACATTCCATCTCTATACCAATGAATCTTCTATCATTCTTAGCACCAGAACCTGTATGATATGCCCAATACATAGGGCTGATGTAATTATGTATATTCCCATTCTTTAATATCTGATAATGTACATTAACATAGTCTTTTATCTTAAGTGTCTCTTCAGAACCTGGATATAAACCAGCAGTATAATGTAAGATAATAGTATCTTTCTTAGTTACTTCAGGATAGTAGTCTGTACCTATCTTATTGATTATATTCATTTTACAAGTCCTATAATATTCTTAATTTGATTTAGATTAATAAATAAGTATATAATCAGTCCAGTACCTAAGATAGAGAATACAAGTTTAAAGAAGTTTAACCATTTAGTTGTATTATCTCGTTTATTAACTACTATATCATCAAATATAAGTTTGATTAAGTCTTTAGCTTTATTAGTACGAATGAAAGATTCTATAGATTGATTTAATCTATTTTCAATATTATGATTATTAAGGGCATTAATTATTTCGTTATTAAAGTCTTTTTTACATACCCAGCGCACATCACCTTGTTCAATAAAGGTGTGATCTCGTATCTCCATTGCGTGAGTAAGAGCTATGATATTATTATTTATCTCAGTTAAGCACTTATTAATATTAGCTATCTGAGCTTTAATTTCATTTATTTCTTCTCTAGTGACATTAGTTTCTGTCATTAAAAGTCAACTCCAAATCTTAATCCAGCTTGTTTTTCATTATTCATATAAGCTGATATTGAGTATTTATCTACAATCTTAATTCCAGCAGACACATCAATATTAGGTTTTGTTATATCAGGTTCAGTAATATCTGTACCAATACCAATAGCACCAGTAAATCTTAAGGTCTTAGGCTGAGTAGGATACTGAGTTATAACAGAATCTAAATCAAAGGTATTAGCATATTCATCATATTTAACATTCAAGTCTACTTTTACTTTCTTATCATTAGAGGTTAAAGTAGTATCTAAAGTAGCTATTTCATTATTCACAAAAGATTCTGTTTCAGAATCATAATGTTTAACAGACATAATCTTAGCAGGTTTATTTCGTATAGTTATATCAGTAGTAGTATTAGGTTCAATTACTTCTATCTTAGTTTTAGGTTTACAGGTATTTAATATTACTAGACTTACGAAGATTATAGCTATAACTATGATTAAAGAAGTAATGTTTTTATTCATCTTGAGGTCCTAATTTACTTATAGCGTTACCAATATTATAAGCTCCAACGATAGTAGTTACCATATAAAACCAATTATCATTAGAGATTATATGATAGTAATCCATAATAGATAGGATGACGATTACTATAATAGTCAATAGAAATACATTATCTATCAGTTGTTTAAGTTGGTCTATGATTTGAATAGGTTTATTAAATATCTTAGACCTTATAGTATGACTAGAACCAGTTACAGATTGAGTAGCATTTGCAGTAATATAAGATATGATAGTAGCCATTAATACCCAAGTATATTGATTACCAGTACATAGTTTTAATTCATCTGGTAAATCTTTAGACCAGACTACAAAAAGTGTAGCGATAATAATAAGTAATATACTCAGGATAAATTTTCTTGATAGTATCTTCATATGTTATCTCCTATAATGTATACCAATTTATAGCTTGATATTTATATTCTTCGTGTTCTAAATCTTCAATAGCTTTAATAGCTTTATCAACATCATATTCTTGAGGACTATAAGCATTCTCAAGAGCTAAGTATAGACTATCAATAGTGTCGTCGTGTTCTCTCGTTTCAGTATTAAAGCATTCTAACTGATTAAGTAAGACATTAATATTCCGTGTAGACGGTAAATAACTAATAAGTCCTTGATTGATATAAGGCTCTAAACCAGATAACCACTTATTATTTTTATTAACATTAGTCTTAAATTCTTTGATAGCATAGTAATTACCACGTCTTCTCATCTCAGTTCTAAGTAATTCTATATAAGCCTGTCTACCTCCTTGAACTTCAAAGGTGATAAGCTTAGGCTTATATATATCACAGATATTGACTATCTCAGTTACTACTTTAGAAGGATTAGCCTTTAAGGTTTGAATATCTAAGATAACTATTTTCTTAAGCTCTGTTCTAGGATTCTTAGCTGGTAATACACCGATTACAGTTATACAGGTATCATCTGCAGCTTCATTAGCACTATCTGCAGGGTCTACACCAATATAGACATTAAGTGGTATCTTATTAACATCTGACTGAAGATAACTAATACCCTTAGTTTGTCTATACTGATATGGTAACATATGTATCATCTCAGTATTAAAAGCTGCTCTACCACCAGAATGTGGTATATTATACATCTCTTGTAGGAATAGCGGTAACTTACCGTGAGCTGCATAACTAGCTTTTTCTTTCTCTATCCATTCAAGTGAGAATTTACTGGGCCAGGCTGGTATTCCATTCTTTTCAACTGGTATCTCTAAGTAGTAACCATTAGGCTCTTTAAACATAGGCATATCCTTAGCGTGAGCTAAGAATGCGTCTGGATGTACTATAGTGCCCATAAACTGAAACTGTGTTTCACCAGGCATACCAGCACGTAATACATTAGTGAATATCCAATCAGAAAATAGTTTACGTTGTCTTTCAGTGTTAGTATTAGCCTCTGATTCTACATCATCAAGCTTAATCTTAGTAGGTCTTTGATTTTTCCATTTAAGACCACGTATCTTAGAACCAGTACCTCTACACATAACATAGCAACCATTAGCTGCTTCCATACTCTCTTTATTCCATATATTACCACTTAGATTACCATATAGCATATGAATAAGTTCGTTAGCTGCTAATTCGTCTTGAACACTAATTAAGTCTGCACTAGCTTGGTCTAAGGTCTCAGAAATAAAGATAGTAAATGGTGATGTAGCATTACATATATCGTGTGTAGTATCTATAGTATGACCTATAGTAGATTTACCAGAACCACGAAAGGCTATAACAGCTAAATTCTGATAGCCTTTATTTAATACTTGATACAATTCGTGTTGATACGGAGGTATCTCTGTTACTATATGAGACATAACAACTTTAGCAAATAGTTCTTTATCTTGGCGTAAGCCTACATAGAGAGTATATATCTGCTCAGGTGTCATATTAGTTATATCTTGTTTATCAATCATTTAATAGATTATACTTAGTTTTCTTTTCTTCTACTATGATTTCTTCTGGTTTATTAGGTATTTGTTCTATTAAGTCTTGAGTATATTCAATAGCCTGAGCATAAGCCTTCTGTAGATTTACCTGTTGACGTCTTTGGTCTTGTATAGATAAGACATTAATATTAGCAAATAGTGGTTGACTATTTGTATTAGTAGGCATAGGACTTCCTATTTCTACACCCATAATTCTAGCTAGTATCTTAATAGCTTCAAGTCTTTCAAAGCCTTTATTTTTATCATTACGAGCTTCTTCATAAAGACGAGATATAACCCATTTATCGTCTATCTTATAGCGTTCACACTGTTCTTGTAGTTTTTCTTGCGTAATCATAAGTTCCCTCTTTGATAGTTGACCCTTAAATTGATTATTAAAGAACGCTTCAACTCTTTGATACTCATAGTTAGAAGGAGGCACAACCGCTAAGTGTTGGTCTGAGCGATATAATCCAGAGTATTGAGTACCTCTGAGTCTTACTACAGATATAGTACATAAGTCTCGTCTATTGAAACAGCCGATGTCAGTACGGACGGTATTACCCTTGAAAGCAATGATAGGAGTATACCACTCTGACCCATCATCAAGTTCAAGTAGTTTCCCGACATCATTCCAGGTGACATCGTGTAAGTTAACTGTTTCTCTACCATTTATATCCCATTTATTCAGGACTTGTACTAGCTGAGTCTGATTCTTGTATTTGACTTTTAAGGTTGTCATATTCATTCATAAAGGCATTATATCTAGCTTTAAGTAGTTTATGTAGTGAACTACAGAGTAAATCTACGTTTCTATGTGCTAGTTTACTGCGTTCTTTAGCGTTAATATCAGGTACACCAAAGAATGCAAGTCTAATTAATACTTCACTTGAGAAGTTAACTAGAGTTTCAATATCGTTTAAATCAAGTGTTATAGTATTTGTAGCTTCTGTTAATTCTTCTGTATTCATAATTCTTCACTCTTAGACCCATTCTGCATTAGGGTTAGTAGGGTTAATTTGTTGATAAGGTTCAAAGTTTTCATTCTCTTCTGGTTCAACATAGGCTATAATCTCTCGTTTAGGTATGAATAATAGTTTCTGATAACGAGTATCAACATCGTAACCTACGTGAGCAGGAAATAAAACAAACTTACCTTTGTCTTCACCAATCATTATCTTACCTATAGCGTGAGGACTAAGTCCTTGTACGCCAGGTATAATGATACCAGTCTTAGGCACTACCATATACTTTTCTACAAGTAAGTAGCCTAAATTAATAGTATCTTCTAATACACGCATTATTTACCTCATTTACCTATATTATCAAGATTATTTAATATTGCAGCTCTTTTTGCATTAAGTGAATCACTTACATTATTATTGCCACCACCACCAGAACCTTTACCGCTATTATTACCTGAGGTATTTTTTTCCTGAGTCTTTAAAGTATCAGTAGACGCTGGAGTTGTAGTCACAGCTGCTTTATTTTTAAATAGATTATGAAATTCAGGTATAAACTCATCAATATCAGATAGATTATAAAAGTCTTTAATATCCATTATCTTAGTTGTTAATTGATTAGTATAAGAACCTTCTATTTTATTAAATATATCATTGACTATTTGAGGAGTAGTATTAACAAAAGCTATAGGTAATGCACCTTTACTCATACCACCAGTAGGAGTAAAGTAGTATATATATTTCCCTTTCGTATCATCTCTAGCTACTTGGATATTGTTACCTACAATCTTTTGAATACTATTCTTATCATAAAGAGAAATATAACGAGAAAATCTACCAGTAGGAGTAATTTTACCATCTTTATATACTAATTCAGGAAGAAATAGATATGGTCTACCATTATAGTCAGTAGTCATAACAGCTACACCAAGCTTAGCATAGGGAGAAAATACATTAGGGTCAAACAATCTATCTACTGGAAAATCACGAGGATTATGAGCTGCTGCATATCCTACACCATAAGCTGTACCACCAGCGATAGCACCACTAGCTAAAAGAAGAGGATGCCAAAATCCACCAAAGCCAGTACCAACAGGTATACCATATTGAGCTATATTTTTCCATATAGTTTGAGACTTTGTAGGTTCTGGATTAATTACTGGACCAAAATCACCAGATGATTTAGGAAATTGGTCAAAAGTTTTCATATGCGAATACACATCTGAAGAATACAAAGTACGATAAAGGTCATTAGCGGCTGAAGCATTAGGCGAATTAAAAGAGAATATTTGTTTAGATAATTCAGGATTTACATTACTATAGTCTGGAGCGTTCTTTCCTGAAGGTTTATTAACCCCATAACTTATAACACCAGATACGAAAGCAGGACCAAATAGTTTTAACATCGTTAAACCAGTTCCTAAAAGAGCTCCTCCCTTACCAGCTGTTTTAGCTCCTTTAATAATTAATTTATCTGAAACTGGAAAATCTATTATTTTAGCTCCAGCCATTAATGTTGGCATATTAAGATTACCAAATCTTCTATATAATTGCATAAAAGTAGGAGGTGGTGCATCTGGAAGTAGTTCTGCTGGAGTTGTATGTGGTAATAGCTGAGGAGTAGTAGGAGTTTCTGTTGCAGCCTTAATAGTCTCTATAGGTGTTTTAGTATCAATAGTAGGAGTAATTAATATACCTTTTTTTAATTGTATATTTGATGGAATATTATTACCTACACGATTCATAACATTATTGATAATCTCATCTTGTGTAGGAGTCATAACTGGTTGTTTATTAATTGTTGCTACATTAGTATTATTAGCAGGAGCATAATTATATCTATTATCATTTCCAAATAGATTCACTGAAGCTTGATTATTATTTAAATCTGCTAATTGAGCCTGTAAAGTATCTCTATATTTAACTAACTCATTAAAAGCATTAGGACCATAAGGATATTGACTAGCCGCAAGATTATAATTACCATTAGCTTTATTAAGATAGTAGTTTATAGTCTTCTGAACATCGTCATATTGACGATTAGTATATAAGATTTGATATGGAGAAGCCATAATATTATTCCTTAATCTACCATCTTCTAGTGATTGTATCACGAGATATTCTTGTGATGTTAGGATTGATATAGTAATCTTCATATCTTGTATCTAGGCGAGGTCTTATAACATCAGCTGATAACTGTTTACTTAATTCTAACATATCTTCGTGAGTTCTAAACATAACGCTTTTGTTATTTATTGGAGTAGTAGATGTCATAGTGGGAGTTGTTTGAGGCTGGACTTGTTGTTCTTTAATATTATTAGTTATTATTTTTTGTTTAGTATCGTCTACAATCTTAGTAATCTTCTGATATTGCTCATCTGATACTGGATACTTAGGCGCTTTATCAGGATTCTTTTGTAAGTAGTTTCTATATGCTACTAATTGATTAAAAGCCTCTGGACCACCAGTAAAACTTATAGCTGCACCTTCATAAGTACCATTTCCTTTCTGAAAATAGTAGTTGATTATATCTTGTATTTCTTTTAACGTATAAGTTTCAAGCGGTTTAGTTGGTTTTTTAAATTGAGCTGGTTCAGGCTCTTCTTCTGGGTGAGCTTTATAATAATCTCGTTGTCTGACTAGCTCATTAAAGGCACTAATATTAGTGTTATTCTCTTGTGCATAAGCTTGAGCTGCACCACTATATGTACCACCACCTTTACGATAGTAATAGTTTATAAGCTGTTGTATCTCGTGTTTTGGTCTTGGCTTTGTATCAAATAAGTAAGTAGGCATAGATTCTCCTGATAATAGACATTATCTGTATCTATTAAAGATTGTATTATCTAAATCGTAATATGGATTATAACCAGGCGTTTGAGTTGCATTTATTTGTTCTTTAAGTTGGTTAAGTTCTCTTTCAGAAATATCTCTAACTCTATTCTCTTTTTGCTCTATTAATTTTTGATTAGCTTCTCTTAAGTTTTGACTAGCTTCTCTTTCTCTCGCTTTTTTAATTTCTTGATTATGTCGTGCCCTATAAATATCAGGATTTTCAGGAGAAGGTCTAAGAGGAAAATCAAGAACTTCTTTAGGAACGTAACCTTCGTATTCTTTTATTCCACTACCAGGAATCCAGGGTCCAGTACCGAATGAGCCTATTTTATCAGCATAATAATATATTGTTTCCCCTAAATTTCTTTTATCTTTATCAAGATAACGATATCTAGGGTCATTAGTCATAAAATCCCACATTCTTAGGTTAATATAGGGATGTGTTTTTAAATACTCTAAATAGTTTTCTAAGGATTCAATTTCTTCTTTATCAGCAAAATTATAATTATATTTTAATCCCCAATAATAACTAAATAT
>Ga0255345_1007062_pt1 | contig 10674 bp, 11 predicted proteins | sample wastewater_treat_6_FD_192415 | JGI IMG/M metagenome (GOLD analysis project Ga0255345, IMG submission 192415) | Wastewater microbial communities from Lulu Island WWTP, Vancouver, Canada - plant20 | ecosystem: Engineered > WWTP > Wastewater > Unclassified | place: Canada: Vancouver, British... | reverse complement strand
AGGTGCTGCTGAAACTGCGCCACGGATTCCTCGGCGACACGCCGCTTTTCGAGGGTCTGGAGAACACCGTAATAAGCCTGCTTCACGTCCAGGACGATCAAACTACGCACATCTTCCAGATCCTCCCGGGATGAATCCCGGTTCAACCCGGCAATCCGGACACGGGCCGACGTCCTTCCGAAATCGTAGATGTTCTGGTTCAAGCTGACCTTGCCCGCATATTGATCGACGGAAGACGTCCCCGTCGACCGGCCGCTCCTTGAAACATAGGGCCGGCTTCGATCGTAGCCGGTCTGAAAATTCACCTGGGGATAATAATCCGACCGGGCCTGGCCGATCCGGCTGTCGCCGATCCGGACGGTATGGAACGCCGCCGTCAAGTCCGGGTGTTTTTTCAGGGCGATTTCAATGCATTGCCGAAGATTCAGAGACATACCCGGACTGATCCTGTCCTGCTCCCCGAGGACCGACAGGGGTGCCAGCAGACAGATCATCACGATGATCAAGGAAAGGATTTTCTTCATTCAGCTATGTTCTTCCTCGTGCCGTTTATCCTGAAGTAAAAAAATCAAGTCATTCCTCTTCCCGCAAGGTCAGCGAACCCAAACAGAACGCCCGATCCGGTGCCGATAAAACAGGCTTTCACAGATACCTTCTAAAGAGGAAAAAAGCAAAAACAAACAAGGTCGTCCGGACGGAAAACGATTTTTTTATCCCTTCAGAGCAATACATGTGCCATTTTTCCACGAAGTATGCATGTAACCGAATAGACTGACTTTCATCCGTATTTTTTCATCAAGCGCCATCCGGGCATCCCGGCGGGAGATTGCATACAATCTATCCGCAATCCACCGCCCGTGTATACATATTATACAGAAGAATCATCGCGTCTCTTCATCCATTGACTTTCCCTGTTGAGAAAAAACGGCGCGCCATGTAAGATGCCGCCATCTTCAATGGCTTGTAAGATTCCTCCCTTGACGGGGAGGGACTCGACTTTCTACGGATTTATCATCTTTGCAAGGTTTTCGAACTTGAGAAAACGGGCAACGGACCGGTGGAATTCTCCATCGCCTGCGGCCTTTAACAACTTGATTGGGGAGGATTGAAACATGCGGGGGAAACCCTTTGAAATCATTATAGACAGCCATGTGCACTGGGGCCCGTCGGTTTCCATGGGCATGGAAGTAACGACCCAGATGATCCTTCGTGAGCAGAAGGAGTCGGGAGTAACCCACGTCATTATCCTGCCCTTTCCTTCGACGGCCATCCTCAGCAACGACATCAATGTCCAGCTTCTGGACGAAACCCGGAAAATCAGCCATTTCATTCCCTATTTCTACATCCGGGAAAATTTTTCTCCTATTCCGCCGGCATACTATGGAGGCAAGTGGCACTGGATGAGGGGCTGGCAGGACACGGAATCCAACTACGACGTGCTCGAAGATCCCGATTTACCCGAACTGGTCGAAAAACTGGAAAGCTCGGGGAAACCGATCATCTTCGAAGAAGAATTGGATTTCACGCTGCAGTTCGTCGACCGTTTCCCGGAATTGAAATTGATCATTCCCCATCTTGGCATGCTCGGCGGCAATCCCCTGGACTTTCTGAAACGACTGAAAAACAAGGATCATGTTCATTTTGATACGGCCCTGGGACAGCAGAGCACGATCATGGAATTTGTCAGAACCGTCGGTCCGGAACGCGTGATTTTCGGATCCGACATCCCCTTCGGATCCATGGAAAACGAACTTTCCAAGGTCCTGACCCTGTCTTTGAGTGATGACGACAAAGAGCGCATCCTGTTCAGAAACATCCTGGATCTGACGGGTTACCGTATCTGAGGGATCGTTGTAACGGGGGGCGCAACCCCTTGACAGGCCCCCTCTTCAACATTATATTAGAACTAAAAGAGCTGCGATGCGCGTTAAAAGTCATGTCACCGGAGACGAATGAAAAAAGAACCGCAGGATCTTAGTGGTGATGGCCACCCCAAAAGGATCAAGTTTTAAACAACGTGACTCCAGCTTACAGGCAAAACGGCATCAGCAGCTCTTGTTATAGCCTCCCCCGAAAGAATCCGGATTCTTTCGGGGGTTTTCTTTCTGATTCGATTCCCTGAATCATTCCAAGTTCTGCAGAGGCTTCCTGGTTTCCGCCGAGCGTCCTTCCCCGGCCATCGATGCGCATCCGCCCCCCCCGGGCCACCATCGCCGCTGCCGGATCATGAACGCATTTGCCGTTTTCAATCCGGTATCAGCCGGCAATCTCCACCAGGGTGAGCTCGAAAATCAGGTCTTTCCCCGCCAGGGGATGATTGGCATCAAGAGTCACCTGGTCTCCCGTGACATCCGTGACCATGACCTGAACCAGCATGCCGTCGTCCCTTTTGAGCTGCAGAATCTGTCCAACGGCAGGGGTAAGGTTTTCCGGAAACTGTTTGCTGTTGAAGACCGCGACCATGTCTTCCCGGCGAGGGCCATAAGCCTGCTCGCAGGAAATTTTTACGGATTTTTCTTCTCCCGGAACCATTCCGATTACGGCATCCTCAAACCCCGCGATGACACGCCCTTCACCGATTGTAAATTCAAGAGGATCTCTCCCTTGAGACGTATCGAAGACCTTGCCGTTTTCGAAGGATCCCCTGTAGTGTACTTTCACACAATCGCCCTGCTTGGCTTGATTCATTTTGCACTCCTTTGGTTTTATCACCGGGATCGGTTTACATGTCGAGGCAGGGTCCGGCGAATTCCCCTTTCTCCGTTGCCTGTTTTGGGCGGTGAAACTGCCTTCACCAAATTTCTTCCATAAAAATCACGTCTCTGTCAGCGTAGCCCGGAAAAACGCATTTCGCCTTTTTATCCGCCTTTAACGACAGGTGCACCGAAGGAGAAAGCCGCCGAAAGCACCAGTCCCGCCTCAGGCAGGGCGAAAGCCCTGAAATCGACCATTCAACCCCACTTTCTCGTCAGAGTGCTTCATTCAAAGGAATGGAATTTAAAAGGGAGGAACATGAATCGTAATATTCTCTTGATTTGTATGGTGGAGCTGGCGAGGATCGAACTCGCGACCTCTTGAATGCCATTCAAGCGCTCTCCCAGCTGAGCTACAACCCCACATTGGAATATCACAAGCGATGAATCGTGAGAAAACTTTTTTTGTTGCTTCGAAGAACACCTTCAAGGAAGAACCTCTTTTCATATCGGGGTCTTCACCATTCGTTCGGAGTAACAGACGGAACAAAAACCGGCTTTCTACGAGGCCATCACAAGCAGCCTGATGAGGCAGACCCTTTAGCATGGCCCTTTCACCGTTGTCAATACATTTTTCTTGACATTTCCCCTTGCCCCGCTATAATCGCCAGCCGTGCCGGAGTGGTGAAACTGGTAGACGCAGGGGACTCAAAATCCCCCTTTCCTCGCGAAAGTGTGGGTTCGATTCCCACCTCCGGCACCAAAAGAAAACAAGGACTTACAAGATCAGGAACCTGAGTAAGTCCTTTTTGTTTTCTGACAAATGGTTATCTTGTCCCGCTGCGGTCCCGCTTATTTATTTTCTTCGTCAAAAACATTCACCAAGGTATGCTGAAGATCTTAGTAGATGAAGACCACCAGTAAACTGGTGGTCCTGCAGGTGCCCGATTTTCTGATGATGAACGAACGGATGAATCTGGTTTCTACAGGAAACGATGTCTGATACAGTGTGGTCCACGGCGTTAAATCTGCGAAACTTGAGATGATACCGTAAACCTGCCGGATAAAAGTATTTGGAAAGTCGCCTAAATGAAGAATTGCAAGAAGCTTGACAAGGATGTTTTAGCCACCTCGACGGATGTGATTCTGGAAAGTATTTCAGATGGCGTTTTTACCGTAAATGCCGATTGGTGCATCACCTCATTCAACCGGGCGGCCGAAGAAATTACGGGTGTATCGCGTGTTGAGGCGATGGGCCGAAGATGTTCCGATGTATTCCGTTCCAGCATGTGCGGGGCGGATTGTGCGTTGCAGAAGACGTTGAAGACCGGCAAACCCATTATCGGGAAAGCCGGGTACATCATCAATGCCGAAGGAAATCGGATTCCCGTCAGTGTTTCCACTGCGGTTCTTAAAAACCAAGCCGGTCAGGTGATCGGTGGTGCAGAAACTTTTCGTGATATGAGTGAACTGGAAACGCTGCGTAGTGAACTGGAGGGCCGTTTTCGATTGGGGGACCTGGTCAGTCGCAGTCCACTGATGCAACGGGTGTTTGAAGTCTTACCCGCCGTTGCCGCCAGTACCAGCACCGTTCTTATCCTGGGTGAAACCGGAACAGGAAAGGAACTGATCGCCCGTACGATCCATCTATTGAGCCCCCGCAAAAATGGTCCTTTTATTGCCGTCAACTGCGGGGCCCTGCCGGATACACTTCTGGAATCGGAACTTTTCGGGTACAAGGCCGGGGCGTTCACCGGTGCTTCCAAAGACAAACCGGGACGATTTGCCTTGGCTCGGCGGGGAACCCTTTTCCTGGACGAGATCGGAGAAGTCAGTTCCGCCATTCAGATAAGGCTGCTTCGGGTGCTCCAGGAACGAACCTTCGAGCCCCTTGGCGCAACCCGTTCGGAAACGACGGATATGAGGGTGATTGTTGCGACCAACAAGGATCTGGCGGAACAGATGCGCCGCGGGATATTCCGGGAGGATCTTTACTACCGCATTAATGTGGTTCGGGTAGAACTGCCGCCGCTCCGGCGTCGCAAAGAAGACATCCCCCTGTTGGTTTCCCAGTTCATCGAACGATTCAACCGGCTTCAGCACAAGAACATCAAAGGCGTCTCGGGTGAAGCCCTTTCCCTGCTCATGGCGCACGATTGGCCGGGAAATGTGCGGGAGCTGGAAAATATCGTTGAGAGGGCATTCATCCTGTGCAACAAAGGTTTGATTGAAGCGGTTCATTTTCCTGAAGAATTGACCGCGTATCGTTTGAAGAATACCCCCTCTTCAAACATGCAAATTTCCCGTGATTTGCTCGAATCTCAGTTTATTCGCGACGCTTTGCAAAAGGCGGACTACCACCGCGAAGCGGCGGCCAGGGAGTTGGGGATTCACAAAACGACTCTTTTGCGCAGAATGAAAAAACTGGGGATTCCAATACCTGAACGGGACGGACGCTCCGCTCGTAAAACGTAGCATCATCGCTTTTGTCATCACCTCATATCGTAGCAGAATAGCTATGACAGCATTGCCGTTCCTACGCATAGGATCAACAACTATCTCTTAAATATCAATATCTTATCCGCATTCCTTGCCCAATTTATCATTTTGGCATGATAAAAGCACCATCTCAATAAGAAAGCTGATGAGGATCAGGAAATGACGAAAGCGGCCTTTGCTGTTTGGGAAAGCCGGATTGCGCCGGTTTTTGACGTGGTGCGCAGAATCCATCTTGTGGAAGTGGAAGCCGGCAAGATAATCCGGGAATCTGAGGAAACGATCGAGGGCGTGTTGCCGGTGCAGAAGGTCATTGGTTTGAGGGAACTGGGTGTGGATACGCTGATCTGCGGGTCAATTTCCAGGTTCTTTCATGAAATGGTCACCGCAAGCGGCATACAGGTTGTTTCTTTTATTACCGGGGAGCTTTGTGAGGTCGTTCAGGCATGGCTTTCCGGAACACTGGGTGCGGATGTTTTCATTATGCCCGGCTACTGTAGGCGGGGCCGTCGACACCCTGTGGCAATGGGGGGGTGCAAGGAGGGTATAACCATGAACGGAAAAAGAGGCGGAGGAATGGGACAGAGAGGCGGAGGCGGACGTGGCCAGGGCCGTGGCGGACAAACGGCCGGACGCAGGGGGGGGATGTTGGCCGCCGGAGCCGGAGGGTTTTGTGTCTGTCCCCAATGCGGAAAGCGGGAACCGCATCAACAAGGTGTTCCGTGTTTTGAACGTAAATGCCCGGATTGCGGGACAAATATGATCAGAGAGAGAACAGGTAATGCCTGAGAAGGGAGGGAAAAGTTATGCCAAGAGGAGATGGAACCGGACCGATGAGAATGGGTACGATGACCGGGCGGGGAATGGGCTTTTGTGCCGGATATGACCGGCCGGGATACACAGGTTCAATTGGCGGAGGGATAGGTTTTGGCCGTGGTTGCAGGTTAGGCTACGGCGGGCGCGGTTGGCGACGGGGATTTGATACCTCGGGACTTCCAGGCTGGAAGCGTTTCGGTCCTTATAATATGCCTTACAGCTATACGGCACCCTACCCGCAAACGGATCCTGAAATGCAGAAACAGGCGCTTAAGAGCCAATCCGATCTTCTGCAGGCCGAGTTGGACCAGATCAGGAAAAGGCTGGAAGAAATCGACGCCACCAAAGGCAGTTGAGATGCCGTAGAGGAATAACGGTAAAAAATGCTTTCGCAAACTGAAGGTCTTTGCTGCTTTGAAACCGGGTTCTCTGTTTGCCTTTGGAAACCCGGTTTCCTCAATCAATCCGGCTGGCATTCTGATATGCGGTGGTCCTCGGAAAAGAATTTGCAAGCCTTTTGTTTGACTTTAATGGAAAGGAGAAGAGGAGTGAAAGTAGCTTTTACAACATCGGGCGATCATTTTGATGCATCCTTGGACAGCCGGTTTGGCAGGGCGCCGAAATTTCTGATTTATGACATGGATAGTGAGACATTCGAGATCATTGACAACAAGCAGAATTTGAACGCCGCTCAGGGGGCTGGTATTCAGTCGGCGGAGACGGTTGCCCGATCGGGGGCAAAGGCACTGGTCACAGGCCATTGCGGTCCAAATGCTTTTCGTGTGCTGAGTGCCGCCGGTATCAGGATTTTTCATTCGGATGCGAAGACCGTTGCGGCTGCACTTGAAGAATACCGCAGAGGATTGCTTCCGGTGGTTGATGGGGCCGATCAGGAGGGACACTGGATATAGGATATAATCAGGGTGGTCGGCATGGAAAAATCGAAGGGGAATTAGACGTATGTTTGAAATACGTTATAGGGGGGCTTGTCCGACGGTTTTGGAAATAATTGCCCTGTGAGCAGAGAAAGGAGAGTTAAGTGCGAAGAGTTATTGTGGTCGGTGGTTCTGCCGCCGGGCCAAAGGCTGCGGCGAAAGCGCGACGTTTGGATGAAGAGGCGGAAATCATCCTGATTCAAAAAGATCCGGATCTTTCGATGGCCTCATGCGGATTTCCATATTACGTCGGCGGATTTTTTGACGATCGGAATATGCTGTTAGCCACCCCGACCGGAATTGTCCGTGATCCGATTTTCTATATGAACGCGAAGAAAATTGTTGCCCGCGTTCAAACGGAAGCCGTGGCCATCGACCGTGATCGGAAAATTGTTTTCTGCAAAGACTTGACTACGGGAGAAACGGAAGGACTGCCTTATGATTCCTTAATTCTTGCAACCGGATCGGTTCCCAACATGCCGAAGGTTCCAGGAACCGCTCTCCAGGGAATTACGACACTCCAGAAAATGAAGGATGCGGATTACCTAAGGAAAGTAAGGGATGAGAAAAAAATCAAAAAAGCCGTTGTCATCGGCGGCGGCTTGATCGGTATCGAGACCTGCGAAGCCCTTCAACTGGCGGGCATTGACATTACGATCATCGAAATGCTGCCGCAACTTCTGGCCTTCCTTGATTGGGAATTGGCCAAATTGGTGGAAAATCATGTCCGAAGCAACGGGGTTAACGTGATCACGGACAACGGCGTTTCGGCTTTTTTGGGTCAGAACGGAAAATTAGCAGGGGTTAAGCTGACCAACGGCACGGAGTTGCCCTGCGAACTGGCGGTCGTGGCGGTCGGTATCCGGCCCAATGTAAAACTCGCGGCAGATGCAGGTCTTGCCGTCGGCGAAGCGGGTGGAATTCAGGTCAATGAATATCTGCAAACAACCGACCCGCATATTTACGCCGCCGGAGACTGTATCGAAGTCAACAATCGGATTACCGGCCTAAAAGTACATGCGCCCTACGGCGATTTGGCGAATCTTCAGGGCCGTATTGCCGGAGAAAACGCAGTTTTGGGAAATGCCGTCAAATTTCCGGGAACGATCCAAACCGGAATCTGCAAAATTTTTGAATACGCCGCCGGAATAACGGGTTTGACGGAGCAGTCGGCTCATCAGGCCGGCTTTGACATTTTGACGGTGACCAATTCAAGTCCGGATAAACCGGGATTCATGAATGGTAAGCTGCTCGTTACAAAGCTCGTCGTGGAAAGGCAGAACGGGCGTGTCCTCGGTGCTCAGTGCATCGGGCCGGGTGATGTAGCCAAACAGATTGCACAGTGGGCCACGGCAATTTTGGGAAAACTCTCCGTGGATGATTTAATCAATGCAGACCTGCCTTATGCACCGCCTTTCTCCCTGGCGATCGATCATTTTATCGCAACGGCGCACCTGATGCAGAACAAGACGAAAAACCGCCTGAAAGGGATCGGTGCCGTAGAGGTAAAGGATAAGATTACCGCCGGATTGCCCCTTTTCATGCTGGATGTCCGCGATGCGGAAGAATATGAGATGATGCGTTTGGGTGTCGGAGAAAAACTGATTCCTATTGGGACATTGCGCAAAAGACTCGGCGAGCTTCCGGCGGATAAAAAGATGGAAATCGTCTGTTATTGCAAAATATCCTTGAGAGGATATGAAGCGGCCTTGATTCTGGAGGCAAACGGCTGGGAAAATGTCCGGGTCATGGAGGGCGGTATCATGGCTTGGCCGTATTCTCGAGAAAAATAGATCCGTTTTGCGGTTAAAGTAATCTGCAGGCCGGGTGGCGTAAGAGGATGACCCGGTTCAGGATACCAGGCTGACCCGGCGGGCAGGAACCATTACGGAAACGGTTCGCTGATGGAAAAGATAACGGTTTTGGATAAAACCTTACAAGGTTGAGGGTTGGAGGAGGAGTCGGATGATTCTCGCGGTTGCTTCCGGAAAAGGAGGAACCGGCAAAACGACGGTTTCACTGAATCTGGCACGGGTGATGGGTGCCGATGTTCAGCTTTTGGATTGTGATGTCGAAGAACCGAATGCCCACCTGTTTCTCAAGGACTGTATTCCAGAAGAAGAGGAAGAGGTTGCGATTCGGATTCCACAAGTAGACACCCTGCGGTGCGACGGTTGCGGTGAGTGTGGTCGCTTCTGCGAATATCACGCCATTGTTTCTTTCGGCACGGCACCTCTGTTGTTTCCGGAGATTTGTCACGGTTGCGGTGGATGCATGAAAGTCTGTCCCCGAAAGGCCATTTGCGAAGTCGGTAAGCGTATCGGAGTCGTGACGGTCATGAAATCGGGTCATATCCGGCTGGTTCAGGGGTGTCTGGATGTCGGGGTGGCCATGGCCCCGCCGCTCATCCGAGGTGTAAAATTACGTTTGGAAACAGATAAACCGGCTATTCTGGATGCGCCTCCGGGAACGTCCTGCCCGGTGATTGCGACTATCCGCGATACGGATGGAGTGGTTCTGGTGACGGAACCCACGCCTTTCGGATTGCACGATCTGAAGCTCGCCGTTGAGATGGTGCGCGTGATCGGAATCCCTTGCGGCGTGATCGTGAACCGGATGGGGGCTGGAGATGACCGGATTCATCTTTACTGTGCGGAAGAGAAAATCCCGATCCTGCTTGAAATTCCCGAGGATCGGAGAATTGCGGAAGCCTATTCAAGAGGGGAGTTGCTTGTAGAGGCTCTGCCGGAATATCGGAACCTCTTCGAAAATTTGTTGCAGAAAATCAGGAATCTGACGGGGGTGAGGAAAGGTACGGATCATGCCGACTTATGAATACGAATGTGGAACATGCGGCCTGAAATTTGAGCGATGGCAGGGTATCAATGACGCGTCGCCTGTGGTCTGTCCGGACTGTTCCGGGAAAGTCAAAAGGCTGGTAAGCGGGGGGATAGGCTTTATCCTGAAGCGTTCAGGCGGCAACAGCGAATTAAACGGGAAGGGCGGCGATTGTCTCCTCGAACAAACGGGCAGGACCTGTTGCGGGCGGAATGAACGGTGCGGAAAAGCGTCCTGTGAAGGTGAAACATGAATTCGAGAAAACTTCATCACGTCTATGGACCTGTCCTGTCACGGCGACTGGGCAGGTCCCTGGGAATCGACCCCGTTCAGTTCAAGGTTTGCACGTACGATTGCGTTTACTGCCAGCTTGGCAGAACCACGAACAAAACCATGGACCGACAGGAGTATGTACCGGTTAAAGGAGAAACTCATGAGGATATTTCATTCGAACGGATGGTTCAAGGTCTTGTCGATTTTACACAATCTTTTCCCGGAAAAGTCTGGCTTGAAGTGCTGTTGTTGGCCGGGGGACGATCTTTTTATACCCATACCCGTTCTGGAAATGGAGAAGGGAAATCATGACCACCGAGGATGATCGTCTCTTTGAAGAGAGCCGGAATACGGCGGAACGCTATGTCGAGTCCTGTCGCAAAGAGTTCTGGCGGAATGTGTTCCAGGTGGAACTGGATTACCTTGTTGAACATCTGGAGGAAAGCCGTGATGTCTTGAGCGTCGGTTGCGGCCCGGCGATGATCGAAGGAGAACTCGCCAACAGGGGTTTCCGGGTAACCGGTCTCGATGTTTCCCGGGAAGCCTTGGACTACGCCCCAGTACAGGTCCGCACGGTTACGGCGAGAATCGAGGATGTCCCTTTACCCGGCTCCTCTTTCGAC